>Ga0209924_1000598_pt1 | contig 15625 bp, 10 predicted proteins | sample SalPonR1_C_D1_MG_FD_185700 | JGI IMG/M metagenome (GOLD analysis project Ga0209924, IMG submission 185700) | Salt pond soil microbial communities from South San Francisco under conditions of wetland restoration - Salt Pond MetaG R1_C_D1_MG... ...
TTGCTCCTCTCTGGGTGAGGACGAAATTCGACAACCGAAAGGAGTGCAAAGCATGTCAGTAGTGAAAGTGACCGAGATCATGTCCGATTCGAAAGAGAGCTTCGAAGACGCGATCAACGACGGCATCGCCCGGGCGAGCAAGACCGTCCACAACATCCAGTCGGCCTGGATCAAGGAGCAGAAGGTCGTCGTGGAGAACGACAAGGTCGCCGAGTACCGGGTGGCCATGAAGGTCAGCTTCCTTGTGGATGATAAATAGCCGGACGCGCCCAGTGACTGACAACGACATCATCGGGACGGACGACGGCGCACTGCGCGAGATCGCCGCGGACCGCGGCGAGACGCCCCATGTCACCGTCGTCGTCCCGTCGACCGCGCTGCCCTCGGAGCGGCAGGAGAACGAGATACGGCTGAAGAACCGCATCGCCGAGGCAGATGCGCAGTTGGAGGCCCTGGGTCTGGACGATCGGCGCCGCGCCGCCGTTCTCCGGCCGCTGGTCGAGGCGCGCGACGCCGGCACGTTCTGGCCTGCGGAGCCACTGGATGGCGGCCTGGCGGCATACACCACGGGCAGCGGCCTGACCCGCATCGCGCTGCCGCAACGACCGCGGGAGCTGACCGTGGTCGGCTGGCGTTTCCATCTCAAACCGGTGCTGGAGGCGAAAAGCCTGACCGGCTCGTTCGCGCTGCTCGCCATCAGCCAGAACGACGTGCGGCTGTTCGAGGGCGATGGCAATCGCCATGGTGATCGCGAAGGCCTGCGGCCGCTGGATCTCGCCGGCCGGGCTCCGCGCTCGCTGGAGGAGTCTGCGGGACACGATCTGACCGAGCCCAACCTGCAGCATCACGCGGGGCATCGCGGCAGCTCGGAGGCCATCTATCACACCCACGGCGGCGGCAAGGACGACGTGACGCCGGAGCTGAAGCGCTTCCTGCGCGAGGTCGACCAGGCAGTGCAGGATCTCCTGCCGCACCGCGAAGCACCGCTGGTGCTGGCCGGCGTGGAGTCGCTGCTCGCGCTCTACCGGCAGGTGAGTGATTACCCGGCCTTACTGGAAGACGAATTGCACGGCAACGTGGAACATCTCTCTGCGGCGCAGCTGCACGAACGCGCCCGGGAGCTGGTGCAGCGCCACCAGTTGCAGGACGATCGGGACGCCGCCGCGGCCCTGGCCGATGCCGTGGGCAGCGGCAGCGCGACCGACAGCACCGACCAAGCGGTGCTCGCGGCGCTGGAGGGACGCGTCAGCGAGATCGTCGTCGCCGGCGACCGGGAAGACTGGGGCTACGTCGACGAAGGCGCCCACGAGGTACGCCACCGGGACGAACTGCCGAGAGAGGATCTCCTCGACCGCGCCGCGGTGGAGACCTGGCTGCACGGCGGCCGCGTGCGAGTGCTGGCGGCGGAGAGGATGCCCGACGGGAAGCCGCTGGTCGCCGGTCTGCGCTACCGCTGATGGCGCCGCCGGCCAGTCCGACGACCGAGAGACAGCAGACGAACGGCCCGCACGGTGAGCGGCCGGTCGTACTGATCACCGGCATCGCCGGCACCATCGGCAGCCGCCTGGCCGATGCGCTGCGCGAACATTACCGGGTCATCGGCCTGGACCTTGCGTGCGGCGACGATCCCGACTGCATCCGTTTCGACATCACGGACGACGATTCCGTGGCCGAGGCACTCGCGCAGGTGCGGGAGCGCTGCGGCAGCCGGCTGTCCTCCGTAGTGCATCTGGCTGCCTATTTCGATTTCACCGGCGCCGACTCGCCGATGTACGAGGCCGTGAACGAGGACGGCACGCGACGATTGCTCGCGGCGCTCCGTCGCGACTTCGAGGTGGAGCAGTTCGTCTTCTCGAGCACGATGCTGGTGCACGCGCCGACCGAACCCGGCGTGCCCATCGACGAGGACTCCCCGCTCGACGCCCGCTGGGCCTATCCGCGCTCCAAGCTGGCCACCGAGCGCGTGATCGAGGAGAGCCGGGGCGGGATTCCCGCCGTATTCCTGCGCATCGCGGGCGTCTACGGCGACCGCTGCGGGGTGCCCGCGATTGCGCACCAGGTGCAGCGCATCTACGAGCGCCGGCTCCAGGGCCGCCTCTTCTCCGGCGATCTCTCCCACGGCCAGGCGTACGTGCACGGCGACGACGCCGTGGAGGCCATGCGCCGCACGGTCGAGCGTCGCGGCGAACTGGGCGACGGCACCGCGCTGCTCGTCGGCGAGCCGGAAGCGCCGAGCTACCTGGCCCTGCAGAACCGGATTGCGGAGCTGGTGCACGGAGAGTCCTGGCGTACATTGCGCATCCCGGAGCCCTTGGCACGGCTGGGTGCGTGGCTGCAGGAGAAGAGCGAGCCGCTGGTGCCGGATGCGATCGACCGGGGCGAGCGGCCGTTCATCCGCTCGTTCATGGTCCCGCTGGCCGACGACCACTACGAGCCGGACATCACCCGCGCACGGGAACTGCTGGACTGGGAGCCGCAGCACTCGCTGAGCGAACATGTCGACGAGATGATCCAGGCGCTGCGGGCCGATCCGGCCGGCTGGTACGAGGCCAACGGACTCGTGCAGCCCGACTGGATGGACCGTGAAGCGCAAGACCCGGGCGAGCCGGAGGCGATACGCGCCGAAGCGGAGCAGCTGCGCAGGCGGGAGCACGGGCGCCATCTCTGGGCCCACTTCCTGACCGTCGGGCTGGGTGCCTGGCTGATGACGGCGCCGGCCATCCTGGGCTATGAGTCGGGAGGCCTGACCGCGAGCGACGTCCTCTCGGGTGCCGTGCTGGTGGTGACGGGACTGCTTGCGCTGTCCTGGCAGCTCGGTGCGGTGCGGTTCGCGAGCGGCGCCGTCGGATTCTGGCTGCTGTTCGCGCCGCTGGTCTTTCACGCACCACACGCTGCCGCATACCTCAACGACACGCTGGTCGGGGCGCTCGCCATCGGCTTCGCGATGCTGAGCCGTCCGCCGCCCGGGGTCGGAGCCGTCGCGCTGACCCGGGGGCCGGACGTGCCGGAGGGCTGGGATTTCAGCCCCTCGAGCTGGACCCAGCGGCTGCCCATCATCATCCTGGCCTTCATCGGCCTGTACATCTCGCGTTACCTGGCCGCCTTCCAGCTGGGCCATACCGGGGCCGCCTGGGACCCGCTGTTCGGCAGTGGCACCGAGCGGGTCATCACGTCAGCGATATCGGAGGCCTGGCCGGTGCCGGATGCCGGCGTCGGCGCCGCCACCTACATGCTGGAGATCCTGACCGGCATCATCGGCGGACGCGCCCGCTGGCGCACGATGCCCTGGCTGGTGGTGCTGTTCGGCATCATGATCGTGCCCCTCGGCGCCGTCAGCATCTTCTTCATCGTCATCCAGCCGATCGTGATCGGCACCTGGTGCACGCTCTGCCTGGTCGCGGCGGCGGCCATGCTGGTGCAGATACCCTATTCCCTGGACGAACTCGTCGCTACGGGCCAGTTCCTCGCCGAGCGTCGACGCAAGGGGCGGCCCCTGCTGAGGGTCTTCCTGCAGGGCGATACCGCCGAAGGCGGCAGCTCGCCGCCGGCGGAGACATTCGAACGCCCGCCGGGCGAGGTGGTGCACGACATATGGACCGGCGGTGTGAACCTGCCGTGGAATCTCGTGGCCAGCGCTGCCATCGGCGTGCTGCTGATGTGCACGCGGCTCGCGTTCGGCACGGAACCGCCCATGGCCCACGCCGATCACCTCATCGGCGCGCTGGTGGTGACGATCTCCGTGGCTTCGCTGGCCGAGGTCGGGCGGCCGCTGCGCTACCTGAACGTCCTGGCCGGGCTCTGCCTGCTCGCCACGCCCTGGATGTTCGACGGAGCCAGCGGCGTCGCCGAGATTGCGAGCGTGCTTTGCGGACTCGCACTGGTGGGGCTGGCCTTGCGGCGCGGGCCCGTCACACGGCGTTACGGGAAGTGGGACCGCTACGTGGTCTGACTCGCAGCCGGGAACGAGTAGAATGCCCATGCGGCGCCGATGCCCGCGACACGCCGCCCCGTGACCCCGGAGCGCCTGCCGCGCCGTTGGCATCACGGCATAGCAGGGGAGGAAGGGCATGAGGATGGGGCTGCGGGCGTGTTTGCTGTTTCTGGCGGCCTCGGTCGCCTTCCATCCCGCGGCCGCGGCGACCGCCGCCCCGGCCTGGGTGCCCCAGGACCTGCGCGACTGGGTGCCCTGGGTGACCCGGGGCAGCGAGTACCGGGAGTGTCCGTTTCTGCTCGGCACACGCGCGCAGGCCGAGTCCGACTTCCGCTGCGCCTGGCCCGGCACACTGCGGCTCGAGGTGGACGGCCGCGGCGCCCGGTTCGAGCAGTCCTGGGCGGTCACCGCCACCGAGCAGTGGGTGCCGCTGCCGGGAGATGCCGAGCACTGGCCCGCCGTCGTCGAGGTCGACGGCCGCTCCGCCGCCGTGTTCGAGCACGATGCCCGCCCGGCGCTCCGGCTCGCCCCGGGCCGTTACCGGGTCGGCGGGCGTTTCGACTGGCAGGGCCGGCCGCGCACGCTCGCGATACCCGGGGAGACCGGCCTGCTGGCCCTGACCGTCGACGGCGAGTCTGTCCCGCAGCCGCGGCGCGACGACGGCACCCTGTTCCTGGCACGAGATGAGGGTGCGTCGCCGCGCGAGGATGCGCTCGGCGTCCAGGTATATCGGCTCGTCGAGGATGCGGTGCCGACGCGGCTGACCACGCGCCTGCAGCTGGAAGCGGCCGGCCGGGTACGGGAGGTGACCCTGGGGCCGGTGCTGCCGGCCGGCTTCGTGCCGCAGTCGCTGGCCGCGCCGATGCCCGCACGCCTGGATCCGGACGGCACGCTCACGCTGCAGATCCGGCCGGGCCGCTGGACGGTGGAGCTGGTCGGCCGGGCGGACACCCTGGTGGAACAGGTTCCACGGCCGTCCGCCGGCAGTGCCTGGCCCGGCACCGAGATATGGAGTTACCGGGCCGACGAACGCCTGCGCATCGCGGTACCGGTCGGTATGACCACCGTGGATCCGGCACAGGCCGGCGTGCCCGCCCCCTGGGGCGCGCTGCCGGCGTTCGCCATCGCCGGCGGCGATGCGTTCACGCTGGAGCAGCGTCGCCGTGGCGGGCTGCCCGGCGACAACGCGGTCACCGTGGAACGCCAGCTCTGGCTCGACTTCGACGGCGAGGGATTCACCGCACTGGATCAGGTGCGCGGCACGATGCAGCGGGACTGGCGCCTGAATCTGGGACCTCCGTGGGAGCTTCTCGGCGCCCGCGACGGCCGCGATGACGCCCTGCTGGTCACCCACACTCCGGACGGCGATGCGCGCGGGGTCGAGTGGCGGGAGCGTGACGTTTCCCTGCAGGCGCTCAGCCGGCTCCCCGGGGCGGCCGGCGTCCCGATTACCGGCTGGTCGCAGCGGTTGACCAGTCTGAATGCAACGATCCATCTGCCGCCGGGCTACCGGCTGGGTGCCGCCATCGGCGCCGACAGCGCACCCGGCGCCTGGCTGAGCCGCTGGCGGCTCCTCGACCTTTTCGTCGTGCTGCTGGCCGCCGCCGCTGCGGGCAAGCTCTACGGCCGTGCGGCCGGCGCTGTGGCCCTGGTCACGCTCGTGCTCATCCATCAGGACCTGCCGGTCTTCTCCTGGCTGCTCCTGAACCTGCTCGCCGCAGTTGCGCTGGCCCGGGCGGCGCCGGAGGGACGGCTGCGCCAGCTCGCGCGCTGGTATCGTCACGGCAGCATGGCGGCGCTGGCGCTCCTGTTCGTGCCGTTCGCCGTGAACCAGATCCGCTACACCCTGTATCCCCAGCTCGAGGCGTCCGCGGCCTACGCGCCGGCGAGGTTGCCGACGGCTGCGCCGGCCCAGGCAATGATGGAAATGAAGCGGGCGGCGGAGTCGCGAGCAGCCGCCGACGCGCTCAGGGCAAGCGGCCAGGCTATCGACCAGGTGGCTGCCGGCCAGCCGCCGGTCGCTACGCCGCCGCGACCGGCGGCCGAGCAGCGCTATGCACCGGGTGCGCGGGTCCAGACCGGACCGGGCATCCCGGAGTGGCGCTGGAACACCTACCCGCTGCGCTGGAGCGGGCCGGTGGAGCCGGGACAGACGATGCGCCTGGTGATCCTGCCCCGCTGGGCCGTGGCGCTTTGGCGTGTTCTCATGCTGGGTCTCGGACTGGCCGTGCTGTGGTGGTTGGGGCGTGACACGATCGAGGCCCTGCGCAAGCTGCGGCTGCCGGTCGGCGGAAACGCGGGCGCGGCCTTGCCGCTGGCGATGCTGAGCGTGATGCTGGCCGCATCGATGCCGGGCGACCTGCGCGCGGAAACGCCTTCGCCGGCGTTGCTGGAGGAGCTGCGCCAGCGGCTGCTGGCAGCGCCGGAGTGCGTGCCCGACTGCGCCGTGATCGACACGGCCGGCGTGGTGGCGACCGGAGACCGGCTCGAGATCCTGCTGGTCATCAACGCGCTGGAGGCCGTCGCCGTGCCGGTGCCGGGCGCCGAGCAGGGCTGGCTGCCCGGGAGCGTCACCGTCGACGGGCAGTCGCCCGGGCGGGTGCTGCGGCATCCGGACGGTACGCTGTGGCTGGCCGTGGAAGCGGGTGCGCATCGTATCGCGCTCGGCGGCCGGTTGCCGGATGCGGAGCGGGTGGAGATCGCGTTCCCGCTGGTGCCGAAACGTCTCAGCGTACAGGCCAGCGGATGGACGGTAGCCGGACTGCGCGGCGAACGGCTGGTGGCGGATGCCCTCGAGCTGCGCCGCGATCGGCCGGCGGAGGAGGCCGCGGAGCCGGCCCTCGAAGGCGGGCGGTTTCCCGATTACCTGCGCGTTGCGCGCACCGTCACGCTGGGTCTCGACTGGTCGGTCACCACCCGCGTCACACGGGTCGCTCCTGCGGAAGGGGCCATCAACGCGCAGATTCCGCTGCTGCCGGGCGAGTCGGTGGTCAGCGACGGGATCGCGGTGGAAGGCAGACGCGTACAGGTGGCCCTCGGCAGCGGTCAGGACGGCCTCGTCTGGCGTTCCTCGCTGGCCCGATCGGAGTCGCTGACCCTGCGCGCGCCCGCGGACGCCCCCTGGAGCGAACGCTGGCAGTTCCGGGTGGGCAGTCCGTGGCACGCGACCCTGGACGGCGTGCCCGTTTACGAGACCGGCGATCACGTCTGGCAACCGGTATTCCTGCCGCTGCCCGGCGAGGCGCTGACGGTGGAGATCAGTCGGCCGGATGCCGTCGACGGCGCGCTGCTGGCCGTGGACCGGGTGTCGATGCACACCCGCTACGGCGCCCGGTCTGCGGAGACGACGCTGGAGTTCGACTATCGCTCGTCGCTGGGCGGCCCCCACGTCATCACGCTGCCGGAAGGGGCGGAGGTGACCCGCCTGCAGCAGGACGGCAGCGAGTTGCCGGTGCCCGGGCCCGGCGACGCGGTGCGCATCCCGACTCTCCCCGGCAGCCATGCCGTGCAGATGTCCTGGCGCCAGGACGTCGCGATGGACCGTCGCGCGGAGATTCCTGCGGTCGATCTGGCGGCGCCGGTCTCGAATATCTCCGTCAGCGCCGAGATGCCGCGCAACCGCTGGCTGCTGGGCACCAGCGGTCCGATCGTGGGACCGGCCGTGCTCTACTGGCCGGCGCTGGCGGCGCTGGTTCTCGTCGCGGCGGCGCTGGGCCGCACCCGCCTGACGCCGCTGAGGACCCGTCACTGGTTCCTGCTCGGTCTCGGATTCAGCACGTTCGCCTGGCCCACCTATGCGCTGGTCGCGGGCTGGCTGCTGGCCATGGGCTGGCGCGATCGCTGGCCGGAGGATGTCGCCGACAACGAATTCCGTGCCAAGCAGGCGGCCGTGGGCGTCCTGTCGGTGGCCGCGCTCGCTGCGATCGTGCTGAGCATCCCCATCGGACTGCTGGGCACGCCCGACATGCACATCATGGGCAACGGGTCGTTCGGCTACCAGATGAACTGGTTCCAGGACCGCAGCGAGGGCGTGCTGCCCGCGGCGGGTATTTTTTCTCTGCCGTTGTGGATCTACAAGGTCGCCATACTGCTGTGGGCGCTGTGGCTGGCGTTCGCCCTCATCCGCTGGCTGCCCTGGGCCTGGCGTGCGTTCAGCCGAGGCGGCATCTGGCGCGGCCGCGTAAAAACGTAGGAGGGCCTTCAGGCCCGATGCCGCAATGGGCATGCAGGAGGGGCTTCAGCCCCGATCCGGTTTACGTGGATCGGGGCTGAAGCCCCTCCTGCCCGTCCTCCTGCCCGGGCACGTCAGAAGCGGTAGGTCAGCCCTGCCGCGAAGCTGCGGCCCGCGCCCGGCAGCCGCTCTCCCACCGGGATGTCGGAGCCGCCGGCCCGGTTCAGGCCGGTGAGATGGTCGCGGTATTCCCGGTCCAGCAGGTTCTCCACGGCCGCCTCCAGCGTCAGCGACGGCAGGGGCGCCCAGCCGAAGGCCAGGTTCACCAGCGCATAGCCGGTCGTCTCCGTCTCGCCGTTGTAGGCCGCCACCCGGTACTGGCGCCGGTAGGCCACCAGTTCGCCGCGCAGCGTGTAGCGCTGCCGCCGGTAGTCGACGGCCACCGTGACGTTGTCCGGTGCCAGGCGGTAGAGGTCGTCTTCAAGGTCCCGGCGTTCGCCGCGGACCACGCTCGCGGCGCCGTCGATGGCGAGGTTCGCCGTGATGCCGTAGCGCCACGCCACGTCGAAGCCGTACAGCTCGGCGTCCACGTTGCCGAACTGCAGGGCGGGCGCGTCGGACATCATCGTGGCGATCATGTTTGCGGTCATGTCCGTCGCCGGGACGCCCTGGATGTAGTCGTCCACGCGGCGGTAGTAGAAGCGGGGCGAGACGCTCAGGCGGCCCCCGTTCCAGTCCAGACCGGCGTTGATCTCGTTGGAGCGCTCCGCGTCCAGCCGCAGGTTGCCGGTATAGGTGCGCCCGTCGGCCAGGCCGCCGGTGGCCTGGAGCGGCAGCCACAGGTACAGCTCCTGGTAGGACGGCACCCGGGTGCGGGAACCGATCTCCAGCACCGCCGCGAGATCGGCGGTCAGATTACGGCGGTAGCCGGCGACGACGTCGACATTGCCGAAGTCGAGGCTACGCTCGGCCGCGTTGAAGCGGTCCGCGAGTTCGCCGACGGCCGGCGCCATCATGCCCATCAGGCCGTTCGCGGAGACATCGCCGGCACCCGCGGAGACGGTGTTGTAGCGGACGCCCAGTTCCCATTCGCCGGCGCCCGCGGTTGCCTGCCACTCGGCATACGCGCCGACGAGGTCACGCTCGACGTCCGCGAAGTTGTCGATGCGGAAAGCCGCGTTGTTCGGGTTGGTAATGACGGCGTTGTGGGTGGCGAAGCGGCCGTCGATGCCGAAGGCCAGTTCGGTGCCGGCGACCGGCAGGCGGGCGCCGAGAGAGAAGCTGGTGCCGCGGCCGGTGGTGTGGTTGCGCCGCTGCGCCGCCGGCGGCGGTGCCGCGCGGAGGCTGTAGTTGTCCATGAGGTGGTCCACGTCGTTGTAGCCCGCCTCGGCCTCCAGCGTCAGCGTGCCGATGCGATGGCTGGCGGAGACGCCGTAGAGATCCGTGTCGATGTAGCGGATGTCCATGGGCAGCGACGGCGTGCCGGTCTCGCTCGTGTCCAGCCGTCCCGCGAAGGCCATGGCCTCGGTCGCTTCGCCGCGCCAGGCGTAGCTCACGTCGTGGCGGTCCCGGTTCAGCGCTGAGGGGCGGATGGTGCCGGCGGGCGTGTCGATGTCGTCGGCACGGTCGATCTCGGAGACTGCGGACAGCCGGTGATGCGCGTTCGCGACGGTCAGCCGGGCCGCCGAGGTGCGGGTGTTGCCGTTGTCCTCGTAGCGGCTGCCGATCCAGCCGTCGGGGGCGAAAGCGGCCGACTCCGCGAACGCGCCGCGGTCGATACGCGCGTCGATGTGCCCGCCCGGCCCTTCGGCCACGGCGGCGACACCCGGGATGCCGCGGTCCACGTGCAGCGATTCGGTGATCATCGGCGAGGCGTAGGAGAGCGGGGCGTCCATGGCGTTGGGTCCGCCGCCGACGGGGCAGATACCGTCGAGACTGACGGCCACCCGGTCGCCGTACAGGCCCCGGAACTGGGCGATGCCGCTCAGCCTGCCGTTGGTGTTGACGTCGGCGCCGGGTGCGCTGCGCAGCAGTTGCGCCGTGTCGACGGCCATCACCGGGCCGGCGGAGACGACGGTCTCGTCCAGTCCGATGCGGTGCGCGGTGACGAGGATCTCCTCGATACCGCTTCCGTCATGCGTCTCGGATGCGCGCGAGGGTTCGGCCGAGGGTTCAGTCGAGGGTTCAGCCGAGGGTTCGGACGCCTGCGCCGCGGTCGCGGCCCATGACGCGACCAGGCAGACGGCCAGCGCCGTCCGCCCGTGATGAATCGGTTTCATTGTCTGGCTCCATGTCGTGCAGCGGCGAGCGTCGGCGCGTGACCGACACTCACTCAGAAAAGAGGCATTCAGGTCGCTGCGGGAACCGGTGGGCCGCGGGAGCGGTATTGATGGACACGCGCGGCCGCCGGGTGCCGCGGCACGGGAGCGACGATGGCGGGCGCCGGCAAGGCCGGCACGGCCGGCCCGGCCGAGACGGGCAGGGCAGCCGCCGCGATCAGGTGTGCGATGGGGCACTGCTCGGCGGAATAGGCGTGGCCGCCGTCGCCACTGCCCGCGGGGTCGTGATGACCGTGGTGGCCGTGACCGGCGTGATGATGGTGTGCGGCGTGCTCGCCGGCGAGGCGCGCCAGTGCGCCGTCGGGCAGCCCGCTGGGGCAGACCTGCAACGGAAAGCCGGCACCGATGGCCGCCGGCATGAACCCGGCCGGGATCATGGCCCGCAGCAGCAGCGTGGCTGCGAGGGCGAGGAAGATCTGCGGCCGGAGAGTTCGCCTCATCCGAACATTATAATGTAGGAGGGCCTTCAGGCCCGATCCGGCTTGCGTGGATCGGGCCTGAAGGCCCTCCTACATGGATTATTCCGCCGGCTTGCGGAACAGCAGCGTCATGCGGTTCGATTCGCCGACGGCCTGCAGCTGTTCCCGCAGTTCCGGGTCTTCACGACTCGTGGCCAGCGTCGGCGGCAGCCTCCAGACCACGTCTTCGGCAGTCGGCTGGTCGGCCGGGTTCGCGTTGATGTCGCTCTCGGCGGCGAGTTCGAAGCCGGCCTCCTCGAAGGCGTTGATGACGAACGCCTGCTTGAGGTAACCGGCGCTGCCGTCCGCCCACTCGTCGGGCATGTCCGGCCTTGCTTCGTGCTGGACGACGCCCACCACGCCGCCCGGCTTCAGCACGGCGTACGCATCGGCGAGCGCGGCGGTCAGGTAACCGCCTTCGTCCTCGAAGCGGGCGAGGTTGTGCAGGGCGCGGATGAACAGCATCGCATCCGCCGCGCCCTTCATCTCCTCGGGCAGCGAGCCGAGCACGAAGGCCGAGACCGCGGCGCCGTCATCGCCGGCCCAGCCCTCCGCCTGGGCGGTCCAGTCTTCCACCCAGGTCTCCTTCTTCTTGATCTGCTCGTCGCTGAAGAAGCCGAACAGCGGGAACATCTCCAGCGCGTAGTCGGCGCCGATCACCCGGCCGTCCGCGCCCAGATAGGGCAGCAGAATCTTCGTGTACCAGCCGCCGCCGGGCAGCGCCTCGACCACGGTCATGCCCGGCTCGATGCCGAAGAACTCCAGCGTCTCCTGCGGATGACGGTGCTCGTAGCGGGCCTGCACGTCCTCGGGCTGGGCGGCCAGGATCTCCTCCAGGCTCGCGGGTGCCGGCTCGGTGGCGGGCTCGGGTGACGCCGTCTCGGCTGTCGCCTCCGGTTCGCCGGCCGGCTCGGTGGCGGGTGCCGCGGCCTCTTCGGGCTGGCCGCAGGCGGCAAGCAGCAGGGCGGCGGGCAACAGAAGGTAGTTCTTCATGGTATTCCTCGTTCCGCTTCGCGGGGTTACGGTAAGTCCGGTCGATTCTAGGGCAGTCGGCAGTCCGCGCAAACGGTAAACTCGAAGCATGAACTCCAGATTGTTGTTGACGGCGGTGGTCCTCGCCGCGCTCGCGCTGCTGGCGCTGATCGGGCTGCAGCGGGCGCTGGAGGAGGCAGTGGAGGAGCGCAACCGGCAGGAGCCGGCGCAGGAGAGCGCGCCGCCAGCCGCATCTCCACCTCGGGAAGGGGAAGCCGGGACCGCGGCCAGGCGCGAGGCGCCGCCCGAAGACTGGCCGCTCGTCGAGGCGGACGCGGGGTGTCTCACGTACACCCAGGCGAGACGTGATCCGGGCCTCCGGCGCGAAATGGAGCGATTGCGCGGGGCGGGTCTCCTGAGGGACGACTTCGAACCCTACCGCCACGTCGAAGATGAAACGCTGGAAGACCTTGCAGGGTCAGGGGAGACGGCCGCCATGATGGTCCTGGGCCAGCGACGGCTCCTGGCAGCGCTGGGGCAGGATCCTGGCAACGCCGTGGATCGGCTAACCGGCCGTCCGTCGCCGCAGAAGGGTGGCTCGATCGATCTGGAAGCAATCAATCAAAGACTCCTCGACGAGGCCACCGGCTGGTTCTACCGGGCAGCCCTCAACGGACGCATATACGCTCTGCAAGAATACGGCTACGCCATGCAGTGGCGCGAAGGTCTCATGGAAGCGCCCGTCCGACTCGGCTGGGTCGATGAGACGGACTGGAGCAGGATGACCCGGATGGAGCAGGCGGCCTGGTCGCCCTGGAACGTCTACGCCGAGGCCATCTACGATCTCGCGCCCTCGCTCACCACCGGTTTTTCCGGCATCGGCTACTCGATCGTAATGAAATCCGAAGAGACACAGTTGCTCCGTGACCGTATCGTCAAACGATTTCTGGCAGACCAGCAGGATGCCGGGCTGCAGCCGCTGGACATCCCCATGTCCGATTTCGATATCAATGAGTTCGAGTCGAGCCTCTGTCCGGGTGTTTCCGATGCGCTCGAACGAGACGGTTGGCAGTAGTGGGGGAACGATTACACCAGTTCATGTCGGCCGATGAAAAAAGATTGGCAGCGCTGGAGGTCCGGGCCGCGGCGCTGCACCCCACCGCCGAAGAACGTGCCGATCTTCTGACCGCCGTCAACGAGCGTGCGGAAGACTATCTGACGCGACTGGACACCATGCCCGCCTACACGCGGCCCGATCCCGCCGACCTGGCCGTGCTCGACGAGCCGTTCGGCGAGGAGCCGGCGCCCGTCGACGGCATACTGGCCGCCTATGCCCGCGGCGTCGAGGGCCCCGGCGTGAACGAGACCGTAGGCCGCTTCTTCGGCTTCATCCCCGGCAGCGGGCTGTACGCCGCGGCGCTCGGCGACTACCTGGCGGCGGTCACCAACCCCTACGCCGGCGTGACCTATGCCGGCCCAGGTGCGGTGCGCATGGAGCGGCAGTTGCTGCGCTGGGTAGCGGAGTTCATCGGCTACCCGGAAACCGCGGCCGGGGACCTCACCTCCGGCGGCAGCATCGCGATCCTGTCCGCGATGGTGACGGCGCGGGAGGCCCGCGGCATTCGCGCCCGAGACGTCGAACGCACGGTTGTCTATCTGACGGCGCAAACCCATCATTGCGTCGACAAGGCGCTGGCCATCGCCGGCCTCGGCGAGTGCGTGCAGCGGCGCATCCCGCTCGATGCACGCTACCGCATGGACGTCGCCGCGCTGGCGGCGCAGATCGCGCAGGATCGGGCCGCCAGGCTGCGGCCCTGGCTGGTCGTCGCCTCCGCCGGCACCACCGACACGGGGGCGGTGGACCCGCTGCCGGCCATCGCGGACGTGGCGCATGGCGAGGAGCTCTGGCTGCACGTCGACGGAGCCTACGGCGCCGCGTTCGCGCTGACGGCGGACGGCAGGCGCCGGCTGGCCGGCATGGAGCGGGCCGACTCCCTCGTACTCGACCCCCACAAGGGTCTGTTCCTGCCTTTCGGCACCGGACTGGTGCTGGTACGCGACGGCGACAAGCTGCGGCAGGCCTATACCTTCACCGCGAGCTACATGCAGGACACGGGCGGTTTCGGCGAGGCCATGGAGCTCTCGCCGGCGGCCGCCTCGCCGGAGCTGAGCCGCCACTTCCGCGCGCTGCGTCTGTGGCTGCCGCTGAAACTCGCCGGCGTGGACGCCTTCCGCGCGGCGCTAGAGGAGAAGCTGCTGCTCGCCCGCTACTTCCATGCACGCATGACGGAACTGCCCGGCTTCGAGGTGGGACCGGAGCCGGACCTGTCCATCGTCGTATTTCGCTACGTACCCGGCGAAGGCGATGCCGACGAATTCAACCGCCGGCTGGCCGAACGCATCCAGGCGGACGGCCGCATCTACCTCTCCACGACACGCCTCGACGGGCGCAACGTGCTGCGGCTCGCCATCCTGAACGTGCGCACCCACCGGCGCGAGGTGGATCTGGCCATCGAGGTCATTCGCGAGACTGCTGCGGCCCTGGATGACCGCGCCGACCCGCTGCGGCGCGACTAGCGGTACTCGGGATTCTCGAAACCGAAGCGCTCGCCGGCCTCCCAGGCGCTGCGCTGATTGCCGTAAGCCGGGATGCCGCCGGCATCCTTCAGCATGCGCGCCAGGTGCATGAGGTTCCAGCTCATGAAGGTGACGTTACGCTGCGTGAATTCGTTGTCGAACCCGACCGGCCCTTCGTCGGATCCCTCGCTCGGCCGATCGCCGTAGCTCGGGCCGGGTCCCGCCTCGCCGATCCAGCCGGCATCGCACTGGGGCGGGATGACGTAGCCCAGGTGCTGCAGCGCGTACATCACGCCCATGCCGACATGCTTCACGCCGTCCTCGTTGCCGGTGACGATGCAGCCGCCGACGCGTCCGTAATAGACGTACTGGCCTTTCTCGTTGGTCTCGCCGGACTGGGAATACAGACGCTCGATTACCCGCGAGCAGACGGAAGATTTCTCGCCCAGCCAGATGGGCGTGCCGATCACCAGGATGTGGGCGGCGTGCACCTTCTCGTACAGCGCCGGCCAGTCGTCGCGTTCATGGCCGTGCTCTGTCATATCCGGCTGCACGCCGGGCGCGATGTGGTGGTCCACGGCTCGCACGGTCTCCACGGACACACCCTGTTCGCGCAGGATGTGGCGCGAGGCTTCCATGAGGTGGTCGGTGTGCGAGGGTTCCGGTGAGCGCTTCAGCGTGCAGTTGATGAAGAGCGCGCGCAGGTCGTCGTAGCGCGCCGGCGGTTGTCCCTGTTGTTCCATCGGTCGCTCCTGGTCCGGTTCTCCTGACACACCTTAACCGTTCGCAGGCGGCCTTGCAGAGGGCCGGAAAGCCTGGATGTTAGTATGCGGGCCATGCCGAAAATGGATCGTGTGAAGAATCTGCGTGCTGCCCTGCACGGGCACGAAATTGCGGTCACGGCCGGCGCGGCAGTCGTGGCACTGCTCCTGCTCGGGGCCCTGATACTGTGGCTGACTGCAGATCGCGTCCCGGACTTCCGGGAATACGAGGCCGGGGCCGAGCGCAAGTCGCAGTTCTTCGAGTTCATGCGCCCGCTCATCCGTGAGGAGAACGCGCGGGTGCTCGAAGACCGTCGCCGTCTGCGGGAGCTGGCGGCCGAGAACGAGCCAGGCTGGCTGGATCGCCGCTGGTTGCACCGCCTGGCCGAGCAGTACCGGCTGGATCCGGAAGAGTT
>Ga0209924_1000603_pt1 | contig 15561 bp, 16 predicted proteins | sample SalPonR1_C_D1_MG_FD_185700 | JGI IMG/M metagenome (GOLD analysis project Ga0209924, IMG submission 185700) | Salt pond soil microbial communities from South San Francisco under conditions of wetland restoration - Salt Pond MetaG R1_C_D1_MG... ...
TTTGGTGGCAGATCAAAAATCTGGCTCTATATGGATTAGTATGGGTAATACACTAAAGATCCCATAATTCATGTAGAAAACGGCAAGCAATACTGGCACTCATCACACTTTTAATAGACCCTGAAAGGGTTACTTATTACAGCCTGGGGCAGCGCCCCAGGATTACAGGATCGATCCTTCAAACCCCGAGGCAATAGATATAATCAGCGCTCCATATCTTGTCGAGGGGCGGTGAATCTGAATCAACGAGGTGCCATAGTGCGTTGATTTGACAATGAGAAACCAACCATCGGAATGGGCATTGTGGTACTTATTGGGTTGTGAGACCGATGGTGTATGGATGAATGTTCGTTTACGTGGGGCGCTGCCCCACGCTGTGTTCTATGACCCTTTCAGGGTCTGGGTTCTTACCATTAACAATAACAAATGTACTTTTCTTATTTATATCCATTCACAGTTGGTTATAAAACATACTCTTTATGTGTAATATACCGTAAAAGAGAAACCAAGCACCCACACTAATCCACATAGAGCCATAAAAACTCCATAGACTTGTAGGGTCTGCAGATCAATAAATTCAGTGACGGATTTAATTCTATAGAATGGAGTCTCCTGCTTTTAAAGATTCTTCACAAAACGTCCCGAAAGAATCGGAGCCAGAAAAGCACTGGGACCGTTTTGTTCAGAATGATGTCACTTACAGCGTGAAGCAGGGCGGCGTGGTGATGTGGCTCTACAACCTTTCGAAAATCAAATCCCACGCAGCCCTCTTTCTGCCCCATGGACGTGTCATTCTGACCGAGTCTCGATGCAGTTGACAAGGACGAAGGGAAGAATCCGTAAAAGCAATCATCCATAGATTTTACGCTCCGACCCACAAGATTTACGGAAGAACCTAGAAGTGATAATTTTATCGCAACCAATTTTAAGTCAGCGCTTATGGGGGCCGGGGGTGGGTCAGAAGGCTCTGGAGCAGTGAAAATGCAATAAATAAAAACTTATTTAGTCATGCTTTCTTTAGGAATTGATTTCCCCACATCCCCTTAGAAGGGGTTCTATTTAAGTGTCCGAGGCAGCATCACCAATATCTGTGAGCGGGTTTTCAGCAAACATATACTCTTCAACCGGCTCGCCGCCAATCAGGTGCTTCTGAATTATCTCTTCAAGTACCTCGGGCGTGCAGGAATGGTACCATGTACCCTCGGGATACACCACGGCGATCGGTCCCCGCTTGCATACCCTGAGGCAGTTAGCCTTGGTCCGAAATACACCGCTTTCACCATCCAGGCTGAGCTCCTTCAGCCTCGACTTCAAAAACTTCCACGATTTTACCCCTTTCTCATACTTGCAGCATTTGGGTTTGGTTTGATCCGCGCAGAGAAATATATGTCGCTTTACCGATTCTATATGCAGCTTCTCAGTTTTTTTACGAAGTCTTTTTCTGGTGTTCTTGCCCATTTGTATCTAATTGCAGATTGAGGATATCTGCATGAAATGTATGATTATTTTTTGCCCTGCCACAACGATTCGCTTCTTTATCTATTCTGTTATCGCTTTCTTATATTAAAAGATACCTACTTGCGCAGGTAATTGATCAGGCCGACCGCGCTCATTTAATATAAAACCAACCAGTTATGTATCAGCAATTCCAGGTAAACGTTCAGTATAAAACACAAGAGCGTCGAATTTTCAACGCACTTCTGGCGCTGGCAACAGGCGTGCTAACACTCATCTACCCAAATTTTTTATACCTGATTGCCGGAGGATATCTCATCGCACTAGGACTCACATTTCTCTACTTTAAAACCCCGGCTGTTATTTCTGCTTTCCCAATTGTAACGGGTATTATCATCTTCCTGTTTCCTGACATAATTCCGGTTACTATGGCCGTATTTCTCGGGTTCTTCGGATTGATACTATTGCTTAGTCTTGGCTTTGTATTTATGGGCGTACTAACACTCATTATCGCAGCCCTGATTATCGCCAATCCCGAATCGATCGCTTACCTCATTGCTGCCTTTTTGCTGCTTTACGGGGTTTCCAACCTTATTAAACTGTTTCAAAAAAATAGCGGTGGCGGATCAGATGGCGGCAGTCAAAAACCAAAAGACCGCAATGAGATTGTTATCGAGTAGCTGATTCTTATGGGTTGCGCTTATGCGTTGAATTCAATTACTTCGGTTGAGTCTACCTGATGAAATCCTGAACCGAATTCCGACACATTGTCCTCAAGCATTGTTGCAGCCTTATCGCTGATTCTTTTCGCCATCGGCTATCGATATTATTCCAGGTTTTTAGCGGAAAAAATTTACCGGCTAAATCCCGATTTCATGACGCCCGCCCATGAGTTTGAGGATGGCGTCGATTATGTTCCGACCAATAAGTTCGTTCTCCTCGGGCACCATTTCACCTCTATTGCAGGCGCTGCGCCTATCGTGGGTCCGGCCATTGCGGTCTACTGGGGCTGGCTCCCCGCCATGCTCTGGGTTGTGCTTGGAACACTCTTTGCTGCCGGTGTTCACGACTTCGGAACAGTGGTTCTGTCTGTTCGCAATAAAGGCCAGTCAGTCGGCACACTTGCCGATAGGCTGATCGGGGCGCGTGCAAAAAAACTCTTCCTCTTTATCATCCTCGTCCTGGTGCTTATGGTGAACGCTGTGTTTGCCTGGGTGATTTCAAGCCTTTTCATCAATTTTCCGGCTACAGTTCTGTCCATTTTCATCCAAATCCCGCTGGCCGTCTGGATAGGGTTTCGGGCATATAATAAAACCGGCGGTATGGTTATCCCCGCAGTTATTGTTCTTGTGGTGATGTACGCCACGGCTATCATCGCCAGCTACGTTCCTTTTTTACAAATTGACCTTTTAACATGGTTTGGCGGTGAGGGGGCGACATCTTCGGTGCTTGGTTTAGGAGCCACAGAACTAGCCTTTTTGACATGGATCATCATTCTGATGGTATACGTCTATATCGCCTCTACCCTGCCCGTATGGAAGCTGCTGCAGCCTCGGGATCTCATCAATGCCTACCAGCTGGTGCTCGGTCTTATCATTCTCTATCTCGCCGTTTTTATCACAAGCCCGGAAATTACTGCCCCTGCAACCAATCCGGCTACGGGAGACGTGAGCTGGTTTCCCCTGTTGTTTATTACGATCGCCTGCGGAGCCATTTCCGGGTTTCACGGACTGGTCTCTTCCGGAACCACGGCCAAACAGCTTGATAACGAAACAGATGCCCGATTTGTGGGCTATCTCGGTGCAATCGGTGAAGGATCCCTGGCTCTTATCACTATTGTAGCAATCGTCACCTATTTCAACACATCCGGCGAGTTTCTAGACGTGTACCATTCGTTCGAAGCAGCCGGCTCTTCGGGGTTATCGATTTTTGTGCAGGGCGCCGCTACTTTAGCAACCGGCCTGATGATTCCCCTTCAGGCCGCCGAGACAATCATCGCAGTTATTGTCATCAGTTTTGCCGCCACCACGCTCGACACGTCTGTTCGGCTGATGCGCTATATCATCAATGAGCTGGGTGCTGAATATGAAATTTCATTCTTCAAGAAACTACATCCGTCTACAGCGATAGCGGTTGGTGCAAGTGCAGCTTTGGTTCTGCTTCCTGAGGGCCCGCGTGGATTGGGATCCGGTGGCTACCTGCTTTGGCCTTTGTTTGGAACTTCAAACCAGCTGCTTGCAGGGATAAGTTTACTGTTGGTTACCATCTGGCTCTTTCGCAAAGGACGCCCCATTATTTACACGCTTATACCCATGATCTTCCTGCTGTTTATGACACTCTGGGCGATGACCGAGCAGGTGGTGTTTCAGTGGTCGGGCCTGGGTAATGCAGAAGCCAACTGGCTGCTTTTTGGTTTTGGTTCTATTATATTAGCCTTTACAATCTGGATTTTTTTCGAAGCTATCACACTTTTTAGACGTCAGAAATCCGGGCCAGATGGCCAAACTGACAATTAGCAGACCCCGGTGAGAGATCTCACAAGCATTAAATATCTTCTATTCTGCTATTAAATCCTTATCATGGCACCCCAAATGAATTATGATTCCAGACATCAGAAATATTTCTTTTCCCACAACTATTTGCAGTAGATGAAAAACCCGTTTCGCAAAAAAGCCCCCGACCAAGAGTACGTTGTTAAACCTTCTGAAGGCGGACTTGGTACGTTCGGAGGTGTATTCACGCCATCTATCCTGACTATTCTCGGTGTTATCATGTATTTGCGGTTTGGCTGGGTCGTGGGTAACGTCGGGCTTATCGGTACACTGCTGATCGTAACGCTTGCAACCGCCATTACATTTCTAACCGCCCTGTCTGTTGCTGCTATTGCCACTGACCAGCGGGTCAGGATTGGCGGCGCTTACTACATGATCAGCCGTTCAATGGGTATTGAGCCTGGTGGTGCAATCGGTATTCCTCTTTACATTGCGCTGGCACTCTCCGTTGCACTTTATACCGTTGGTTTTGCAGAAAGTGTTGTCGGGGTTTTCCCTTCCCTCGATTTTAAAACCGTGGGTATGGTAACCACCATAGGGGTGGGAGTTCTGGCTATGATTTCGGCGAAAGTTGCCATCAGGGCCCAGTATTTCATCATGTTCGGTATCGCCATTTCACTGTTATCCCTTATTTTTGGCAGCCCTATTGAACAGTCCGATATTGAAATGTGGGGCGCTGCAGACCGTAACTCTGAAGGTTTCTGGGTTGTTTTTGCAGTCTTCTTTCCTGCCGTTACAGGTATTATGGCGGGCGTTAATATGTCTGGCGACCTTAAGGAACCATCCAAATCAATACCAAAAGGAACGTTTTACGCTATTGGCGTAGGGTATGTCGTTTATATGGTGCTTCCCATCATACTTGCAAACCGTGCCGATGCACTTACGCTCATTGAGGATCCGCTCATTATGCGTAAAATGTCATACTGGGGTGATGCCATCCTTATTGGGGTTTGGGGCGCCACGCTTTCCAGTGCTGTTGGGAGCGTGCTTGGAGCGCCGCGGGTTCTCCAGGCGCTTGCCAGGGATGGTGTTTTGCCGCGATGGCTTCGATGGCTGGGTCGCGGGGATGGAGAAGACGATTCGCCCCGCCTCGGCACCCTGCTTACCATGGGTGTAGCTTTGGTGGCCGTCTATCTCGGAAACCTGAATATCATCGCCCCTATTCTGACCATGTTCTTCCTCACGACCTATGGCGTGCTCAATGCGGCTGCAGGTATCGAGCGGCTGCTTGACAGCCCGTCATTCCGCCCCGAGTTCAAAGTGCACTGGAGTTTCTCCATACTGGGTGCTGTCGGGTGTCTGGCCGTTATGTTTCTGATCAATGCTTTTGCCACCACGCTGGCATTCATTTTTATCGCCATCATTTTTCTGTGGCTGAAACAACGCGAGATGAAATCTGCCTGGGGTGATGTGGGCAAAGGCTTATGGATGGCCCTGATCCGCTTTGGACTGATGAGAATCACGGATGAAAAAGAGGCAAAAACCTGGCGGCCAAATCCACTCGTCCTCTCAGGAGCCCCCACTAAACGGTGGCACCTTATCGAATTTGCGAACTCCATCACGCACAACCGTGGTATACTCACCATTGCCACTGTTCTGACCAGCGACAATATTGCACCACTTCGCCAGAAAAATATGGAGGACAACATCAGGGACTTTCTCTCCAAGCGGAGTATCCAGGGGCTTGTTCGCGTTATTTCTGCCGAAGACACCTTCCAGGGTGCAGAGGATCTTGTTAAATCCTACGGCCTGGGTACACTTGTACCGAATACCATCATCCTTGGTGATAGCGAGAATGAAGAGATCCGTGATAAGTATTGTGAGATGATTGCACACTTTCACAATCAGAAACGCAATACGGTTATCATCCACGATAATGACGAAAATGTTTTCCGCAACAAGAAAAAAATAGACCTGTGGTGGGGTGGCTTAAAAGGAAATGGCGGATTGATGATGATTCTTGCCTACCTCCTTCAAAGCAGCCGGGGCTGGTGGGATGCAGAAGTGACTATTAAAATGATGGTGCCCGACGAACGTGCCGCTGAGGATGCAAAGGAAAATCTTACTCGTATTACGGAAAAACTAAGAACCGGCGCAAAAACCGAAGTTATTGTGTCTGACGGACGATCGTTTGATGATATACTTCATGAGTCCTCAATGGACGCAGACCTTATTTTTATGGGAATGGCAACTCCGGATGAAAATTTTGCCGAATATTATCAGACCATCCAGAAACGGCTTGAGGGGCTTCCTACAACCGTTATGGTTCTGGCTGGTGAGGATATCTCTTATGGCGAAGTGCTCATGCAACAGGATGAGTTTGATGGAGCATAGCGACCGAGAGTAAATCTACTTTAATACCCACGAGAGAGCTATGTCTTTTAAATTTTTGTCAACCTTCTGGCCATTCAAAGTCAGAATCGCTGATCTATTTCATTCAACCAAAAACCGCGCCGGTGAGCTCATTAACTTCAAAGAACAGGTATCATAAACCAGAGCATATTCTCTCTTCGTACTCCCCAACCTTATTTCATGAATTTTGTCAGGCGCCTTCCAAAGAAAATCAAAAAATTTAATTTATTGTTTAAGATTATCATATCCACAGCTGATAATTGTATTAAGTTCATGAGGATCGGTTTGAGAACCCTCGAATTGGCTTTCGGGGTAATCAAAGCAAAGGGATGGAAAGAGATTTCCATCCCTTTTTTTTATGTCTAAATTTTCTATCTGGGCGCATATCGCATATCTATCAAGCTTCTGAACATTTTAGAAGTAGCTGACTCTCATTTGAAAGAAAATTATTCAGCATGTGACAGGTTTGTAAACAATTTGTAGATTGTTTGCTCCTCCAACCAACCCCAAAACTATTTCGATATGGACATCATCTGGATAGGTGCAGCTTTTGCGCTCGGATTTGCAGTATCCCGAATTCACCTTCCGCCTCTTGTCGGTTATCTCGCTGCCGGACTTCTGCTATCGGCTTTCGGATACGAAACTGGTGAAATGCTAAAAGAGATTGCGCATCTTGGCGTGATATTTCTGCTGTTTACAGTCGGATTGCATATCCGTATTAAAAACCTGTTAAGAATTGATATTCTTGGTGTCGGACTGACCCATCTTATCATATCAACAGCCATTTTTACGCCCATCTGTATTGCATTTGGCTATGGCATTGAAGCGTCTGTTATTATCGCAATCACTCTTGGATTCTCGAGTACGGTTCTGACTGCCAAGAATCTTGAGCGTCGAAATGAGCTTGGGGCCTTCTACGGGCGAACGGCTATCGGTGTGCTGATTGTCCAGGATTTGATCGCCATAGGACTTATTGCTTATACCGGTGGAGGTGCACCCTCTATATGGTCCCTGACTCTTTTAGCGCTGCCGCTGGTCCGGCCGCTATTTATCAAACTTCTTGGGTCGGTTGACGAGGATGAACTTTGGATGCTGCTCGGTCTCGGGCTTGCTTTGGGCGGCGCATACCTTTTTGAGTTTTTTAATCTCTCGGGTGAACTTGGTGCACTTGTTGCCGGGATTATGCTTGCTTCCGATGAACGGGCAGATAAAATCGGGAAAAAAATGTGGGGGGTTAAAGAAGCGTTCCTGGTTGGCTTTTTCCTTGAAGTAGGCCTCACCGGCTTCCCAACTCTGTCGGGCTATATTTTTGTCGGAGTCTTTTTATTACTGTTGCCACTCAAATCCATTCTGTTTTTCATTCTTTTCATGTTATTCCGGCTCCGGGCACGTACAGGGTACCTTGCTACAGTTTCACTTACTGCATACAGTGAGTTCACGCTCATCGCAGGTGTTGTAGCTGTATCGGGCGGATTCATTCCACCAGACGTTATTGTTATTCTCGGACTTCTTACCGCAACATCTTACGCCCTGAACTCACCCCTTTCCATGAATGAGGAGGCACTTTGGAAGAAATGGCAAGACCGGCTTATCACATTTGAGCGCGATGTGAAACACCCTGAGCACGGAACGCTTTCTTTGGGTTCTGCCGAATATCTAATTATAGGGATGGGTAATGCCGGACGAGCCGCTTACGATAAGCTTAAACAGCAGCAAAAACCGGTTGTAGGAATGGACATTGACCCCGAGCGGATTGAACGAAATATCAATGACGGACGACGTGTGATTTATGGTGATATCCAGGATACCGATTTATGGGCTAACATGGATATGAGCAAGATCAAATCGGTGATGATTGCCATGGGTAACCAGCAAATTAAAGCCAACGCAACCAGAACGTTACGCACAATTGGATTTAAAGGGCTCATATATGTGTTAACAATGCGTGAGGAAGAAGCTGAAATTATGCAGGAAGCAGGCGCCAGTGCCGTTTCGATTCCTATTAAGGAGGCCGGTGAAAGACTCGCTGAACTTAGCGCCAATCACGAAAATAACAACACATAAAATTCGAAAAGTACAATGACTTCTGTAAAGCCGACTTTAGTTTATGTTTATGATCCGCTCTGTGGCTGGTGCTATGGGTTTCACCCTGTTATGGAAAAGTTACAGAAACGGTTCGGAGACCGAATCTCCATCGACATAAAAGTGGGAGGTCTCGCTGTGGGCGACAGAGCTCAGACCATCAATGAGGGTTTCAGCTATATCAAGGACGGGCTGAAACAGGTTGAAGAGTCAACTGGTGTGGAGTTTGGAAGAAATTTTAAACTTTTGGTCGACGAAGGCAGCTACATGTATGATTCAATGCCACCTTGCCGTGCTCAAAAAACGATGAATGAACAAGCGCCTGACCAGGCCCTCTCTTTTGCCGGCACACTACAAAGCGCAATTTTTCAGGATGGTAAAAACCTGAATGAATGGTCAACCTACGAAGAGCTTATCAGCACTTATAATGTGGACGCTGATGAATTCAAAACCCGTTTTGAAAGCGATGAGCTGCGCAACGAGCTAATTGAAGAATTTACGTGGTGCAGAAATCATGGCGCGACAGGATTTCCTTCCCTGCTTATACAAATCGAAAATGAGCTCAGTGTCATGACTCGCGGCTACAGACCGTTTGATACGGTTGAATCCCATCTCCATCATCTGATTCGGAATCTGGAAAAGATCAGCTCCTGATCGAACATTCTTTACCTGCTGTGCTTCATTTCAGCGTGACATATTAATCGATGGCTCTACATTTGATGATCCAACTTCGCACGTGATTCATATTTCACGTGTAGTTTAACTTTAGTGTCATGGGCAGCAGAAGTTTTGCTTCCATCATCAAAGATCAAATACGATTGATATGACATCAGGAGTTTTGTCTCATCTGGTAACCATTTGTCTGCTGATTGTTTTATCCACCCCCTTCTCAGCTCAATCACAAATCCCACTCAATGAAAATAATACCATTCGTGCTACGGGCGATGTCCGTGTCGGCTACATAGGGTTTATAGGGAAACAACGAAATGGGGATAAACTATCACAGCATGAGCTCAGAAACAGGACCCGAATTGGTATTGACTTCACCATCACCGACCGCTTGTCACTAAATACCAGATATGCAGTACGAGTTTCATCGCTCGATTTTCATCTGAATCCGGGGCTTAACACCACATCAGCCGGAAACAACGGTATTCTATTGGGTGAAGGTGCTTTTGATGAATTTTTTGCATCGATTCAACTATCTGACTTGCTGCAGCTGAAAGTTGGGCGATTTCAAACCAGCTTTACCCTTGATGGTATCATCAAAAACTCTATCCTCCGTCAGGACAGCCCAAATACCGACGTCGGCTGGACAGACGGATTCCATTTGACCGCGACATCATCAACCGGATGGTCGGCAGATTTGATCATGCAAAGCCATCTTCTAAACCAGCCAAGTAATGTATTCCGTTATCCATTGGCACCTCATCAAACCAAAATTCCTTTCACATTTTTTAGCAGTGTGGAAAGAAAATTTCAATCAGGTGCCCTCAGCAGCCTGGCGATTGATATCACTTACTCCCCCGATATACTAATCATCGATTCTGATGGCAACAGGAGCAGCTATGTCGCCGCCTCTTTCAAACCGCAGTTCCGGAAATTATTGACCTCCGGCCGGCGACTGATTTGGGGAACTGAAATCGCCTACAGCTTTAACCGGCCTCAACGATCAGTTTTTGGTTTTGAAGCTTCCCCTGACGAAGACTCTGGCGGCTTCGGTTTTCAAACAGTTTTGAGCATAATGGATCTTTTCAAAAATCAGCACATTGGGTTGATGGCAGCCGCTCTCGAACCGTCACTCCTGACCTCATCAGCTTTCTGGAATAATCTGCTGTTATTTGAATTACGGCATTCAACAAAGTGGAGCAGCAAAATTTCTACCGATATCAGGCTTAGATACAGATCTGACCTCAAAAATCCCGGTGGTGATCTCAACAAACGCCGTCAGATTTACCCTTTTGCAAGAATTACGTATAAAATTTAATGGCTTTATCAGGGCCTTCAAAGCTTTCGTTTTTCTGATTAACTCTTATATTGGCACAGTCTAATCTCCATTATTTTGCCGTTACATGAATACACCCATAAAATCGATAGCAGTCGTTGGTGCAACCGGAATGCTTGGTGCACCTGTCACAAAAGTGCTGAAGCAGGAAAACTACTCTGTTACCGCAGTGGTTAGAGATATGCAAAAAGCTCAGCGCAGACTTGGGGCGGGTTTTTATCTAAGCAAAGCAACTCTTGAAGACAAGAACAGCCTGCGATCTGCTTTTGCCGATGTGGATTACGTATACCTGAGTCTGAGTACTGCGCCCGGTGAAAAAACCAGTGCGTTCAAAACCGAAATAGACGGGCTCCAAAACGTCATAGATGCCGCAATATCGGCCCGGGTAAAGCGCATAGGAATGCTTTCATCCCTGGTGAAAAATTACGACGGCTTTGACTGGTGGATGTTTGACATCAAAAACCAGGCTTGCCAGATGCTGCTTGATGCAGACATCCCGGCGACTATTTTCTACCCTTCCAATTTCTTTGAGAATCTTTCAGAGCTGCAGCTGAAAGGCAACCGGATAATGATTGGCGGTGAACAGGAAACCCAAAGCTGGTGGATTTCGGCGGAAGACTATGGCCGACAGGTTGCAAAATCATTTCGTGTGGATAGCAATCACAATAATAACCAGGAATACACCATCCAGGGTCCGGAACCTTTTAGCATGCAGGAAGCTGCCGATGAATTTATCCGCCACTATAGCGGCAAGCAGCTGAAAAAAACAACCATACCCATGTGGATATTCCAACTCCTAAAACCCTTTTCCGCTGAGCTGGATTTTCAATATCACATTCTTACCGCCATCAATCACTTCGATGAGCAGTTTCAGTCAGAAGAGACCTGGAAAATTCTTGGCAAACCCGATACCACACTTGCTGAATGGACTGAAAAACAGTCTCAATAAAACATATGGCCATTCCCGATATCTGCTTTTTATTTAATAGTTATTCTAATAGCGGAAAATCCATCAGACGAGAACATGTATTGCGACAGGAAATCAACAGACGGTGGCCGAATGCAAAATTCATTCTAACACAAACAAACTTTTCCTTTTGGGACAAACTCAAAAAAGAGCTTAAAGGCGTTCCAATAATCGTTGCTTGCGGAGGTGACGGAACCGTTCACAAAGCCGGCAATCTTGCAATTCAAATCGGTGCATGTCTCGGGGTGGTTCCAATTGGGAGCGGGAATGACTTTGCACATATGCTGGGTATTCCTAAGTCAATAGCGGCTTCACTCAACATCATAACCCGGAAAAACCGACAATACATTGATGTTATAAAGCTGGAGGGTGACATTCAATGCTACTGCCTTAACACAACAGGCGTGGGCCTGGATGGCCTGGCCAATCATTACACAAATATCTATAAGAAACGGATCGGGAAAGCAGGGTATCAGGCAGGTGCCATAAAGGCTATTTTCAAAAATCGCAGCGAAGACTATAAAATTTCAATTGACGGTGTGAACCGAACTGAAAGATGTGAAATGATCACATTCTGCAATGGACAGCGGGAAGGCGGAAGTTTTTGGGTTGCTCCTCAGGCTGATCCAAAAGATGGGCTCATAGACGTTTTAGTACTGCTACCAATGACAAAAATAACGCTTCTGTCGGCACTCCCTGTCTTTCTGTTTTCCGGGTCGGAGAGGTTTATAAATCGTGAGAGATTTCGCTGTAAGAAGATTGATCTTCAATGTGCCCGACCCAACTACATACACGTGGATGGCGAATATTCAAATACAAAAATTCAGCATATCACCTTATCAATTCAGAAATCTGCTCTTCAGGTGATTGCCTGATTTAAAAAAATTCTTTGATTACTGGATTTGTTTATATTCTTCGTAAACATAGTCCCAAAGACCAGCAAGGTCGGAACCTTTATTATGGGGATTTTTTGATGTAGAAGACTTCATCGCATCTATGCAAGCTCGTTCTCTTGCCGTGTGAATTGCTTTCAGCTGATGCTTCGTGGGGTTTTCTATCATCTCTTCATACTTTTCTATGTCTTCTTCAGTTACTTCATCTGCCATAGCTTTAATCAGTTTCGTGTTAAATTGATAAAAATGGTATTTTTGCTGAAATAGTCAAGTCTCCAAATATTTAAGGACATTAATTTAACAAGAAAATTTACTGATATGTTCCGCTATATTGTTCTCTCCGTTATAATTACTGTCTGCCTGATGGGTTGCGGCACGTCATCAGATGTTGAAGAAATCAGTTACACACCCTGTGAAGACGGAACTGCTGCAGGGTATTCCTGCGATAATATTGACTTTTATGCGCACCTTTCGCCAGCCGATCTTCTCGCTGAAACAAGAGACGGGGTTGTGGCATCACTTAATGATATCTGGGGATGGACCGACCCGCAAACAGCTCGTGAATATGCGTTGGTTGGCCTTACAGATGGCGTTACATTTGTGGACGTAACAGACCCTTCACAGCCGGTTGTTGTTGGTAAACTCCTTGAACCCGTGAGCACATTAAACATTGAAAATCAAAACCCGCTTATCGCCTACCACGATGATGAAGGAGGATTCAAGGAAGCCTCATCCTGGCGTGATATGAAAGTATATCAAAATCATATGTATGTGGTCAGCGAGCAAGGCACGTACGGACTGCAGGTGTTTGACTTAACCAGGCTGAGGAATGTACAGGATCAACCTGAGATGTTTACACAGGATTATAACTATACGGAATTTGGCAATGCTCATAACGTAGCTATAAATACCGAGACAGGCTATGCTTATGTGGTAGGTTCTACCCAGGGCGGCACATGTGCGCAACAGGGCGGCCTTCACATGATTTACCTTACCGATAATCCCGCAGAGCCTGCATTTGCAGGATGTTATTTTGAAGAAGAAGCCGGTGGCATTACAGGCAGCAGGAATGGTTACATTCACGATACTCAATGTGTCGTTTACCAGGGGCCTGACAGTGATCACCAGGGTCAGGAGCTATGTTTCAGTTCCAGCGAAACAAGCTTCACGATTACCAATGTTGTTGATAAGCAACAAGCATTCACTATTTTCAATGGCTCATACTCCGGAAACCAGTATTCTCATCAAGGCTGGCTCACGGAAGATCACAGATACTTTTTTATGAACGATGAACTGGATGAACTTCGGGATCGTAATAATACGCGTACCTATGTCTGGAACATCGAAGACCTTGACAATCCTGATATGATTGGCTATTACGAACACAATACCATATCCGTAGATCATAATCTCTATGTGAAGAACAACTTGCTATATCAGGCTAACTACACCTCAGGGCTGCGTATACTCAATATCGAAGACCCGACTCCTGAAAATATGTCTACCCTGGGATATTTCGACACCACACCCGACAATAATCTGCGGGGTTTTGCCGGACTCTGGTCTGTTTATCCCTACCTTTCAGGAGAAAAAATTATTGTAAGTGATATAAATAATGGACTTTTTATTCTCCGTTACAGTCAATAATCAAACAATTGGAAACCAAACTTTTGAAACGTCAAAAACTTCACCCTAAAGGACCCGAATTTTCCAAGATCGCCGCCGGACTCTGGCGCATGGACCAATGGGGATATTCTCCGCAGGAAACTGTTTCCTGGATTGAGTCTGCCCTGGATCTGGGCATAACAACCTTCGATCATGCTGATATTTACGGAATGTATAGCAATGAAGCCCTTTTTGGAGAAGCTTTCGCAATTGATTCAACGCTCAGGGATAGGATGGAGCTTGTTAGCAAATGCGACATATGTCTGGTTTCTGATGCGCGACCCGAGTACCGAATAAATCACTATAATACTTCACCTGAACATATTATTTCATCAGTTGACCAGTCTCTCAAAAATCTCCGTACCGACTATCTGGACCTTGTGCTTCTTCACAGACCTGACCCTCTGATGGATGCCGATGCCACGGCCAAAGCCTTTAATAAACTAATAGCATATGGAAAAGTTAAATTTGTCGGAGTATCGAACTTTACACCCTCTCAGGTTGAGTTGCTTCAGAGCCGGCTGGAACGGCCCCTTGTAACCAATCAGGTGGAATGTTCAATTCATCATTTTATGCCACTCTTTGATGGCACCCTCGATCAAGCACAAAAAATCAATATGTCGCCCATGTTTTGGTCCCCTTTTTCAGGCGGAAAACTTTTTACTGGAGATGACGAACAATCGAAACGCATTCAGTCGACCCTGACTCCATTAAAAGACAAATATAGTGCAAGCACTGCTCAAATTGCCCTTTCCTGGCTTATGATGCTTCCATCTAACGGTGTCCCTGTTTTGGGGACAGGAAAAACTGAACGACTCAAAGAAGCTGCTGAGGCCGTTGAACTTGAGCTCGATCGGCAAGATTGGTTTTCAATCCTCGTAGCGTCGCAAGGTCATCCTGTTCCATAAAACAGGACCTCAATTGCCTCCTATTCTTTTGACATGGGTATCAATTTCCGTACATTTTTTGCTTGTTCCCCCGTCACAACAATTTTCGGGTTAAAAATGAAGTTTCGACTAACTGACAAAATCTCTATATGGATCTTTTTGATAAGCTCGAGGGACGTCCCGGCCCTCTAGGAGAATTTACATCTAACGGTTACGGCTATTACACATTTCCCCGGCTCGAAGGACCTCTTGGTCCGGTTATGAAGTTCAACGGCAAAGACATGATCGTCTGGAGCGTTAACGATTATCTGAGCATTGGAAACCACCCTGAAGTAAGAAAAGCGGATGAAACCGCTGCCAAAGATTATGGCCTGAGCGTACCCATGGGAGCCCGTTTGATGACCGGCAACTCCACGGAACATGAAAAACTTGAGGAAGAACTCGCTGATTTTGTGGGAAAACCTGAGGCCCTGCTTCTAAACTATGGTTACCAGGGCATTATGAGCGTTATTCATGCTTTGGTAGACCGTAATGATTTCCTGATTTATGATGAGCTGAGCCATGCCTGTATTGTTGACGGCAAGCAGCTTGCCATGGCTGAAAAATCTGTGTTCAAGCATAACGACATGGAAAGTCTGGAAAAACAGCTTATACGTGCTGAACGCCATAAAAAACCAGGATCATCCGTTCTTGTTGTCACTGA
>Ga0209924_1000606_pt1 | contig 15524 bp, 15 predicted proteins | sample SalPonR1_C_D1_MG_FD_185700 | JGI IMG/M metagenome (GOLD analysis project Ga0209924, IMG submission 185700) | Salt pond soil microbial communities from South San Francisco under conditions of wetland restoration - Salt Pond MetaG R1_C_D1_MG... ...
AAACCGCATTCGCCTGGTTTATGGCGGGTCTTCTCTCGGGATAATGGGAAGTCTGGCTAACTCGGTTATGCATAACGGCGGAGAAGTTACCGGGGTAATCCCAAAAGGGCTGTTTCGAAAAGAGGTGGCTCATCGGGATATCACAGAGCTTATAACCGTTGCCGATATGCACGAGCGAAAATCAACCATGGCCAATCTTGCCGACGCCTTTGTTGCACTACCGGGCGGGTTTGGAACACTTGAAGAGCTTTTTGAAATCATTACGTGGAATCAAATCGGTATATTCAGCAAACCGGTGGTTATTTACAACGTGGATGGTTTTTTTGACTCGCTGATTGCCATGATCGATTACAGTGTTGATGCAGGATTCATCAAACCAAAAAACAGAAAAATCATAAAAATAGCTGAAACGTCTGAGGATTGTTTACGGTTTTGCAGGGGACACTAACTGTGAATGCATAAATCTCGCAACCTCCATGATGTTTCTTTTGCTGACAATATTTAGCGGATCTCTGCAGACCGATTTTCAGAAAAAAACCGATCAGCCACATCCGTTTGAACCCTGTCCCGACACTCCGAACTGCGTTATCCATTCTGTTGAATATGATATGCCTCAGTCTGAAACATACTCAATTGTAATTGAAGCCCTCAAAAAAATGGATCCGCATCAACATTCAGCCAACAGAGAGACATTTCGCGTAGATGCTGTATTTCGCATTCCAGTCTTTGGATTTAAAGATGATGTGAAAATCTCTGTTGAGAAAAAGGATGAGTCTAAAAGCGTGCTGCATATTAAAAGCGCCAGCAGGGTCGGGCATGGAGACCTGGGTGTAAACAGCCGGCGTGTAAAACGATTTTTAAATCATGTAAACCAACAAAACTAATATTATTATGTCTAAACTCACTATAAATCTTGGAATTCTGCTCATTATTCTTGGAATCTTTTCGTACTACATATCGGGGGCTGCAAGTATAACCGCACTTATTCCTGCATTTTTTGGAATTGTATTTTCAGGGCTGGGTTTTCTTGCAGCTAAAAAAGAGTCGATGCGAAAACATGCCATGCACGCTGCGCTTCTGCTTGCGATACTTGGCTTGGGCGGTTCATTTGGTGGGCTCACATCTACTATAGCCTACCTGGCCGGAGGAGAGACTCCTGAGCGATTTATGGCGGCCGTTAGCCAGGCGATTATGGCAACGCTGTGCATCCTGTTTTTGATTCTGGGTGTTAAGTCGTTTATTGATGCGCGGAAGGAGAAAGCAACTTAAAAAAAGCTGCTAAGTCTGGATGCGGGTCAACACCGTTTCCAGACTTATTCAAAATACCTGCCAGATACAGCCCATTTAATCTACTGATATTACCTGATATCAGTCTTCTGAAAAGATATCCTCAATCAGGTGACCAAATTTATCTTCAATAACGCGGCGTTTCACTTTTAGAGTAGGTGTAAGTTCCCCGGTTTCAACAGAAAATTCCTGAGCCAAAAGCCTGAAATCCCTGATTTTTTCGTGTGATGCGAGCTCTTTCGAAAAAGATCGAACCTCTTTGCTGAACAGATTTTTAATGGAGTCGTGCTGAAGCAGATCTTCCATATCTGAGTAGGAAATATCATGCTGTCTTGCATGTTTTTCAAGAGCTTCAAAATCGGGAACAATCAATGCAGCCATAAAGCTCTGCCTCTCTCCCACCACCACAAGCTGATCGATCCATGGGCTGGTTTTGAACATATCTTCAATAGGCCCAGGATAGATATTTTTTCCGCCAGCATTTACAATCATATGTTTAATACGATCGGTAATTTTTAATCGACCGTTTTCAAATTGTCCTACATCACCGGTGTGGAGCCATCCATCGTCATCAATCATCTCTTTGGTGGCTTCCTCATTTTTCCAGTACCCCTTCATTGTATTTGGGCCACGATTCAATATTTCGCCCGCTTCCGAACTCAGGTTTGTAGGGTAATCTTCCCCGCTTATCTGCGCGATAATCTCGTTGTCTTCCAGACGCTGTATACCCACTGTTACCCCGTTTATCACTTTACCCACAGTCCCGATAACCTCGTCACCATATCGGTTACAGCACATTACGGGTGATGTTTCCGTGAGGCCATATCCCTCCAGAATATTCAGCCCTGCAGACATAAAAAAGGTTCCGATATCTGGGGGTAATGCTGCACCGCCGGAGACAAAAAAGCGGATGTTGCCGCCTGTTCTCTCTTTTAACTTATTGAATACCAATTTGTCGGCGAGGTTTTTTTGTATGCTGATAAGTCCACGTTCACCCTTCCAGTACCGTTTACCAACATTTAGCGCCCAGGAAAAAATACTTTGCTGTATTGCACTTCCCTCTTTCACACTCTTGTTGGCAAGGTTATAGATTTTTTCAAACAGGCGGGGCACGCTCACCACAATCGTTGGGTGAACTTCCGTCATGTTTTTTGCGACAGTATCAACACTTTCTGCATAAAAGATTTCTGCACCACCCACCATCATAGCATAGTATCCCGCCGTTCTTTCGAAAGAGTGGCAAAGAGGCAGAAAAGATAGAACGCGATCCTCCTCTCCAATGTCGATAGCTTCATGAGCAGATTTAATGTTGCTCACAATATTTCTGTGCGTTAACATTGCCCCTTTCGGTTTTCCGGTTGTACCGGATGTATAGATCAACGTTGCAACATCCTCAGGCTTAACTGCCGACGATCGTTTTTTTAACTCCTTGGCGTGTTTCTGCTCTGCTTTAAGGCCGGAGGCACAAACCATGTCGAAAAGATGTACAAAATCGTGTTTCATATACTTTTCAACCTTTGGCTCATCGAATGCCACCACCGATGTTAGATCAGGACAGTTATCAAAAACCTGAATGGCTTTCTTTAGCTGAATACCTGTTGAAACAAAAAAGAGTTTCGCCTCGGAATCCTGCAGGATATATTCGCACTGATTCGGGGGGAGCGTTGTGTAAAGAGATACATTAATTGCGCCCACCATCTGTATGGCAAGATCAACAACAGCCCATTCATACCTGTTTTCACTGAGGATTGCCACACGATCCCCTTTTTCAATATCATTTTCGATCAAGTAACTGGCAATTGCGGTCACATCTTCCTTTACGGTATCCCAGACTACGGGCTTGTAGTCCTCCTTGGGAGACGGTTTATAGGCAAAAGCTGTTTTGGTAGAATTTTTGTATTTTTTCGCAAGATTCAGGTATAGGTCGGGCAGAGTTTCAAAAGCAACGAGCGTAGGCATATATCAACGGATTAATTTAGCAATTTGACTTAAGATAAAATTTTAACTCAAATTTAATAGTGTATTGATACTGTTTTTTAATTCATATTATTGAACGCTAATATTCTGTAACCGATTCCGTTTAAAAAAAATATCAAACACAACATATTTACTTAGAACTTATGGCACATCAGGCCGAAGAAGAAACCATACTCCTGGTAAAAGAAATATTCAGAACCTATTTAAAAGAAAAAAACCAGCGCCAGACTCCCGAGCGTTTCATGGTGCTTGAAGAGATATATCGTTCGGACGGACACTTTGATGCAGACGATATCTTTTTCAATATGAAAAATTCCGGCACAAGAGTATCCCGTGCCACGGTGTATAACACCTTGGATCTGCTGATTGAGTGTGGCCTGGTTCAGCGCCAGCAGTTTGGGAAAAATCAGTATTACTACGAGCGGTCTTATGCATACCAGCAGCACGATCACATGATCTGCAAAGAGTGTGGCGTAGTTATTGAATTTTGCGATCCCCGGATTCTCGAAATTCAAAGCCTGATGGAGAAAATACACGACTTTAATGTTGACGGGCACTCCCTGCACCTGTTTGGCACCTGCAAGGATAAAGTGGCCTGTAACCGCAGAAAAGAGAGCGGCGACAAAATCAAGACTATGAACGATTAAAAATTCCTGGGGAGCCTGGGTTGATTCAATCATGGAATCAACCTCTTTTTTTTAGCCGACCCTTGAATCTTTGATGAACCTCCGGGCAGCCCAGCGGCTTCCAAACCATCCCAGAATCATCCCCAGGATTATTGTACCCCCTGTTAAGAAATACCAGCGTCCAAAGGGCCAGGAGAGTACTCCCAGCTGCGGAATAAATTCAGGGATGATCCACTTAAACAGGGCAAATACGGTTGCAGAAGCTGCCAGCCCTCCTATTAGACCCTGTAAAATACCTTCAACCAAAAAGGGGCGCCTTATAAACCCATTCGTTGCCCCCACCAGTTTCATAGCCTGAATCAAATCTCTTTTGGCATAGATGGTGAGTCGTATAGTGTTGAATACCAATATAATAGCAACGAATAAAATGAAAAAACCAACTCCTGCGCCGGCAATCAGCATTGTATCGGTTCTCTCTTCTATCATTTGAAGCAGTGAAAGGTTAAAGCGTACTTCATCAACCTGTTCCATTGGGCGAATGGACTGTACAATTGAATCGATTTGTGCGACGGTCAGTTCATCAGACATCACTACTTTGTAGGAAGCAGGTAAAAAATTGAGTTGCGCGATCGATTCGGCCCCAAATCCAAACTCCTTCTGAAAAATTGAAGCGGCGCTGTCGGCAGATATATATTCAAGTCCGGTAATTTCGTTCTTTTGAAGAAGCAGTTCACCAAAATTGCGATGATCAGATTCTTCGGCAGGCTCCAGAAATACTTCCACTTCCACCTGCTGGCGAATTACATTGCTGAGCTCGTAGATATTGTATCCGATGCGAAACAGCACAGCAATCAAAAGAACGGCAATAAACAGTGAAAACATTGATGTAAATGCCGCCAGTTTAGCTCTTGTCAGACCTGCAATACCTTCTTTAAATACGTAACCAATGCTCATTTTTTTCCTGTTAATTTGTGAACAGTACCCTTATACCAAATTTAAAACGCCGCGCGGGCATAGGATAGCCGACTGTTTCAAAGTAGCCCAGCTGCCCCGCCTGGTCAAGAACATTTTCCCATGTTAGCAACATCATAAACCAGCGAATACGCGCAGAAACTTCAACATCCATCCGATAATGCGAGGGGTTAAGCAACTCTTGCGTTCCGTGCTGCCACCGGTTTAAGGGTGCTATAAACTGTGCTGCACGGTATTCACCGGGTGTAAAATGCCCTATCACGCCGGCTTTCACAAATGCAGCCCTGTCGAACACATAATTCTTCCAGAACAGGCGACTTTTTAGCCAAACTCTGTCTCCCGAACTGTTCAGCAGCTCATTTACCGGCGATGTACTGTCAGAAGAGTATCTATGCATCTGTCCGGACAATTCACCTTCAAATATTCTTGAGTTAAAAGTAAGCCAAGCGGTGCCGCTGGTGGTTGTATAGGCATCGACTGCTATAAACCTATTTTCACTATTCAGAAAAGGTGCTCCATCATTTTCTCTTACATCTCCCCGAACGCCGAGCGTGAAATACCGACCCAGTCCGATTTCTGCACTCGCCCCCAGATATGTCGTCTCCTCATTTGGAAGGTCTGCGTTCCCAAAGTATTCCAGCGATTGCCAGTATAGAGACTGTATATCGGGTGCTAAGGATGCAGCTCCACCAAATGCACTCAATTCAAGCCGATTAAAGGGCCGAAAAACCGTTTTTAAAGACAGAGATGATGTCTGGCGTCCGTCACTGATCCACTCAGAAGAGGCCCTTCCCAACAGTTCAAAAAATCCTGCAATCTGCTGCCGGTAGTCAAGGCTCGCCTGCACTCCACTCCAGGAAGTTTCACTCAGGTTATCTCCATTCTTTTCACCGAGGAGGAACAACCTGCCCGTACCGGTAAACTCGGCTCCCGCTACGCGAATTCTGTGCTGCGAAAAAAACTCAGCGTTTCTGAAGACGGTATCCAGGGAGTCGGCAGAATAGGTCAAATCCCACTTATGCGTTTGATAGTGAAAACCAAGTTTTGACCGGACTGTTTCAGTTGTGTCCGATCGGTGATGAAACTGTATGTAAATGTCCGAAGATGCCTGTTTTGATTCTGCATTGCTCTCAAGCGGTGACTCTGTAAAGCGATTAAATGCAAACAGATCCGGGTTTGTTACGGTATATCCAAAAGGCTCTTCCCTGTCCATAGAGTTATTGATGAACCCGGCCTTGAGCATCCAGGGGTCTGATATTTGATGATAAACCCGCACCATGGCCTGCATTCCCTGAACATTACTGCGCCGGTAGCCACCCCCATCACGACGATCCCAGAATGAAAATTCAACATTTGTGTCTTTCCTGAAATTCTGGGCAAACGAAAACTCAAGACTTCGGTTGTTGAATTTGCTCTCGTCAAAATTCAGATAGGTTCGGGGTTCTACCAGGTAGTGATCCCGCAAACGCACATCTGCCCGATAGCTTGTGCCAAAATCCGACGTTGCCATCTCCGATATTTTATGGACAACCAACCGGTTCCAGTTCGCCAGTCCGGTTAGTGGTGTATTTATTCGCATATCTTCCATCATCAGGTCGATATGGCGGGATTCACTGGCGAAAATTTCCACTCCATCCATTCGTCCGTTTGTCCCCAGCCTGTATGTTGCGGCTCCTTTTTGCCTGTAAAACCGCTCAGCCATATTCACATAATCCAGCCAGCGCAGGGTACTGTCTGTATCTGCCGTCTCGAGTGTTGTTGGTTTATCATATTCCCAGACATATACGGTATCGGGTATTTCCTCTTCAGGAACTTCCTCGGTTTCCTGAGTAACCAGGGTAAAATTAGAGAACTCCGGAAGTCTGGGAGTGGGTGGCGTTAAACGCTGTTTAAGCAGTGAATCTGCGGGTGTGTTTGCCGGAATTGTATCCTGTGCTGCTGAAAAATCAGGTAGTCCGGCAGATAGCACTGTTGAAAGAATAAGACCTAATAAAACATTCACGGATTGATGGGTTTTAAATTGTAGGGTATGCCATCAATTCCTAGTAAATTTCTGCGAACGGTGTCCAATACAACCGCTACCGACCTCTTCTTATTGATAAGCCTGTCTTCCGTAAAGATAGTCTTCAAAGCGAAATGAGAACTACCCATCCAAAACCCCATGTAAACCAGACCCACCGGCTTTTCGGCTGTACCGCCCCCTGGCCCCGCAATACCTGTTGTTGCCACACCAATGTCGGCGTTGTAGAGCTCAGCAACATTTTTGGCCATTTGGAGAGCCACCTGCGAGCTCACGGCGCCATGTTTTTCAATGTCATCCGTAGAAACACCCAGAATGTTCACCTTGCTCTCATTGGAGTAAGTAACAACGCCACCATTCATGTAGCGGCTGCAACCGGCAATATTGGTAATCCGATCTGCGAGCATGCCCCCCGTACAGCTTTCAGCTGTTGAAATACTTTTTTTCTGATCCGTAAGAAGTTTCCCAATAACCTCTTCGAGCATGGTATTTTTACCTTTCCCATAAATAAATTCTCCCGCCCGTTCATTGACCAGTTTTTTTAAATCCCGGAGCTTATCCGCCGCACTGTTTTTATCTTTGCCACTTGCACTTATCCTTATTGTCACTCCTCCTGGGCCGGGAAGGTATGCAACGCCCACCCCGTTATTTACAAACTGATTAAGGTTTCCAATCTGTTCACTTAATGTACTTTCGGGAATCCCGGCTGTTTTAAAATATTCAGTTACCCACACATCCAGGCCGGTGAAGGTCTCTTGTATTTTATCACGCACGCCGTTCTCAAGCAAATATTCCATTTCATGAGGTACACCCGGTAAAACAGCCAGGCAGCGGCCGTCCTGGTTAAACCACATCCCGGGAGCAGTGCCTTTTTTATTGAACAGTACATTGCAGGAATCGGGCACCATTGCTTGTTCACGATTGGCCCGGCTCATCTCAAATCCACGTTTTTCGAATATTTGTTCTATATGTTTCAGTACCTGCATATCGGTAATCATTTCCCCGCCAAAAAGTTCAAAGACCACTTTCTTTGTTATGTCGTCGTGGGTTGGACCAAGGCCGCCTGTAATGATCGTTAAATCGGCTTGGTGGAGTGATTCCGCAATTTCTTTCTGAAGCGGTTCATAAAGATCCGGTAATGTTGTAACACGTTTCACATCAAAGCCGAGACCGGTAAGAAAGCTTCCAATTCCGGAAGCATTGGTATTCACAGTGTCTCCGATTAACAGCTCGTTTCCTACAGAAATAATATGTGCTTGTTTCATAGGATAGAAAATAGGGTTTTACCGTCCATTCATAAAGTTCTGATTTTGAAAATGAAATTTTAAAATCTGTTCAATGCAAAAATCTGCTCCTAACTACTTTTTTTCATAACTTAATGTTCTTTCGAAAATTAAAAATCAGCCCCTACTCCCGCTCAGTAAGTCACTGACCGGCAATAATCAACGGACGTTACACGGCAAATAACAACCAAACGCAAAAATCTAAAGATATTGATTTCACGTGGATAAAATCCCAAATCTACTTAGCAGTCTTCGGCTTCTTATGGCTCCTCTGTTTCTGTATCTCTTTATACAGGATGACCTTCTGTTAAGAGGAATCAGTCTTGTAGTGTTTGCGGTTGCCGCCATTACTGACGCCGTAGATGGTTACCTGGCGCGTAAATATGAAGTAGAAAGTGAAGTTGGAATTTTTCTGGATCCCCTGGCCGATAAATTTCTCACATTTGCGGGTTTTGTATGCCTGCCCTTTCTCGATCCGTCACAGTTCCCCTGGTGGGCAATCTCTCTCATTGTGCTCAGAGACGTATCTATCACTCTGCTCAGGATCTATACAAAGCGGAAAAATATCACACTTAAAACCCGAAATACCGCAAAAGCAAAAACAGCGATCCAGATGGCTTTTTTATATATCACTCTGTTAACAGGATTTTTATTGCTGTTCGGTGGCGGTTTCGGTGAGATGGTTCGCTCGGTTTTTGATACAAATATTTTTTATTGGGGCATGATGATTGTGACAGCAGTAACCGTCTATTCCGGTGTAGAATATATTGTGGTAAACAGAAGAATTCTGGGGTCTGATTCATCATCATGAATTCACTTAAATTGGCGCTGGGAACACTTTTCGGTATCGGCCGGTTACCGGTTGCACCGGGTACCTGGGGCAGCCTGGCAACACTGCCAGTTGTTTTTCTGATTGGATGGTCGGCAGGAATCTATGCGATTGCTGTACTCATTATTTTCAGTTGCATCCTTTCACTTTGGTGTGCACCCGCTGCCGAAGAAAAGTTCGGTAAAGACCCCTCCCAGTTTATTCTTGATGAACTAGCCGGGCAATCCGTCGTATTTCTTATGGTGGATTTTACAGCACCTTCACTTCAGATAAGCACGGTATTGTTGTCGGGTTTTATTCTCTTTCGCTTCTTCGACATTATGAAACCGTTAGGCATTAACGACCTGCAGAAGTTGCCCGGAAAATTTGGTATATTAGCCGACGATATTCTCGCAGGTATATATGCTTTAGTGATACTCGAATTAGGTACAACACTCATTCTCAACCTGTCGTAGAAATTCGATTATACTAATATAAAATGTAACGTGACCTTAAACGCCGGATATACAGGCATGAAAGCCTGTTTTTGTGCGTTTGATTAGAAACCAGAAAGTTTGAATAAATGATACTCGATAAAAAATACTCCAGAGAGCTTGCAAAGTCCCTGTTGGAAATTAATGCCGTAATTTTGCGACCCAATGAGCCTTTTACCTGGGCGTCGGGCTGGAACTCCCCTATTTACTGCGATAACCGGTTAACGCTGCGCTATCCTGAAATCCGAACATCCATTTGCAACGCCTTCATTAAAATCATTGAAGAAAAATATAGCGATGTAGCAGTTGTAACCGGTACTGCCACCGCTGGTATCCCGCATGCAGCCTGGGTTGCACAGCGGCTTAACAAACCGATGGCATACGTCCGGGCCAAAGCTAAAGCATACGGGCTTGGCAACCAGATTGAAGGAGGTGTTGATAAAGGGCAGTCAACGTTAGTGATTGAAGACTTAATCTCAACAGGCGGTTCTGTGATGTCGGTAGTAGATGCACTGCAGTTTGTTGGTGCTCATGTTGAGTCTGTATTAAGTATTTTCACATATGGATTCGATAAATCGACCCAGAAATTCCGCGATAAAGATATTCCCCTGTATACGCTAACCGATTACACCACGTTAATTGACGTAGCCCTGGAAATGGGAACCATCAAAAAATCGGATATTGAACTTTTAAATGATTGGAGAAAGTCGCCTGATACATGGCCAAATTAAACTCTCCGGCAATGGAGCTCGCTGCTGCGGTTTCTGCCGCCACCCTTACTACAAGCCGCAGGCTTAGCCGAAATTTCAATTACTACAGAAGCAGCCATCTCAATGAGCAGTGTTTTAGCCGGGACTCTCTCCTGACCGTATGCAACACCCTTCGGATGGACCTTTTTGGACTTCAAAATCTGTTTTTGGATTACGCGGAATCCCCCACACCGTTCATGGTTACCCTTGCCGGTGATGTTCACGACTCATTCGAAAATCTGCACAGAAACCTGCTTTTTTATGATGCTGAGCATATTGAACCCATCATTCCAAAGATAGATCGTGAGCGATCTTATTGGAGCAATTTCACAAATCAACACTTTTATGAGGAAGGAATGTCAGAACATATTGATACAAATACCCTGCCAGCCATTTCTCAGATAAAACAAAAACTATTAACTTTCCCCGCCCGGCCAAAAACCGGTATTTAAACGCTATAAATTCAATATCACAACGTATATGAAGTACACCTATCCACTATTCATACTCTCTGTTTTACTTTTTACAGGCTGTCTCGACAGCCCCAGCAATCCAAACTGTCAGGAAGTAGATGAATCTGCTTTTCTTGAGCAGAATGCAGCACGCGAAGGTGTTATCGTTACATCCACAGGCCTTCAATACGAAGTGATTGAAGAGGGCGAAGGCGATCTCCCCTCTTCAGGACTAATTGTATTTACGGAATATGTGGGAAGGACCATAGATGATCAGCAGTTTGTAAATAGCAATGGTATCGAATACTTTCGTCTAAACGAAACTATTCTACCAGGCATCACAGACGGTCTGACGCGTATGAGCGAAGGTTCTACCTATCGCCTCGTTCTTCCACCCGATCTTGGGTATGGTGACAACCCGCCGCAGGGTACACCCGTAAATTGCGGATCTGTACTTGTATTCGATATGACTCTGGATTCGTTTCTGCGTGATCCCGAGTTTTTCCTGGATGATAACGCCCTGAACGATGATATCACCGTAACTGAAAGCGGACTCCAGTACCGCGTTTTAGAGGAAGGTGATGGTGGGGAGACTCCCGGAGAGGCGAGCAGAGTTGAAGTAAATTACAAAGGAACCTTTACAAACGGCTTTGAATTCGACAGCTCGCCAAGTGGAGAAACCGTCGTATTCAATACCGTTTCAGTTATTGATGGATTCGCTGAAGGACTACAGTTAATGACGGCAGGTGCAAAATATGAACTCTTTTTGCCACCCGACATTGGTTATGGCAACACCCCACCCCAGGGCTCCCCAATCCCATCAAATGTTGTACTCAGGTTTGAAGTAGAACTTGTAAGTATCGTAGAATAGACTAAAAAAGGTTGCCGGTCCGGACAGAACGATTTTAACAAAAAGATTCTTCTGTATGTATCCAGCAACCTCTTCTGTTCTTATGAATAACCGCTATGCAATTTTTCGCATTCTATTTTTGATCGGATCCATATCTTTTCTAGCAGGTTGCGGCAGCAATTCCGTTGCTCCATCGGAAAATGAGAATACAGAAGAGGCCTCAGAGCCTGAACCGCCCCGTACGTTTGGTGGCGACAGCGACGATATCGGAAAATCGATACTTCATACCCGTGATGGCGGCTTGTTGATTACAGGTACAACAACATCAGAGAATGGAGACTTTTCGGGGCTGAGCCGTGGAAACCGTGATCTGTTTGCAATAAAACTGACTACTTCTGGTACACTATCGTTCATTAATACCTATGGCGGAACCAATAGCGACTGGGCGATGGATTCTGCCGAAGACCCCGATGGCAATCTCTATATTACCGGCTACAGCCGCTCTGACGATCAACAGTTTTCTGAGCAAAACCGGGGTGAAAATGATCTGTTTTTGGTGAAAATTACTCCTGAAGGCACACTTATCTGGGCTAGAAAATATGGCGGATCAAATGAGGATTATGGGTATGCTTTAGAGATCATCAATGAACAAATCTTTATCGCCGGTGCTACAAGATCATCAAACGGAGATATTTCTGACAAGACCGGAGACAACCTAGATATTCTGATTCTTAGCACAGACCTGAATGGAGATTTACAATGGATATATACATTTGGCAGCTCTGGTAACGATGAAGCATTAGGTATTACAGAAAGAATTGATGGAAATTTTGCCATTACCGGTTCATTCGAAGTCGGTGACCAATTTTTTAATGACGCTTCCGCGGGCACCTTCGGGGCATTTATACTTGAATTGGATTCCACCGGTACTGCGCAGAGGTTAAAAACATTCAGTGGTGCAGGTACAGATATAGGACAGTCCATTGCATCAGTTGCAGATGGGGGCTACATCATTGCAGGTGAAACCGATTCTCCAGACGGTGACTTTTCACAAACAGAGTCCAGTGACAAAAACGGATTTCTCGTAAAAGTAAACGGGCTTTTTGAGACGGAGTGGATCATTTCGACTGGCGGTAGTGAAAGTGATGAAATCCACTCAGTTTTTCAGGTGGCTGAAAACGTATGGGCTGCCATTGGGGAGACCCGGTCTGCCGACATCTTTACAAATCCTCCCCCCTTCGATGGGCAAAATGCATTCGCGATACTTTTCGACTCAGAAGGTGCAATCCTCGAAAGCCATATTATTGGAGGCAGCAGGTCTGACATCGCACTTGATGGTGCATTTCTTGAATCCGGAGAACTGGCGGTGAGCGGATGGACACTCTCAAATAACGGACCATTCGGCGGCCCTGTCAAAGCCGGCAGAGATACCTACTATTTAAAAATGTCAGCTCAAAATCTGGAAATCCTCTCCAACCATTAGTTTCATACCGGTCACTCTTTTTTTAATCCTTAACAGTGAAATCGGGAGCTTAAATTTGTATATTTGTGCCTTCAAACAGTAATACCGTTTGTTATCGACCAACTTTTAGAATGACAATTTTTCTTTTCTAAGCAACATCCATGATGAAGAATAAGAGCTTTTATATTGAAACCTACGGCTGCCAGATGAACTTCGCTGATACGGAAGTAGTGAATTCTATTCTTCTGGATCGGGGAATGATGCCTGTAAAAAGTGCTGAAGAGGCCGACGTAATTTTTGTGAATACATGCTCGATCAGGGAAAATGCCGAAACGCGCGTCTGGAATCGCCTGAAGGAGTTCAGGAGCCTGAAAAGAGAAAAAAAGAATCTCACGGTAGGCGTTCTTGGCTGCATGGCAGAGCGTATAAAAGATCAAATAATCGACAAGGAGCAGCTGGTTGATATCGTTGTAGGCCCTGACGCTTACCGGGATATTCCCAACTTGCTGGAAGAGGTTGAGGATGGCCGAAAAGCTGTCAATGTTCTTTTATCACTTGAGGAGACCTATGCGGATATCAGCCCTGTTAGAACAAGCGGTAACGGTGTTACTGCATTTGTATCTATTATGCGCGGCTGCGACAATATGTGTGCGTTTTGCGTGGTTCCATTTACACGCGGTCGCGAGCGGAGCCGTCCATTATCAAGCATTTTGCGTGAAATTACGGAACTAAGCGAGCAGGGGTATAAAGAGATTACCCTTTTGGGCCAGAATGTAAATTCCTATCAATATGAAGATATTGACTTTACAAAGCTGATGGACGAAGCAAGCAAAGTAAATCCAGAAATTCGATTTCGATTCTCATCACCCCATCCGAAAGATTTTCCGGAACCACTGCTGCACCTGATTGCAGAGCGTCCAAATCTCTGTAATTACATACACATTCCGGCTCAGTCTGGAAGTACCACCATGCTCGAGCGAATGAGGCGCCCCTATACCCGGGAGCAGTATTTCGAGCTGGTAGATAAGATGAGATCCATTATACCGGATGTATCACTTTCTACAGATATTATCACCGGTTTTTGTGATGAGACCGAAGAGGAGCACCGCGACACCATGACTCTCATGGAGCAGGTTGAGTACGATTTGGCCTATATGTTTGCATATTCCGAAAGAGAGCGTACACTGGCACATCGGAAATATGAAGATAACGTTCCGGAGGATGTGAAGAAAAAGCGCCTTACTGAAATTATCAGCCAGCAAATGAACATCCAGGAGAAAAATAACCGTAAAGAGATCGGCAAACGTCATCTGGTACTGGTTGAGGGTACCAGTAAACGATCGGATGAACAGCTCTCCGGCAGAACCGATACCAATAAAATGGTAGTTTTCGACAGACAGGAGTTCCAAAAAGGTGATTATGTGGAAGTGGAAATCATCGATTGCACTTCGGCAACTTTAATAGGTAAGTCTGTTGGTAAAAGCTCACTAGCCGAATTTGACCAGCGTACTGCAGCAGCTGTTTGATCTATTACTGCTTATACACATTTAATCTTATTTATTTGTAAGTGATCTTTATTTGCAGTGAACTGCACTCAGATATCAGATCCTTTCAGGCATAAAGAGGTATCAATACGCGTTTAATAAAAGAAAGTATTGTTATCATTGCGCTAAAAGTCTCGTCTTTTTCGTTCATTTTCATATCTAAGGTGAATTCCATCTTTTTTTTCCTGATCTTTTAATAATGAAAAATCAACGATATTATTAAATAATCATGAAAAACCTTGAATCTCTCAAAAAGGAATTACCCGAATTAGAGAAAAAGCTAAAAAAATATCGGGAAGTCCTTCTTGCCAATTTAGTGATGCTGGGCGAAATCCCTTCTCCTACTTTCGAAGAGCAAAATCGCATCAAGTTTATACTCAACCGGTTTGATGAAGCCGGGCTAACAGACTCCTCAATGGATGGCGGTGGGAATGGAATTGGTGTACTATCAGGAAAAACCGGTGATACAGCTATCCTTCTGAATGCCCATGCCGATACCATTTTTTCGGAAAAAACCGATCACACCATGCAGGTTAGCGGAGATTCCATCACGGGTCCCGGGGTAGCTGATAACAGTCTGGGACTCGCTACCCTCGCCACGCTCCCTTATATCCTGGAAGACCTTGGAATTGAACTGGATAGCGACCTTGTTCTGCTTTGTGGTGCCAAAAGCCTGGGACGCGGAAACCTTGAGGGAATACGGTTCTTCCTGGAAAACAACACCATGAAAATCAGCAATGCAATATGCATTGAGGGAATTCAGCTGGGCAGGCTGAGCTACTCCTCCCTGGGAATGCTGAGAGGAGAAATTACATGCAGCGTACCGGAAAGCTACGACTGGAGTAGATTTGGAGATGCCAGCGCTATCTTAACGCTGAATGAAATCATCAACAAACTGAATGATATGAGGCTCCCCCGAAGGCCAAGAACCAGTATTGTGATGGGGTCTATTTCCGGAGGCACATCTTTTAATACCATAGCCAGAGATGCAACGCTTGGT
>Ga0209924_1000610_pt1 | contig 15492 bp, 9 predicted proteins | sample SalPonR1_C_D1_MG_FD_185700 | JGI IMG/M metagenome (GOLD analysis project Ga0209924, IMG submission 185700) | Salt pond soil microbial communities from South San Francisco under conditions of wetland restoration - Salt Pond MetaG R1_C_D1_MG... ...
TCACGTCCCCAATGGGTCAACAGTTGATATGACTAAAGCGATCGAAGACCAGATTGAACGCTTTGCACCCGGATTCAGGGATACCGTAATAAAACGCCATACCATGAATACAGCTCAGATGGAATCCTATAACTCTAATTACATCGGTGGTGATATCAATGGCGGAGCACAGGATATATGGCAATTATTTACGAGGCCGGTGTCACCTTTTAACCCCTACTCTACCCCGGCAAAAGGTATTTATTTCTGTTCATCATCAACACCACCCGGCGGCGGGGTTCACGGAATGTGCGGGTATCACGCAGCCGAATCTGTTCTGAAAAAAGAATTCCGCCTTTCCAAAAAAGAGATAAAGTTCAGAATTTGAAGTCTAAAAATATCATTTTTCACAAATTGGCTAAAATTCCCCGTAACTTTGGAGCTTGTTATTTTTTTATGAAATATCGATAAATGATTCGCAATTTATACGAAAATACAAAGGATTTTGCATTTCGCTCCGCCGGTAAACGTATGCGTTCCGGTTCCGGATGGTGGTCAATTTCAACACTTATCATTGCTCTTCTCGTTTCAATACCTGTTCTCAGTGTTGCAGTAAATATTTTTGTGCCTGCCGGGGAGGTCTGGCAGCACCTGGCTTCAACTGTACTTCCCGATTATGTAAAAAATTCATTCTGGCTGATGATAGGTGTGGGAACCGGTGTTTTTATCATTGGTGTCGGAACTGCCTGGCTCGTGACCATGACACGTTTCCCGGGTAGCAGGTTTTTTGAATGGGCGCTGCTTCTCCCTCTTGCTGTGCCTGCCTACCTGATGGCGTATACCTACACCGACTTCCTCTCCTTTACGGGGCCCCTCCAGGGATTTATCAGATCAGTGATGGGATGGCAGGCCGGTGATTACTGGTTTCCCGAAATACGATCACTCGAAGGTGCTATCGTGATGATGTCGTTTGTATTCTATCCATACGTATATATTCTGTCGAGAGCCGCTTTCCTGGAACAGTCCCATTCTCTTCTGGAAGCAAGCCGTAGCCTTGGTGCAACCGCTTTTGAAAGCTTTTATAAAATTGCGATCCCGCTGGCCAGGCCATCCATAGCTGCAGGCATGGCGCTTGCACTGATGGAAACCCTGAATGATTTTGGAACTGTCGATTATTTTGGTGTACAAACGTTTACTACCGGCATTTACCGCACCTGGTTTGGCCTGGGCGAAAGAGTTGCTGCTGCCCAGCTTGCAGGATTCCTGCTGCTGTTTATACTGGTATTAATCCTGGTAGAACGATGGTCCAGAAACAAAATGGATTTTCAACAGGGCGGCGCTTCACGGTTTCGCTTTATTTCTCAATATGAAATTAAAGACTGGAAAAAATGGGGAAGCATGATTGCATGTGCTATTCCTGTTCTTGCCGGTTTTTTCATTCCGCTTCTCATACTGGTTGACATGTTTCTGGAAAACATGGGGGCAGCCCTTGACGCACGCTTTATTCAATATGCTTTTAACACTTTCCTGGTAGCAATTCTGTCGGGTTTTATCGCCCTTTTCATCTCGCTGGTTATGGCTTACAGCCTGCGTCTGCATCCCACGTATCTCACAAAAACAGCGGCCCGAATCGGTTCGATGGGATATGCCATTCCCGGTTCTGTAATTGCGGTTGGTATCTTAATTCCTTTTGGCTGGTTTGATAATACCCTGGATGCCTGGCTCCGCACAACATTCGGCATCTCCAGCGGGTTGCTTCTGAGCGGTACCATCTTTGCCCTGGTTTTTGCCTACGTGGTTCGTTTTCTGGCCGTATCATTCACAACTGTTGAAGCCAGTCTCACCAAAATCACACCGAATATGGATGAAGCTGCAGAAGGACTTGGATACCGGTTTGATCAGATTTTAAGGAAAATCCATATCCCGATGATGTCGGGCAGCCTGTTTGCCGCCATGATGCTCGTCATTGTAGATGTTATCAAAGAGCTCCCTGCAACACTCATTGTACGGCCTTTTAATTTTGATACGCTTGCAGTTCAGGTCTATCGCCTGGCTTCGGATGAACGCCTTGCTGAGTCATCCGGAGCAGCATTAGCCATTATACTGGCCGGTTTAATTCCCGTGATCATTCTCAGTAAATCTATATCCGCATCACGCAAAATAGGAAGCTCAAAAGAGTAATGGTACAAACCGGTTACAGGATCAGCACAACATATCAAAACCCAAGCGACTCTCTGCTTTCTGCCTTATCTTGTCATCAAAATTGGAAATTGAAAATGTAACCCGATTATGGCTCAACCCAAATACAGAACTCACCTGGGCATGGTGGATATCCTGCCCGATGAAGTACGAAAATGGCAATTCATTGAACAACTGATTCGAGACGAAGCGGCTAAATTTAATTTTGAAGAGATCCGAACCCCCATTATGGAGCAAACCGAACTGATTGTTCGTGGTATCGGTCAGTTAACAGATATTGTTTCTAAGGAGATATTCACATTCAACCGGGGTGACGATCATTATGTGCTGCGTCCCGAACTGACAGCACCTGTTGTTCGTGCTTTTGTTGAAAATCACCTTGAACAGCGCGGCGGCACTCAAAAACTATTTTACATCGGTCCGATGTTCAGGGCTGAGCGTCCCCAAAAGGGCCGTCAAAGACAGTTTCACCAGTTTGGCGTTGAGATTATCGGGAGTGATGATGCTGTTGCAGATGTAGAAACAATTATGTTTATGATGCATATTTATAAAAAAATTGGCATCACCAATACCAAACTTAAAATAAACTCTATCGGTGATCCTGAAAGCCGCGACAGGTACAAAGAGGCTTTAAAGGATTATTTCAGGCCGCATATTGACCGTCTGAGTGACATTTCGCGCAAGAGGCTGGAAAAAAATCCCCTGCGTATTCTGGACTCCAAAGAGGAAGAAGATCAGCCTCTGATTGAGAATGCACCCTTAATTGCTGACTATTTAAATGAAGAGTCAGCTGCTCATTTTGAAAAAGTAAAAAACTATCTCGATGATCTTGAAGTGACCTATCACGTGGATCAGCACCTTGTGCGTGGACTCGACTACTACACCCGCACTACATTCGAGCTGACCAGTCCCGACCTTGGCAGTCAGGATGCACTTGCAGGAGGCGGCCGTTACGATCTTCTGATTGAAGAGATTGGCGGACAGCCTACGCCGGCTGTCGGTTTTGCCGCCGGAATTGAGAGACTCATGATCGCATGTGAAGAGCTTGGTATCAAATTGTCGGAACCGAAAACAGTGGATGTCTACATTGTAACCCTGGGTGAAAAAGCCCGCAAATGGGGAGTAAAAACCCTGCCCGAATTACGTGAAGCCGGTTATTCAGCCACAATGGATTACATGGGCCGATCCATGAAAGCCCAGATGAAAGATGCCAACCGCGAGAATGCAACTTTTGCCATTATTGTAGGCGATCACGAACTTGAATCAGGAAAATTCACCTTTCGTAACATGGAAAAAAGTGAAGAGAGGTCACTTTCCTTCGACCAGATTCTAAAAAAACTATCTGATCAACACTAAAAAACTTACCCGCTATTCCAGATTTCACATGCTTTTGACATACTAATTCGTCCGTCATGAGTAGCAAGCGGATAACCGGATAGAATAGAAGTTGCTGTAATCAGACGATCGGCGGGATCGTTATGAAACAGTTCCGGCAGTTTTCTCTGGGCCAGGACCACTTCAATATCTGCGGGCAATACAATAGAAACTTCCGGTTTAGTTGCCAAAGCTATCCACTCACTGAGATTTGGCCGAAGTTCAATACGTCCTTTTCTTTCCAGCATTTCTGTCTCCCAGACTGTAACCCATGAAATCGCAATACGGTTTTTAGAAGCCAGGAAATTTAACTCTTCCCTTTCGCTTTTTTTAAGATTTCCATCATTCAGAAGCCACCATAACCAGATATGGGTATCAAGCAAGACCATCACTTATCAGGATCATTTACCTGTATACCGGTTATCCAATCGGGGCCTGAGTAATCTTCAAAAGGCGACTCTTCGGGAGTAAGTTTTGAAGCAGATCCTTTACCATGCAGCTTTTTCCAGGGAGCCGGTTCCAGGCCCGGAGTTTCAGCGGAGACTTCTTTTTCAAGAATTCGGGTGAATAGTTCTTTCATGGTAATACCTTCCGAAACGGCTTTCATTTTCGCTTTTTTCATCAAATATTCGGGTATATCAATGGTGGTACGCATAAAAGCATATTAGCACATTCATATATATTTTTCAAGTACGATTTTTATTCTGCGCTGCGGCAGGTTCACAGATCCGCACTGAAAAGAGACCGGTCAATTATCTTTGGAATTATCGTAAAATATTGATTTAATCTCATCAATATCTGTTTTCTCCCCGATAATTGAGAGCTCGTCATTCTCTTTCAGAACTGTATCACCATGTGGAAAAATTATCCTTCCTTTTCGTTTTATGATTGTGATTAAGCTCTCGCCGGGCAGTTCAAGATCCTTCACTTTTTTATCAATCAGCCCCCTGGTAATATAATCTTGTTTAAGTGTGATATTAATAAAGCGTTCATCACGAAGCAGTATTTCCCGTAATTCAGCTTCATCTTCTGCGTGCATCCAGCGCTCAAAAAAGTCACTGCTATCGATCATCTCGGCAAGATGTGCAAGAATCCGCAGGTGCTGTCCTGACTTGCTGCTGGAGCTGACCATAAAAACAAGGCAATGCAGTTTTCCCTCTGCAACATCTTCTTCCTCTGAAAGCGGTTCAAATTTTTGACGATCCAGGTCAATTCCGCTTCGAATTCTGACGAGTACAATTTCAGTATCAATATCTTTATCAATCCGGATGTGTTTCAGAGCTGTAGCATTTCCTACAGGGAGAGCTCCTTCGGTAGAATCTTCCAGAAAATAATCAAAAATGGAACCCGGGGAGATATTTACACGGCCGGCTAATCGTTCACTGACCATTCTTGTGATTTCAATAAAATCGCTATCATCCTCTATATCAATCACAATAGATCTGCCGATTGCTTTCTCGTACGGATCTTCTTTTCTCAGGCCTTTTTCCCTGATAATGCCTCTCATTTCTCTCTCCAGTTCATCATATTGATATTTGCCAAACCTGGCGGAGACATGAAAAATTGCCCCCTGCCTTTTTACATTATCTTTCGCGTAATAGAAAAACCAAATGATACTGACTGTAATTACCATCAGTGTAAATACGATTGAGATAAAACCCATTTCGGCAATCAGGAAAGCTGATATAAAAAAACCTGCTATCTGCATCCAGGGATAAAAAGGTGACTTAAAGCCGGGATCATAGGCTTCAATTTCGCTCTCCCGCATTACTATTACAGAAACATTCAGTATTCCGAATAAAAGAAGTTGAAATGCACTTGCCAGCTTCGCTACAGCTTCTACATTAAACGAAATTAGTAAAAGGATCATCAAACCAACCGTTGCAAGCGTAGCGTAGGTGGGTGTATCAAACCTTCCAAGTTTTGAAAAAAATGAAGGGATAAGCTCATCCCGGGCCATGGCAAGCGGATACCTGGCAGCAGACATAATACCGGCATTTGCCGTTGATGCAAAAGCGGCAATAGCTGCGATCACAACCAGGATCAGTCCGGTTTGTCCGGGCAGCCATTCCATGAATACTTCACCGGCAGTAGCAACTGGCGTCAGATCAGAATGTAACTCGTCAGGGTTCAGAAGATAAACCATAATAAAAACACCAACCACATAGACGAACGTTGCTGTTGCAAGCGATAACATCATTCCAAGGGGTATATTTCTGTCTGGATTTTTAACTTCTTCCGACACACTTGCTACCTTTGTCAGCCCTGCATAAGAGACAAAAACAAAACCGATTGTAGCAAAGAAACCCTGCGGACCAAACTGGAAAAAGGAGCTGAACTCTTCCCTGACTATATCAAAAAAATCAAGTGCAAATATAGCGAACAGACCCTGTACAACATAGAATAACAAAATGGCAAGCAGTGTGGTAACCATTACATTTTGTAACCAGCTGCTCTCTTTAGCGCCTACCACATTTATAATGCCAAAAATAAGAGTTAAAACAATGGCAACCAGAGTGATGGGCAAGTCAATAAAAATGGCTATATAGGCTCCCATACCAATCAGCGCAAAAGCACTTTTAAATATAAGTGCAAACCACGAACCGATTCCCCCCACTGTTCCAAAAAGCGGCCCAAGGCTGCGGTCAATAAAGTAATAGGCGCCCCCGGCTCTCGGCATAGCTGTTGATAACTCTGCAACACTGAACATTGCAGGCAATATCAGGATGCCGGCAACAAAGTATGCTAAAAATACGGATGGGCCGGTCTGTGCAGCTGCCAGGCCAGGCAATAGAAAAAATCCGGAGCTGAACATGGCACCTGTGCTGATCGCAAAGACATCATAAAGTCCCAGTTCTTTTTTAAGTCGTTTGTGCTTTTTTAAAATGGGCATTAATTATCTGTGCTGATTAAATTCATTTAGTAAGATATCAACTTTTTTTATGTATTGAACACCAAAACCGGGCAATTTGCCATTTGTATTATGTTTTCAACACGTGGCCCAAGATATAATCTTTCTGTGCCGGGGCGAACACTTGTGCCGATCACAATAAGATCGATATCATTGGTTTCGGTTACTTCGGTGATAATCTGTTCGGGGCTTTCACCTTCCAGTACCATCTTTTCTGTTTTTACACCAAAGGCCTCCCCAAGGTTCTTTAAATCCCGGACGGTTTCCCTGGCAAAACGGGTTTTATTTTGAATCTGTTTTTGATCCACCCGATAAATGGATCTCTCTTCAGGAACTACTACGTGCAGCGCCATTACTTCTTTATTATCGTCTGATTTTGCAATAAAGAAAGCCAGTTCAGCTGCATGTTTTGCAGCTACGCTGCCATTTGTGGGAACGAGGATTCTGTCGGCACTCCAATTATCGTCCATCTCAGCAGCCTGAACAATCAGGGTGGGACAGGGTGATACACGTACCACATAATCTACGATCGGATTGAAAAGATGTGTTCCATCAGGGGGTTCCTCAGTTGCTCCCATTACAAGCAGGTCATAATCTTTTTTAGCTTCATCCAGGAGAATGTCTGCAGGATTATCTCCCACCACAACTTTACGTGTAATTTCACCCTGTTTAAAATAACCCGACAACTTCTTCAGATACTGCTCACATTCTGCTTTATCGTTTTTATCTGTCACTGTGAATAAGGTGAGAGAGAGATCGTGATCTTTGCTTATCAATTCAAGAATTTGTGCTTCAACAGACTGAATCTGGGTATTCTCAATATTATCTGAAGGCCTTGCTCTCACAGGCAGCAAAACACGGTGAATATCTGCTACAAGACTTTTTGCTTCAAGCTCCTCTTTTTTCAGTCTCTTTTTCTCTTCTTCACCAATGCTTACTCTCTTCAGCACAAACCTTAATGCCACCGGCGCCATCAGTGAAGTGGCAATTGCCATCACAACAATAATTGAAAACATATCCTGCGATAAAATACCCAGCCGGAGACCGATGGTTGCAATAATGATCTCCATGGCACCACGTGCATTTAATCCGGCACCAAAGCTTAACGAGGTCCAATGGTCTTTTTTGCCGATCACCCGGGCCCCGAAGTAGGTACCGGCTACCTTTCCCATTGTTGCAATAGCAATCACAATCAGTGTAATCACTATCAGTGTCGGGTCAAAGAGATTCAGAATATTTACCTTCAGTCCTGCAACTGCAAAAAATATCGGTGCGAAAATTCCGAGTGCAATACTTTCCAGTTTCTGAAAAACCTGCTCGGGAACCCTGCGCACCATTCCGAAAAGAATACCCATTACAAACGCACCAAGAATTGCCTCAAGATTCAGTGCCTGGGTGATGGCACCCCATAAAAATGCCATCACTATAATCAGGGTAAGAATTCTGTCGCGGCTGACCACTTCATCCTGAACATAGACCAGGGCTTTACGAACCATCCACCGGCCAACTGTAAAGCTCAATACCAGGAAGGCAAGAACACTGCCCACGGTTTGGAGAATCGTGCCTGCGGTTACTGCATCCCCGGCAGCAATACCGGCAACAATAGAAAGCAAAATCCACCCCGTCGTATCATCACTCATACCGGCTGCAATAATTGTCTGACCTATATCACGCCTCATGAGGTTCATATCCATCAACACTTTTGCAATAACAGGAATCGCTGAAATTGACATTGCCGTGGCTACAAACAGTGAAAACACCAGGCGCTCATCAGGATCTGCAAGAAGAAACTCGGGAAGATACTGACCCAAAAAAAAGCCGGTGACAAAGGTTACAACAATACCGCCGTAGGAAACACCGATAGCAGTTTTGGCATGACGCTTGATAAGCTGAATATCCGTTTCAAGCCCTGTAATCAATAACAGAAACATGGCACCAAGTAAACTGATAACCTCCAGAAGGTAGCCCTGCACCTCGGTTTGAGGGATGATCATTTCTCCGAAAAAAGGAACAGCACCGCTTAAAAGAGATGGGCCCAATATGATCCCCGCCAATATTTCACCGATTACGGAAGGCTGCCCAAGCCGTGTCGATATCTCTCCAAATGCCCTTGCAGCGAGAAGCAAAATAGCAATCTGAAAAACAAGAAGAAGAATGTCGTGATGAGATGCAGCAGTGAAAATATCCATAAAAGTCGTTTGATATATTTAAATTGAGCCTGTTTAGACTGGCTTAAATGGAATTGGTGTTACGGTCAGTAGTTTTTAAGAATGACAACCAAAATATAGATTAATTAATCAAAATAGTAATTTATCGAAATCAAAGTCTGCAGATTCTAAAAAACTAATTTTATGCCGCTACAGAGAATTAAAATTCTGGCTTTATAAATGATCAGAAAAACTCATGTGGGGTGCCATTTTATGCTTTTTTAGGGTAATATTATAATTGGAACTACTTAATTTGAGCCTTCGAAATCACTATGAACAGAAACAGGCGATGGAAAATTCATATCGATACAGGCGGAACATTTACAGATTGTATCGGAACGGATCCGGAGAACAGGGAGCATAGATGTAAAGTATTGAGCAGCAGTGCACTCCGTGGTAAAGTAAATGAACGGATTGACAGTTTAACAATCAAAGTGGATGAGGAGTGGAACCTGCCGGATAATTTTATCAGTGGATTTACTTTCAAAATATTGGGATCAACTGAAGAAACAGCTGAAGTTGAAAGTTACGATGCACATAATAAAAGGATCCGCTTAAAAAGCCCTTTTAACGCAGCCGGTTTTGAAAATAATACTTTCGAAGTTTACTCAGGTGAAGAGGCACCGATTCTGGCAGCGCGGGTACTGACCCGGACCCCGCCGGGTAAATCACTCCCGCCAATGAATCTTCGTCTTGCAACAACAAAGGGAACCAACGCTTTGCTGGAAAAAAAGGGGGATAAAACAGCATTCTTTATCACAAAGGGATATGCAGACCTGTTATTGATCGGCGAACAGCACCGGAATGATATTTTTTCGCTGAAACCTGAAAAACCCCTCCCCCTCTATCATAAAATTTTTGAAGCAGATGAGCGCATTGACAGTTCAGGAAAAGTCATTCATAAAATTGACTTCAGGAATACAGACAAGATTGCAGATCAGTTGCTTAATTCGGGCATTACAGCTGCTGCAATCTGTTTTATGAACAGTTATAAAAACAGTATCCATGAAATTAAACTGGCAGAGCGGTTAAAAGATAAGGGGTTCAGATATGTGACCGTTTCATCAGATCTGAGTCCGCTTATAAAAATTGTGCCGCGGGCGCGCACAGCCGACGTCAATGCGTATCTCTCTCCGGTTATGAAATCCTATTTTGATAACATTTCTGATTCGGTAGATCAGGGATCTTTCAGAGTCATGACAAGCGCGGGCGGACTTGTAAATGCAAATAATTATACACCGAAAGACAGCCTTTTAAGCGGCCCGGCGGGTGGTGTTGTCGGCGCGTCTGAAGCGGGTATCGAGGCCGGGTATAACCGTATATTATCTTTTGACATGGGTGGAACCAGCACAGATGTTGCCCGTTTTGACGGAGAGCATGATTATGTATATGAACACAGGGTTGGCAATGCACAGCTTACCGCCCCTGCTCTCTCTATTGAAACCGTAGCCGCCGGTGGCGGATCCATTTGCTCTTTTGACGGACTTGCACTTCAGGTCGGACCCGAAAGCGCATCTGCCGATCCCGGTCCCGCTTGTTACGGCAACGGAGGTCCGCTTACAATTACAGATGTAAACTTGCTTGCAGGAAAACTCCATTCATCGAATTTTCAATTTCCTGTGGATCGTGCAGCGGCAGTCAGGAAGTTTAAGAAGCTGATGAAAACCATCCGGAAGTCCGGTAAAAAAAATATCACAAAAACAGAAGTTCTGGAGGGTTTTACCGATATAGCAAATGAGCGGATGGCTCAGGCGATCCGGAAAATATCGATTCAAAAAGGTTTCGAACCATCCGAATATGCCATGGTTTCATTTGGGGGCGCCGGAGCTCAGCATGCTTGTGAAATCGCTGAAAAACTGGATATTTCGACTGTTTTGGTTCCGGCTGATGCAGGAGTACTGAGTGCCCGCGGCCTCGGTCGTGCCCAAATTGAACGATTTAGTGAAAAACAGGTTCTACAACCTTTAAATGAAATAAAGCACCGCCTTGAATCCATTATTGAGGAACTTGAATCGGATGTAATAAAAAAATTAAAAGAAGAAGAGACCGGTAATCAAAAGATTAAAATTAAAAACCGGTTTCTTTTTATGCGTTTTCAGGATCAGGCTTCTGCACTGGAAATTCAATGGGAAAAAGATAACAATCCCGAAAAACAGTTTAAAAAAGCCTACATAGATACATTCGGCCACTGGATTGAAGATCGCCCCGTGGAAGTTGAGTCGGTACGTGTGATCGCCGGAACAGCGACTTCCCGCAAGCAGCAGGTTGTAGAAACAGAAAAGAGTTCTCTGCCGGAACCTTTGGATATGCAAAAATCCCGCTTTAAGTCTGAAGAGATCGATATCCCGGTTTTTGACCGTGCTATGATGAAGCCCGGATGTGAGCTTCAGGAACCCGCCCTCGTACTCGATCCGTACAGCACCATTTTTATCCCGCCAGGATGGAATATGAAAATATTGTCAAATCTTACGATCAAATTAAAAAGATCGTTTTCAAAAGCGGACAAGAATAACCGGAAGGATGAAATTGTGAAACTGGAGCTTTTTACCAACCGGTTTCGGTCGGTTGCTGAACAGATGGGTGAAAAACTGAGAAGAACCTCACTTTCCGTAAATGTAAAGGAGAGACTTGATTTCTCCTGTGCCCTGCTCGATAAAGAGGGTTACCTGGTAGTGAATGCACCTCACATCCCCGTACATCTCGGTGCAATGGGTCTTTGTGTACGAATGATGATCAAAAAATTAAAACAGGACCGGAATGGCCATTCGACTACCGGTCTGCTCGAAGAAGGTGATGTTCTCATTACGAACCATCCCGCCTATGGCGGATCTCACCTGCCTGATATCACAATAGTAAAACCTGTATTTCATGATAACCGGTTAATCGGGTTTACTGCCTGCAGGGCACATCATGCAGAAATAGGCGGAAAAAGCCCCGGCTCGATGCCGCCGGATGCCGGTAATCTGGCTGAAGAAGGTGTTGTTATCCTGCCAGGTTACGTGGTAAGGAGAGGAGAATCAAAACTGCATGAAATCCGCGAACTGATCCAAAACGCGCCCTTTCCCTCGCGCGCACCCGATGAAAACATAGCTGACATTGAAGCAGCTATCGCAGCCTGCCATTTTGGGGCCGGTGAACTTAAGAAGCTGGCAGATCAGCACTCTGAAAATACCATTTCTGAGTACATGCAAAAATTACGCATGTACGCAAAAGAGCGTCTTCTCAATACAATAGAGGATATGGAGATAAAAAATACCGAAGCAACGGAAGAGATGGATGACGGGTCGCTGCTTTCTGTATCCTGCAGCATCCAAAATCAGGGTATCACGTTTGATTTTACGGGATCAGCGGGTGTACATTCCGGGAATCTGAATGCCAACCCTTCGATCGTTAATAGTGTAATTATGTATGTACTCAGGCTTCTGATTGATGAGCCTCTGCCATTAAATGACGGTATTCTCGATCCTGTAAACATAATTTTGCCCCGCGGGATACTGAACCCTGCGTTTTCGGACAATCCTGAAGACTGCCCTGCTGTGGTTGGCGGAAATATAGAGACCAGCCAGCGTTTGGTTGATACTCTTTTGAAAGCCTTCGGAACAATGGCATGCAGCCAGGGAACGATGAATAATGTCCTGTTTGGAAATGAGAATTTTGGATATTACGAGACGGTAGGGGGCGGATCGGGAGGTGGTTACGGTCTTAACGGAACCGATGCCGTTCACCACCACATGACGAACACACGTGCTACCGACCCTGAAGTACTGGAACACCGGTATCCTGTAAAACTAAACCGGTACGAAATCAGGAAAAACTCCGGCGGTTCAGGCAAGTGGAGTGGCGGCAGCGGGATCACCAGGGAGATGGAATTTCTTGAACCGGCAGATCTGACCATACTCTCGCAGCACCGCACTGTAGCACCATACGGTTTACATGGCGGCGATCCCGGTAAAAAAGGAAGCCAAACGATTGTACGGTCTGGTGGTGAAACCCTTCACCTTAACTGGAGCGCTTCCGTTAAAGTTGAGAAAGGTGACCTTTTTATTCTTGAAACACCGGGTGGCGGCGGTTATGGAAAATCATAACTCTTTCTATCTTCATGCATCTTCTTTTGTATATACCATTTAAATCAGGCACTGACTCTTGAAACAACGACTTTTAAATATTCTGTTCTGGTCTGTCATCTCAGCGGCGTTTATCGGCCCGGGAACTGTAACCACAGCAGCAGCAGCCGGAACTGGTTTTGGCTATTCGCTGATCTGGGCACTGGTATTTTCAACTGTTGCCTGTTTTGTGCTGCAGGAAGCATCGGCACGGCTTACCACCGGTTCCGGCATGAACCTTGGACAGGCTATGAAACGTGAATACTCTTCTACCCCGGCCGGAAAATCGGTGCTTTACTTTTCTCTGATCGCAATAGTGTCAGGTTGTGCTGCATTTGAAACGGGCAACATCCTTGGCGCTACCGCCGGCATAAAACTTCTTTCTGATGTAAATAACACTGTTATCGTACTCGCAATCGGATTGCTCTCATTTGTTATCTTGTGGAAAGGCACCATCAGCCAGATAGCAAAACTTTTGGGAGCTGTAGTAGCCCTGATGGGCATTTGTTTTGCGGGAACAGCAATCATGATGAGCCATGAAATCGGTGAGCTACTCACCTCTTTTGTTGTTCCATCGATCCCGGATGGAGCTGAAATCCTGGTACTCGGACTCATCGGAACTACTGTAGTTCCCTATAATATTTTCCTGGGGTCAGGACTCAAACACTCCCAATCAAGCTCCGAAATGCGCCTCAGTCTTATGATTGCCATCGGCCTGGGCGGACTGATATCCATTTCCGTATTGCTTGCCGGAACTGCTATAACCGACGCCTTTACATTTGACGGCTTATCAGAAGCACTGTCCCTTCAGCTTGGCGGGTGGGCCGGTGTTCTACTGGGAGTTGGCCTGTTTGGAGCAGGTTTGAGTTCAACGTTGACAGCAGCACTGGCAGCTTCCGTCACAGCAAAATCTGTTCTTGCGTCTAATGAAGAATCATCCGCCTGGAACGAAAAAAAATTGCGGTTCAGAACTGTCTGGATCGCTGTTCTTCTGACAGGAATGATATTTGGTATCCTCGATTTACAGCCGGTTCCCATTATTATTCTTGCACAGGCTTTAAATGGAGTTATTCTGCCGGTGATTGCGGTGATTCTCTTTCTTCTGATGAACAATAACAACATTCTGCCCCGGCAGCATCAAAATGGAAAACTGTACAACTTCTTTACGGGCATTGTTGTCTATGCTACGGTTCTCATAGGTATCACAAACCTGGCAAAGTCTCTTTCATCGGCAATCGGTATAGATCTTGTAGATCAGCAGTATATATTTATCTCCTCCCTCTTTATTTTTGCACTACTACTTAAACCGATAATCTTCCGAAAATGAGTCATCTGAATTTGCCCGCCGCTTTTCTGAAATTTGATAGGGTTTAAAACTCCCGAATTTTGTATCATTTACGTTTTCCCAGCAATAGATAAATCATGTTTTCAGACAGACAAATTAAAGCTTTTCGCTCTTATAGGACTCCTTTTTATTTTTATGATATCGAACTTCTTGGCCGTACGATTGAGTCCGTAAAAGATTTTGGAGTTTCAAAAGGGTATCACATCCATTTCGCATTAAAGGCGAATAATAATACAAGAATTCTTGAATTTCTGAGAGATGCAGGCTTCGGGGCCGACTGCGTAAGCGGAAAGGAGATCGAAAAAGCGATTGAAACCGGTTTTGAACCTGGCAAGATTGCATTTGCTGGAGTCGGAAAAACGGATGAAGAGATCGAAACAGGACTCAGGCACGATATTTTCTCTTTCAACTGTGAATCGGTACAGGAAATAGAGGTTTTGAATGAGTTGGCAGGCAGGCACAATACGAATGCAAGAATCGCACTCCGTTTAAATCCTAACGTTCAGGCCAATACACATAAATATATCACCACCGGTTTGCACGAAAATAAGTTCGGAATTCCGGCCGATGATATTCCCGCCTTATTTGATCTGCTTCCTTATCTGAACAATGTTATAGTTACAGGCCTGCACTTTCATATCGGCTCTCAGATTCTGGACCTGGATACCTTCCGGAATCTCTCCGAAAGAGTAAACGAGCTTCAGAACAATTTTGAAGAAAATGGGATAATTCTCGGACATATTAATGTTGGCGGCGGACTCGGCATCGATTATGGTTCACCCGATAAAAACCCTATACCCGACTTTGAAACCTATTTCGGACTGTTTCAAAAAAACCTGCATCTCAGAAAAGACCAGGAACTTCATTTCGAACTCGGCCGCAGCGTGGTGGGTCAGGCCGGAAACCTGGTTTCAAAGGTGCTGTTTACAAAAACGGGTAAAACAACCAATTTTGCTATTCTGGATGCAGGTATGACCGAATTAATCCGTCCCGCACTTTACCAGGCTCAGCACCATGTGGACGTTTTGACAAGTCAAAAACCTTTAAAAAAATATGACGTGGTAGGCCCGATTTGCGAAACCTCCGACACATTCAGGAACGGTGTGTTACTCCCGGAAGTTGTAAGAGGCGATCTTGTGGCAATAAGAAGCTGTGGCGCCTATGGGCAGGTTATGAGCAGCGACTATAACTTAAGAGAACGGGCCTCTACTCTCTATTCTGACGAAATTGAATAAGAGTGCATGAAATATATTTAAAAACGGTTCGTATGATTAGTAACAGAGTTTCCGTTCAGAGTAAATTTTACCTCAGGTATATGAAAATTTTTCTTCTCTTATTCTTTGCAGTTTTTTTATCAATACCTGATGCTTTAAT
>Ga0209924_1000639_pt1 | contig 15046 bp, 11 predicted proteins | sample SalPonR1_C_D1_MG_FD_185700 | JGI IMG/M metagenome (GOLD analysis project Ga0209924, IMG submission 185700) | Salt pond soil microbial communities from South San Francisco under conditions of wetland restoration - Salt Pond MetaG R1_C_D1_MG... ...
CCGTTCCCTGAATAAATTACCACCATGAGGGAGAATCGCCGTTACACCTGTCCGGATATTATCACCTTCAATCAGGGTTTTGTGTCCCACCATTACTCCATCCACATCCGTAATGGCGTTCCACTCTCCTGTTGGAAGTATGCCCGGGTTTATTCCCAGCTCGCGTACACGTTCCCGGTCTTGAGCTTGTGCAGACGTTAAGAACAGAAGCAGAGTAGCAGAAAGCCAAAACAGATAAATTAACGGTTTCATAAATATCCTTTGTTTGGATTGATGAATCGTGGTGAATTCAAAATAATCATTCAATCTTAACAAAAATAACACGCTCTTTTATGCCACTGAGACCCTGTGATCACAAAGCTTCAGACCGATGATTTTGTTACCTCTTCTAATTTTCAACCTCTGTGTAACAGCTCTCACCCCGGCAGCACTCATCCACGTTGATACCGCAGGCCGCGCACTGTCCGTGACCGTGAACCCAAACCAATGGTGCCTGCTGACCACAGTAGAGGCACCGCCTTTGATTTGGATTGGTTTTTATCGAGTTATCCTTCGGTAAGCTCTCCATAGGCCGCTTCAATATTTCGTGGCAGTGAGAGAAAATCGCTTGGGGCAATAACGTCCGGGAACTCCTCAAAACGGGTGGTTTCCATCAGCTCCTCAAGACTTTTACCGGCATCAATCCCGCTTTGGGTAAACTCGAGCAGGTGTGCCAGGAAATCACGCTTTGCAAGCAGATCTTCCCGCGTTCCCGAAACGCCAAACTCCGGATTTCCGTGACCAAAGATAAAAATGGTGTCGGAGTCTGCCTCGCCGGCAACCGTTTCGAGAAGCGTGATCCAGTTTTCGATAAGGGCACCTCCATTTCGGTCGATAAATGGGTAAAGACGGTTAAACACCAGGTCTCCCATATGTGCCACATTCGCATTTTCGAACCAAATCACCGAATCTCCCCGGGTATGCGCTCTTCCATAATATTTGGCGTGAACCGTTTCGCCGGGCAGGTCCATTGCGAAATCATCACTGTAGGTTATCGATGCAACGGTTGGTGTATTACCATCCCTTGCACCTGCGCGCTGCAGCTCCGGCACATTCTGATGGGCAATAATTCTGTAGTTGTTTTCAGCAAAAACAGCATTCCCGCCCGTATGATCGCCGTGATGATGCGTGTTGAATAAGACTTTCTCCGGGCCGCCGCCAAAACCTGTCACTCCCTCGACAAACTGGCCGGCAGGATCTGCGTATTGTGAATCTATAGCTATAATCCCCTCGGGTGATGTATACCAGCCTATGGTTCCTCCCTGCATCGAAAACATCCCGACGCCTCCGCGAAGTTCAGTAAATGGAGATTCCTGCGCATAGCTTAATTTCGGAAGCATCACTGCACCGGCCGATAGCATGGCAACGTTTCGTAAAAAGTCTTTTCGTTTCATAGTTGATTGGTTGGATTGGATTAATTATTCGAGATGATGCTCATCACGAATCAGCATCAAAATGGCTGCGTGGGGAACAATGAGAAATTTTTCTGTTTCGAATTCTATTTCGTGTGCCCGGCTCTTCAGAAAAATAGCCAGATCGCCATCTTCGGCCTGCATCCCCATATATTTAGTTGGATTCGACTGCTCTTTCCATGGTTCTTCCACATCCTGCGAGGGGATGGGGTAGCCAGGGCCTGTTTTAATGATATAGCCACTCTGAATCTCCTCTTTTTCCTTTACGGTTGAGGGAAGAACAAGGCCGCTTTTGGTCCGGGTTTCCATCTCTCTCGGTTTGATGAGAACCCGGTCGCCGATAATAATAAATTTTTCAACAGAATTAAGATATTCCTGGATCATGATACCCTGCTTTTTCTTCGTTACTTTTATTCAATCTTTACAAATTGAATGTATAAAGAAGTTGTTGAAATATTAACGCTAAAATATGATTTAACAGTTCCAGCTCATTTGCATTCAAACCATTCCATTAAAAGGCCTTTCAAGCTATGACTGAATCAAATCAAACCTTTTTATCCCACCCCGAAGATATCTCCACACATTTTTCAAACGCGTGGAATCGCAAAGATTCCGGAAACCTGGCCTCCGTTTTTGATGAAGATGCGGAATTTATCAACGTCACGGGGCTCTGGTGGCACAATCGAGTTGATATCGAAAAAGCTCATGATTATGGATTCAGGGTTATTTTCCCGGATTCTGAACTCACCGTGATTGAAACACGAATCAAACAGATTTCGGATTCCATAGCTGTGGTGCATGCAAAAATGAAGCTTACGGGCCAGTCTCCGAAGTCGAAACAGAAGCCCTCGATTCGGCGAACCATCTTTACGTTTGTTCTGCACAAACAAAGAGAGGGATGGACTTGCGCCTCAGCCCACAACACCGACATTGTGCCCGGAACCGAAACCAACATCATCGAAGATGGTACGTTCAAATCGGTTTCGTATCGTTAAACGGGTTGTTAAAAAATGTTTTGAATGCTTCCAGACATTCAATCCTTTGGATTTTGAACGTCCAGAACGTATAATCAAACCATAATTTTAGTTTAATATTCGTTTTCCCATGAAAAAAACAGTTACAACTCTACTCAGTTTATTTTTTCTCTTTCTTTTTTCTGAATCGCTGCTTGCCCAGGTCGACCGCGAAACCGGCATGCTTCACGCCACCCGATCAGAGGTTATTGGCCAGCACGGTATGGTTGCCACCAGCCAGCCACTCGCTACACAGATTGGCCTCGACATTTTAAAACAGGGCGGCAACGCCATTGACGCTGCGATCGCCGCAAACGCGGCCACCGGTTTGATGGAGCCCACCGGCAACGGAATAGGCGGCGACCTTTTTGCCATTATCTGGCACGAGGAGAGTCAGCAGCTCTATGCAATTAACGCAAGTGGCCGTTCACCGCTGAACCTGACTTATGATGAGTTAATGGCCGAACTATATGAGATTGGTGAGGATGATATTCCTCCCTACCACCTGCTTTCGGTCTCCGTACCGGGCGCTGTTGATGGCTGGTTCGAGCTTCACGAGCGCTTTGGGTCCCTGGATATGGGTACCATTCTGGCCGACCCGATTATGTATGCTGAAGAGGGATTCCCTGTTACAGAAGCAATATCAGCCGGCTGGCAGCGCAGCGCACCATTTTTAAAAGGTCAGCCCGGCGCCTTTGAAGAGACATTTACCATCGACGGGCGCGGCCCCGAGAAAGGAGAAATTTTCAAAAATCCCGATCTCGGAAATACATTTCGGCTTTTGGCAGAACAGGGGCGTGATGCGTTTTACAGAGGTGAAATTGCAGAAAAAATTGACGTCTGGATGAAAGAGAATAACGGCTACCTGAGGTATGAGGACTTCGAGAATCACAGCTCTGAGTGGGTTGAGCCGGTCACAACGAATTATCGTGGATACGATGTGTTCCAGATCGGTGGCAATCTTCAGGGAACCGCTGTTCTGCAGATGCTTAACATCCTGGAGGGCTTCGACCTAACTGCAATGGGTTTTGGCAGTGAGGAGCTGATCCACACCTTCGTAGAAACAAAAAAACTGGTGTATGAAGACCGGGCAAAAAATTATGCCGATTCCGACTTTCACGATGTTCCTTACGATATTCTTCTCTCGAAAGAATATGCGGCCGAGCGCCGGGAACTGATCGGTGAACGCGCCATGCGGGATGCCTCCACAGGAGTAGAAGTGCTTGAGGATGGAGACACCATCTATCTCACTACCGCAGATAAAGACGGCAACATGGTATCGCTCATTCAAAGTAATTTCAGGGGAATGGGAACCGGATTTGTTGTGCCCGGCACCGGTTTCAGCTTTCAGAACAGGGGAGAACTTTTCTCACTTGACCCTCAACATCCTAATGTATATGAGCCCGGAAAGCGCCCCTTTCACACCATCATTCCGGGGTTTGTGATGAAAGACGGCAAACCAATGTTCAGCTTTGGAAATATGGGCGGAGCGTATCAGCCCATTGGTCACGTAAGCATTCTTACAAATATTATCGATTTCGGTATGAACATCCAGGAGGCGGGCGATGCCATGCGCTGGGATCATTCCGGAAACTCTGAACCTACTGACAGCCTGGAAGAGACCCTGAACGGCACCGGCCAGGTTAGCCTTGAATCGGCTTTTCCATTTTCAGTTATCAGGGCTCTGCGCAGCAGAGGCCACGACGTACAGGTTGGAGACAGCTTTTTTGGAAGATATCAGGGAATCCTGAAAGATCACGAAAAAGGAGTTTATTTTGGCGCATCAGAGTCGCGGGTTGACGGTCAGGCCGCCGGGTATTGATACCCGATCTTTTAAAAAAAATAAAACCCCAACCCGGGTACTGGCCGGAGTTGGGGTTTTTTATTTTCAACTGAAGTCAACCGATACTTTTTATGGATATTAGCCCTTCTCATCAAAAATATCGCGATACATATCGGTCTCTGTCTCAAACACTTTCCCGTCGAGGTAGCGATAATGATAATCCAGTTTTTTAATCTTCGCCATATCCTCGTCGTCCAAACTAAGGCTTGAACTACTTAGATTCTCCTCAATTCTGCCGGCATTGGTTGATTTTGGTATGACGATGGTATCTCTCTCAACGGCCCATTTAATTAAAACCTGGGCGGGAGTTGCATCGTGTTTTTCTGCAATTTCACCAATTACTTCATTTTCGAGAAGCGAAGGCTCGTCATCCGCTTTCATGGAATCCGGACGGTCACTGCTTCCAAGCGGGGAGTACGCCGTAACATGAATCCCGTTGTCTTTGCAGTAATCCAGCATGTCAATCTGCTGCAGGTAGGGGTGCAGCTCTATCTGATTCATCTCTGGTGGATCATCAGTCTTTGCACTCAGGTCTTTCAGTTTCTTAATACTGAAGTTTGATACGCCCGCATGCTTGATGAGCCCCTGTTCTTTTGCCTTGAGCATCGCTTTCCATGTTTCAATAATGGGTACCTCATCCAGCGAGAGGTAGTCCTCATCGCTCTGAGGAAATCCTTCCAGCCCCGGCTTAAACGCAATGGGCCAATGAATAAGGTAGAGATCAAGATAATCAAGCTGAAGGTCAGAGAGTGTCTGTTTCAGCGCCGGAATTACATCTTCCGGCTTATGTGCCGTGTTCCAAAGTTTGGACGTAATCCATACATCCTCTCGCTTAATATTAAATTCGGAGAAACTCTCTTGCAGGGCAACCCCAACTTCCTTCTCATTACCATAGACCGCTGCGCAGTCGATGTGGCGGTAGCCTACGTTCAAAGCGGCCTTAACTGCGTCGCCCACTTTACCGGGATCGGATTTCCAGGTACCCAGACCGATCGCGTCTATTCTATCGCCATTTTTAAATATTCGTTGTTTTGTTTCCATTGATCTGTTTTTGAGTTATAAATTTCACTTGATGTCCAATCAGGTATACAATTGAATTTAAGGGCTTTTCTGTTCCATTTCTGATCATTTTTCCAGCCCGGATCAATAGCTGCCATTTTTTAAAAAGCATAAAAAAAGCCGATAACAGCGTTACCGGCTCAATCTCAATACTTGAAGCACTTAGTTTCAGTTTTCAGAAACCATCAATATGGGCTTTCCATCCTCAAATACTCTCTCTTCAATCAGATTTCCGTCTTCATCCCAGTACTTGTGCACGCCTTCCGGCATCCCCATATCATAGGTTTTCTCCTCAATTAAATTTCCATTTAAATCCCACTTTTTAAAGGTGCCGTGCCATTCATCATTTTTATAATGGCTTATGGATGCCAACTCACCATTTTCATGCCAGCTTTTGCCCTCTCCTTCCATTTTTCCTTCTTGCATATAGACTTTTGAGGCAAGCTGACCATTTTCGTGCCATATTACCGAGCTGTCGGCATTGAGGATCATATGAGGGCTGCCATCTTCGTACCAGGTATTTGATGCGACAATATCTCTCTCATCATCCATCATAAACTCGGCAGCTTTCTCTCCATTCTCATGGTAGCTGATCTGAGCCAGAAATCCATCACGCTGCTCATAAATTAACGCTTTTGTGCCGTCATCGTTGGTATACACTCCTTCTTTGATCTGCCCCTGTTCAAACTCCATACGGATCTGCGTTGACGACTCACTGACTTCCGTCACATATTCACCATCTACAGGTTCACCCCGTTCATCTACGTACAGATTGGACTCAGGCATCACGTAGATCTCAGAAAAATGCTCCGATACTTCATTGTTCTTCAGGTTCTCTGCCTTTTCCATACAGCCCACAGCCATCCATAGAATAAACAGTGATAGAATTGATTTTTTCATTATAAGCTCTCCGTTTAGTTTATGTATTTAATATCTCTTTCCTCGTCATGATACTAAAAATAGTATATACATTCACTTCGGTTTCAAAATCTGTCTAAACAACACCTTCACGGTAAAAAAATGCAGCGTTGTAATAATCAGAGGCAGCAATTAAAAAGGTTAAGAACCTTTCCCTTCGGATTTGCCAATCATATTCTTGATCTCTTTTTTAAGGGAATTAAAGTCAATGGGCTTTGCGAAAAACCCCTTGGCACCCGAATTAATCGCTCTTTCAACATTTTCGCTGTCGCCGTAAGCAGAAATCATGCACACTTTGATCTTTGGATATTTTTCACTGATGGTATCCAGCAGATCGAGCCCGGACATTCCCGGCATATTGATATCAGAAAAGACGTAGATAACGTCGGGCGGATTGGCTGCTTCGAGAACCTCGAGGGCTTCCTTCCCCGAAAATGCAAACTGCATCTCGATCTCTTTTCGCTTTATCTCTTTTCTGAATTTTTGACGAAACAGCATCTCCACGTCTTTTTCATCGTCTACCACCAAAAATTTCATCATCGTTTCTTCCTTATTTTATGGGCAAAAGTATCTGAAATTCTGTTCCTTCGCCCTCAGTATCGTTAGAATTTATTGTTATTGTGCCACCATGCGCACTGATAATGTCATTTGTAATCGAAAGTCCGAGTCCTGTTCCCTCCGTTCCGCGTTTTGTTGTAAAAAATGGCTGCATAATCTTGTCTTTTATCTCGTCGGGGATCCCAGGACCATTATCTGCTACTGTAAAATGGACTTTATTACCAACAATTTCGGTTTTGACGCTGAGTTTTGGATAATATTTTATATCCGGATCATCCTGAAGGTTCAAACTCTTATCTCTCATGGCATCAAAAGCGTTATTGCAGAGATTTAAAACAACCCGTGAAAAATCTTCGCGCACCATCCTAATTTCCCCAACTGTTTCGTCCAGGTCAGTAATTATCTCAACGTTAATGGGGTTGGGATTGGCACGCATCCCATGAAATGCCAGGTTTACATACTCTTTTATTACTGAGTTCAGATGTTCCGATTCCATATCCCCCGATCCGCCCCGGCTGTGCTGAAGCATCGACTTCACGATACCGTCTGCACGGCTGCCGTGTTCAAAAATCTTGCGCTGGTTTGCCTCTATATCATCCAGCAACTCCATGATTTCATCTGCATCTTCAGCTTTTTCAGGATCAATTTGCAGCTTTTCAAACTCCTCTTTTACCTCTTCGATAAGCTCAATACTTAAATCTGAGAAGTTATTCACAAAGTTAAGCGGATTTTTAATTTCATGGGCAATTCCGGCTGTAAGCTGCCCCAGACTGGCCAGTTTTTCCTGCTGAACGAGCTGCGTTTGTGCAGCTTTCAATTCTGTATATGCTTTTTCAATTTCTTTTGCCTGTGCCAGCTCTTTTTCACGAGTCCGCTCCCGTTCTTTGCTCAGCACTCTTTTTTTCTGAACCCTGTCTACCCCTACAACGCCGCCTACAAACAGCAGTACAAAGGCAATATAGGCCGGGAAGGTTTGCCACCAGGGAGGAGAAATGGATACCTGCAGCGTGGCGATATCGCTCGAAAAGGAACCAAACTGGCGAGCCGCCTGCACTTCGAACGTATAATCGCCGGGGGGCAGGTTTGCGAAAAATACACGCTTTTGAACACCCACCTCGTTCCACTGATCGTCGTAGCCAAGAAGCCGATACCGGTAACGTGTAAAAATCGGATCTTTATAATTCAGACCGATATAAGAGATGGAAATATTATTGGCATCATGATCAAACTCATACTCTCCCCGTCCATCGTAGAGCGTATTGAACAGATCGGCTCCGGACCAAAGCTCGGTTATTTTTACCGACTGAATAAAATCATCCTGCTCCATGTCATCGGGATTAAAGCGCGTAAATCCCCCATTTCCTGAAAACACTATATCACCGTTCATCAACAATACCGGGTTTTTGAAGAAATCGGGTTTATTTCCCGGATCGGCTTCAAAAAAGTCAACAGAGCCTGACTCTATACTCATCCGCATGATTCCCGTACTGCTACCCAGCCACAAATATCCGTTATCATCCTCAAGAATTCCCGGCTGAACATCATCGACCGTACTCATATAGGTTTGAAAGTAAAATGAATTCTGCCCGTTCAGAGCATTTTGTTTTAGTATTCCGTCCCCAAAAACTCCCCAGAGCACACCGGGTTCTATCTCTGATACCTGTAACGGGCGAAAATCAGTTAGGCCATCCGGCGAATCGATCGCAACAGGTGAAAATTCTCCGCCGGCCGTATCAAACCTGAACAGATCCCACTCTACATAGGGGTAAAGTGAGTTAACAGCCTGCACATACACGTCTCCGTTTACGTCTACATTTGGATAGAGGCCTTTTCTCTCAGAGTTTTCAGTGTTATTATCGGTATTCGGGTAGTGTTGAACCTCACGCGTCTCTTTATTCACAACAAATAGCCCGTCCGTAGCCGAGCCCACGTAAATATGCGTGTCGGTACCCAGAATCCTGTCGAACTGGTTCACCACAAATGGCACCCTGATCCAGTCAAAACGCTCAGTTTCCCTGTTAAACTCCATAAGGTCTCGGTCGAGCGTGATGATATAGACAAATTGGTCATCCACAATCAGGTCAACGAATTCATTCTTTTTCACCATTAGGGGATTGAATGGATTCAGAAAAAAGTTTTCGATGCTGCCACCATCTGCAGGATAGAAAGCGAGTCCCTTATGCGTTGCCATCCATCCGTTTCCTTCACTGTCTTCTTTATAAACCTGAACAAAGTTTGCCGGCTGAGAGCTCCCCTGATCTGCGGCTGCTCTCGTAAAACTGTAGTTCCAGGATTGAGAATACACCAGCGTAAGTCCAAAATCCCGGTAGCCAAACCAGAGGTTTCCATCCTGGTCGGTAAAAATGGTTTGAATGTTATCTTCAGCGAGACTCTTATCATCAGAAACAGATCCTGCCCGATATGCCTTTACATCGCCCGACGACGGAGAGTAGCGAAAAGCCCCAATATTGCCCGTGCCGATCCAGATATTTCCTGAGGGGTCTTGCGTTATTGACTGAACACTTCGACCGATCATACTGGCTCTGCTGTTGCCAAGTCGCGCTACACGGGTTGGTGTTTCTGAAGCTGACTCCCACTCTGCCAACCCGTTTGCTGAGCCTATCCAAAGGGTATTGCTGCTGTCCAGAAGCATGGTTTGAATGCTGCCAGTAATAATCTCCTCTGTATTGGAATCGGGTTCAGGAATGCTGCTGAATGCTTCTGATACGGTATCGAAATTAAATAGATTGTTTGATGTAGCCACCCAGATGGATCCATCTGCCGCCCGCTCGATAACTTTGATCTCGGCAGGAACTTCATCCTCAGTTGGCAGCGGAAAAAATGTTGTCTCCAGGGTATCGCTTACAATTTCCTGTTTCGGAAAATAATAGAGCCCGTCAGTCGTCCCGGCCCATATATCACCGTCAATCTCTTTCAAAAGGTCATTAACCAGTCTAATCTCAGGAATAGAACCCTGCACCTTCACCGTAATAAACTCTTTAGTGGCGGGTGTAAATATATTTAGCCCGCTTGAACCAGACCATATTCTTCCCTCTCCATCTTCGAGAAGGGTGCGAACAGGGCCACGCATAATCGTAGATGCTGTTGCAGGGTCGTTTCTGTAATTTGTAAATGAGTACCCATCATATCGGTCGAGGCCTGCATTGGTCCCTACCCAGATAAATCCGTGCCTGTCTTGCAGCATGTCGTTTATCTGCCCGTTCGAGAGACCTTCACCCGTTGATATGTGTCTGTATGTTTCGCTACCCGACTGAGCCGCTGCCACTCCTGAAAACAAAAAAAGAAAAATAAACAGAGCAACAGGCTTTTGATATCGATTTGTCGGGTTTATACCCATTGTTTTTGAATTAAAAGGTCTTAAAGGAAGCTGATGACGGAGGTATTACCCATGCAATAATCCAATCTGAAACCAACCATAGTTTCGTTGATTAAAATATCTGTAACCTACCCCGAACAGGAATCAGAAAATTACTACCAATATGATGAAAAAATTGAAATCTGCAAACGTACAAGGCTAAAATTTTTATTATTAAATTTATTTTGATAATAAACAGTGGTTAGAATCTAATTACATGAATATAAACCATACCTTTTCCCATCAACCTCACTATATATACAAAAAAACAAATGAAAACAGCCGTTGTAACCGGGGCCAACTCCGGAATTGGAAAAATTACTGCTTTAGAACTTGCTAAGAGAAACTACCGCGTTGTTATGGTCTGCAGAAATCAAGAAAAAGCAGCGGCAGCAAAGCAGGAGATTGCAGAAGAGACCGGCAACGAATATGTACAGATTGAAATTTGTGATTTAAGCCTGATGTCAAACATCAGGAGATCTGCAAAACAGATTCGGGAAACAAACACCTCAATTGATTTACTGGTGAATAACGCAGGTCTTTTACCCCAAAGTGAAAGGCAAACCACATCAGAGGGTTTCGAGATGACATTTGCAGTAAATCATCTTGCCTATTTTTTATTAACACGTGAACTGCTGCCCGCCCTGAAAAGTGCAGAAAGCGGCAGAGTTGTAAATGTAGCATCTGAAGCGCATAAATCGGGCACATTTGATTCCGAGAACTTACAACTCGAAAACGGGTACAGTACCGTAAAGGCTTACGGTAATTCAAAACTGTTTAATATTATGTTTACCCGCCAGCTGCATAAAGAGCTCGATGGAACCAATATTTCGACATTCAGCCTGCACCCCGGTGTGGTTAATACAAATTTTGCAGCAGATAGCGACTCCTTTTTTGCAAAGCTGTTTAATCTTGGCCGTTTTTTTATGCTGAGCCCGGAAAAGGGTGCCTCCACCTCAGTTTATCTCTGCACTGAACCCGGTATTGAGCATTTGAGTGGCCACTATTTTATTAAGTCGAAACCGGCAAAACCCTCTGGTATTGCAATGGATGATGCAGCCTGCAGGCAACTCTGGGAGAAAAGCAAGAAGCTGATTTCGTCTGTTGAGTAACCACGTATAACTCTCAAACCTCAGTTCGATTAATAAGATTTTCTATTATCTAAATAAGAAGTCTACCATAATAAGGGGAGATTTCCCCATCGGGATGCCCTCGGCAAGAGGGGTGTTCATCGGATTTTCCCACGTTTTGATAAACATCCCCCTAAATCCCCCTTTGTTAAGGGGGACTTGTACGTTCAAAATTTAACAATCGAACTCAGGCCTCAACATTGATCTAAACAAAAAAAGCCCGGAACGAAACTCTATTCATACCGGGCTTTTTAATACTATTTGATCCTTAATCCGGGAGATTATAGTCAATCTCTTCGGGGTAATATCCCAGCAAATGTTCAGCAAAGTAATCCCACATCATACGCTGAAAATAGTCGCTGTAGCGGCCAAATCCGTGACGTGCCTCGGGAAAAATCATCATATCAAATCGTTTGCCTGCTTTCAGTAGCGCATCGGCCATACGATAGGTATTCGCAGGATGAACATTGTTATCCATTTCACCGTGAACCAATAGCAGGCGGCCCCGCAGGTTGTCGGCAAGCTCAGCATTTGAAGGGATATTCGATACAAACGTTGTCTTCTCCTCTTTCACCTCCTCACCGTCTTCGTTTGTGACGGTTACAGAGTCTGTTTTGGCCTCCACCCCGTGATGAACCTCACCCCACCAGATGTTATACACATTATTGTCGTGGTTTCCGGCCGATGACACCGCTACTTTATAAAAATCAGGATAGTATAGCAGGGCTGCCGTACTCATAAATCCACCGCCCGAATGTCCGTAAATACCTACTTTATCCAGGTCAATATAGGAGTGTTGCGCGGCGAGCTGCTCAATTCCGTACCGGTTATCAGCAAGAGCGTAGTCGCGAAGATTATCGTGCCCAAAATTATGGTACCACTTCTCCCGTAGCGGGCTGCCTCCCCGATTTCCCATGGCCACAACTACAAAACCAACTTGCGACAGCGAATGGGCACGCGCTGCGGATCCTCCTATTGAAAAGCTTCGTGGATATGGCTCAACCTGCGGACCGGGGTACACATAAGAGATGATGGGATATGTTTTCTCCGGATCAAAATCTGCCGGTTTCCACATAACACCGTATAGATCCGTTTTTCCATCTTTTGCCTTCACGGAAAAGCTTTCGGGGTGATTATATCCTGCCTCTTCCAATCGGGCCATGTCTACCTCTTCGAGTTCTGTAATCACTTCTCCATCATTGTTGCGCAGAACAGCTTTTGTCGGCATATCGGGCCGGGAGTAGTTTTGCACGAAATAGTCACGCGTATCGCTTGTGCTTACGGAGTGATTGGCATCCTCTGGAGTGAGAAGCTGCTGGCGGGATCCATCAAACCGAACCTTGTAGTGGTGCGAATAGTATGGGTTTCTGCCTTCTTCCTTGCCAAATCCTTCGTAATAAATCGTTTGTGCTGTGGTGTCGATCGCGGCAATATCACCGACCATGAAATGTCCGTCTGTGATCCGGTTTTTCAGATTTCCTTCTGAATCATAACGGTAGAGCTGTCCCCAGCCGGTACGCTCACTCCACCAGATAAACTCCTCACCTTCGTTTATAATCCCCAGCTGCGCATATCGCGTATTAAAATAGGGCTTACTGGTTTCCGACCACAACACTTCGGTCTCTCCGGTAGTCGTGTTCGCTTTCACAACATCCACCTGATCCCACGTTCTGTTACGCCGCAGGATGTAGAGGTAGTCCGATTTTTCTGTGGTGAAAATTCCGCCATCATTAAAATAAACCCCTCCAAGAGATTGATCGGGCCACTTGTCGGTATCGAGCCTCACATGCTCTTCTGTTTCCACATCAAAAACAAGAATTTCATCCTGGTAATGATTCTCTTCTCCAGGCATATTGTATTTATACGTTTCGAGCTCCGGCCGTTCGGTAACGGTGTTAATCACCCACAGTTCATCAACCTCGCGCCAGTCCTGCCGTTTTACATAGAGCTTTTCCGAATCCTCGAACCACTGTGCACGCGATCTCAGGCGTTCTGTTGATGTTGTGTCCCCATGGTCGGCCTGAAAACTATACCACCGCTCACCATCATCTGTAAGGCGAATTTCAGTACTATCGGGATCATCAGTCCTCATCAGATAGAGATCATGTTCTCTCGCAAAAGCAATGTAGGTGCTGTCGGGAGAGTAGGTAGCCCAGGGCTCTCTCTCTTCTGCTTCAAGGGAGTCGCCTTTTACCAGTTCACGACGGTTTACATGGTATTTAAACTCAATGCTGTCTACATGAAATGTGAAAAAACCGCGTTCGGTATCGTAGTCAAAATCGTTGAGGTCAAGGTCTTTGGCATCAAACCCACGGTTAAATGTTTCGCTGAGCTGTGCCGCCATATCTTCATTATCAAAAAGAGGGCGTTTGGTTTCTTCATCGGCATCAACATACACCCAGCGCTTGCCGTCGCCATTTTCCCACTCGTACCAGAAAATATTTTCGTCTTCGATCCAGTTGGTTCTCAGGAATGTGCTGCCGGCCATATTTTGCATATTATCGGCAGTAAACCGTTCGGCAAGTTCAAAGTTAGGCTGTACCTGTGCCGATGCAAAAGCAGGAAAAAGCATCGTGAAAATGAGCGCTCCGACGACGGAGTCTATTGTAAACAGATTTTTCATACTCTATTGGAGTTTATTGAAATTGATGTGGGGTTAATATCTGAAAGAAAATCTTTTCAAACATCCGTTTTACAAGATTTAAGAACAGGGTGGCTGGCGGAGGGTTAGTCGCAAACCATATTTTCTTTTATTTCGAGATAGTAATCTTCGTAGAGAGATACAATTCTGTCCTCTTCAAACATTTCTGCTCTTTTTCTTGCAGCGTCAGACATTTTTTTATGAAGGGTTTCATCCTTTAAAATTTTGGTAGCGTACTCTCCCATCTTTTCTACATCACCCAGTTCACACAGATACCCAGTTTCGCCGTCAACGTTTACCTCTGGTAATCCGCCAATATTGGAGCTGATAACCGGGACGCTGCAGCTCATTGCTTCGAGGGCAGCAAGGCCAAAGGTTTCACTGCCTGATGGAATCATGAAAAGATCAGAGATAGACAGAATCTCCTCTACCTTCTCTTGTTTGCCAAGAAACCGTACATGGTTACACATTCCCAATTCGCGGCATTTTTGCTCTGCTTTTGCACGATCGGGTCCGTCACCCACCATCAGCAATTTTGCCTTCACCCCATTTTGCAGCACATAGCTAAATGCCTCCACTACATCCGGCACACGTTTAACCTCGCGAAAGTTCGAAACATGAGTTACAATTTTCTCGCCTTCGGGACATATCGCTCTCTTAAAGTGCTCTTTCTCCGATTTTTTAAACCTGTCGAGGTCTATAAAGTTGGGTATTACCTCAATTTCCTTATTGATGTCGAACAGGCGGTAGGTCTCACTTTTGAGATACTCAGAAACAGCTGTAACCCCGTCGCTCTGATTAATGGAAAAATCCACCACCTGCTTATACGTCGGGTCGCTCCCGATGAGAGTAATATCGGTTCCATGCAGTGTTGTAATAACAGGAACCTGGCACGCTTTCTTGTTGACCATCTGTTTCGCCAGATATGCGCTGGTTGCGTGAGGAATAGCGTAATGAACATGAAGAATATCCAGATTCTCAAACTGTATCAGGTTAGCCATCATGTTGGCCAGCGCGAGATCATATGGCGGATATTCAAAAAGTGGATATGAGCTTA
>Ga0209924_1000642_pt1 | contig 14975 bp, 13 predicted proteins | sample SalPonR1_C_D1_MG_FD_185700 | JGI IMG/M metagenome (GOLD analysis project Ga0209924, IMG submission 185700) | Salt pond soil microbial communities from South San Francisco under conditions of wetland restoration - Salt Pond MetaG R1_C_D1_MG... ...
AAAGGCATTGTCGACTGTAGGCAACAATAAATTATTGGCTACAAAAGAGTGTATCAAAAAGTGTATTTGCATCTTTTTTGGTCAATTTTTATAAAAAAAGGAGGATAATAGTATGAATGGTATTATGGTGAAATTTACAAAGAGTGTATTTTTTTTATTGGTGTTAATATTAATTTTGTCAGTTGGTGTAGTAGTTTATAGTGCTGATGAAGATATTGTCAGGTCAAGAATGCGTTTAGGGGAAGACATTGAAAACTTGGACCCAGCTCATTTGGTAAGGGGATATGACATTGCTTTAGTGCTTTATAGTAATTTACTTAAGTATAAACCAGGTTCTTCAGAATTAGTTCCTGATGCAGCTGAAGAAGTAGATGTTAGTGAAGACGGAAAAGTAATAACTTTTAAATTAAAAGAAGGCATTCAATTTCATAAAGGTTATGGAGAAATGACTGCTGAAGATGTAAAATTCTCTTTTGAAAGGATTATAGATCCGGATCAAAATTCTGAATATGTTGCAGATTGGCAGACATTAGAAAGAGTAGAAGTAACGGGTAGATATACAGGGAAAATAATATTAAAGGATGCCTTAGCTTCATTACTTGTTACTACAATTCCTTTCACTCCTGGCAGTATTGTCAGCAAAGAAGCTTATGAAGAGATGGGTAATAAATTTGCGACAAATCCAATTGGTTCAGGACCTTATTATTTGGAGAAATGGGAGCCTGAACAAGTTTTAGTTTTAAAAAGATTCGAAGAATATTTTGATGAAAAACCCAACATCGACAAGATCGAATTGTATCCATTAGTAGATAAAAATATAAGTGAAATGAATTTTGATAAAGGAGATTTAGACGTTACAGAGATTTCTCTTGATTCGATTGATCGATATAAAGCAGAGTCTGATGTGGATGTCCATATTTTATCAGCGTTAAAATATGGATTTATAGGGTTTAATCATAAATATCCGCCATTTGATAATATCAATGTTAGAAAAGCATTAAGATATGCTATTGATGTTGATATGATAATAGATGGTGCTTATAACGGAGTACCGGAAAGAGCAAATGCTATGATAGCTCCAGGGATACTTGGATATTGGGAGGATGCACCTCAATATAATGTAAACCTAGAAAAAGCCAGAAATTTATTAGATGAAGCTGGATATCCAGATGGTTTTGAAGTTGAGATGGTTACAACAAGTAATCCGTTATATATGAATATTTGTCAAATAGCAAAAGAAAATTTAAGAAAAATTGGAGTTGAAGTTAATATTAAAATTATTGAAACTTCAGCATGGTATGAATATGTAGGTAAAGAATCTCATCCAATTATGTTTTTTGAAACTTTTAGTCTAACTCTTGATCCTGGTTATTGGGTAGAATGGTTTACGACAGATCAGGTTGGTAAATGGAATTTTTTGAAATGGTCTAACAGTAGATATGATGAACTTGCTGATGAAGCAGCTATAATGATGGATTTAGAAAAACGAGAAGAGATGTATATTGAAATGCAAAAAATTATGGATGAAGAAGCAGCTATAATATGGTTGACTAATGGAGCTAAAGCTTATGTTAGTAATGAGAGGGTAAAACCAGTATTCTTAGGTCATTACAATCAATATCGTTATTGGGAAATTACTGATTAAATATAAAAATGTGGGAAGTCAAGTAATTTATAGACTTCCCACTTATTTCCATAAAAACACTATAAGAGAAAATGGCAGGATGTGAAATCATGACAAAAAAGAACAACTTTGATTTATTAGAAATATCAGGTAATCAATTTGATAGAGGCAAGGAATATGGAAAACTAAAAAAAGATTCAATAGAGATTTTGATTAAATATGTATATAAAACTTTTCTTAAAGACCAAACTTCTAAAGATAAATTATTAAAATATATAAAAAAACACCTTCCATATATTGAGGAATATTCTAAAGATATATATGAAGAGTTAAGAGGAATTGCTAAAGGATCAAACAAACTTCTTGAAGAAATTGTAATGATTCATATGCAAGAAGAAACATCAGGCTTTACTTCACACAACTGTACTACTTTTGCTAGTACTGGTAAAGCAACAATTAATGGAGAAACCTTTATTGGACAAACATGGGATATTTCCAAAAATTTATGTGAAAATGCTGGAGCATTTTTACTTAAAGAAAAAGTGGATAAGGGACCTGCAATTTTAGCATACACATATGCTGGGATGTTAGCAGGAGCTGGAATGAATTCAAAAGGGATATCACTTGTTTGGAATTCGGTCCCGCGTCTGAAAATAAATGTAGGGGTCCCAACTTATATTATTATTGCAGAAATTTTAAGGCAGGATAAAATAGGCGATGCACTTGCTGCTATTTTTAGTGCAAAAAGAGCTGGTTGTTTTAATTTTTTAATTGCAGACACTAGTGAAATATATAATATTGAAGTTACTCCTGATGATGTTCATATTTCATATTCAGATACTTTTTTAACACATACAAATCATTTTCTTTCAGATAAATTTAAAAACATGCAAGATATTGCAAAAGTTGCAAGTAAATATTCCGCTTCTACAATCATCAGGCAAAATAGAATAAATAAATTATTGAAAGAGAAATATGGAAATATAGATTTAGAGAAATGCAAAAATTTTATGTATGACCATGTCAATTATCCAGAATCAATATGTAGGCATCCAGATCCTAAAAAAGACAAAAAGAAACGAATTATAACATGTTCTTCCTTTGTTATGGTTCCTTTTAGAAAAGAAATGTGGATTTCTAATGGTCCAGCCTGTGAGAATGGCTTCCGAAAATATAATATTTGAAAAGGAGGGGTGGATGAATAATTAATGTTTAAATATATAACAAGAAGGCTAATAGTTACTTTGATTACGGTTTTAGGCGCTACTATTATATTATTTATAATAATCCAATTTTTACCTGGAGATCCAGCAACTGTTATTCTTGGACCAAGAGCTACTCCTGAAATAATAGAAGAAGTACGCGCTAAAATGTGGTTAGATAGGCCAGTGCATATCCAATTAGTAAGATTTTTGTACAATATAGTTCGTGGAGACTTAGGCACAGATGTATTAAACTATATGCCAGTTAGTACTTTAGTGTTTAATGCTTTACCATACACTATTGTTTTGGCTATAACTAGTATTTTGATCGCGAGTGTGGTAGGAATTCCATTGGGAACTTATGCGGCTGCTTATAAAAATTCTTTACCAGATAAAATAACAGGTCTTTTATCTATATCGATGATTGCAATTCCTTCTTTTCTAGCAGGGGTTTTGTTTTTACTATTTTTCTCTGTATATCTTGATTGGTTTCCTGCAATGGGAGGGGGAAAAGAAGGTGATATTTTAAGTCAAATTTGGCATTTGATTTTACCAGCTTCTTCTTTAGCCTTGGGATGGATTGGTTACATAGCAAGAATAATGAGGGCATCTGTATTAGAAGAGATGACAGAAGACTATGTGAGAACAGCTCGTTCAAAAGGACTTACATTACGCAAGGTTATATTTAAGCATGTATTGCGTGGAGCTTTAATACCGGTGATAGCTGTGATAGGAGTTGGTTTTGGTAATCTTTTAGGTGGTGCAGTAATAACTGAAATCATTTTTCATAGACCTGGGCTGGGTACATTAATTTATAATGCTATTCAATCTAGAAATTATCCGATCGTACAGGGTGGTCTAATTATTGCGGTTTTATTATATAGTTTGGTTAATTTGTTAGCTGATCTTTCATATGGTTTTATTGATCCAAGGGTAAGGAGTGATTAAATATGAGCAAAAAATTAAATTTCTTATTTGAATTTATAGAAGCAATAAGGGAATCTAATATTAGAAGAGTTTTTTCTGAACCCCTAGGATTATTAGGATTTTTACTGATATTATTTTTAGTATTAATAGCATTATTTGCATCATCTATTGCTCCTTATTCACCAAGTGATATAGATATTGCAAACAGATTAGCTAAACCGTCTTCTGAGCATTTGTTCGGGACTGATAATTTGGGTAGAGATGTTTTTAGTAGGCTAGTTTTTGGATCAAGAATAGCACTGACTGTCCCTATTTTGACTATTTCTTTTGGAATTGTGTTAGCAATATTTTTTGGATTAATTGCCGGTTATAGTTCTGAGAGGGTAGGGAATATGTTCTTAGTTATGTTTGATATTATCAAATCCTTTCCAGCTTTACTTTTTGCAATGACAATTATTGCACTTACTGGTTCGAATTTATTTGTGCTGATTATAATAATTGGTATTACTCGCTTTCCAGCTTATGCAAGATTGATTAGAGCCCAGACATTACGTGTGAAAGGAAAAGAGTATGTTGTAGCAGCTAAAGCTATTGGAGCATCGGTTTTCAAAATAATGTACAAACATATTTTGCCTAATGTGATAGGTCCTATTTTCATTCAAGCTGCTATGGATATTCCTGTAGTTATTACTTTTGTAGCTGCTTTAAGTTTTTTAGGATTGGGAGTGCCACCTCCGACTCCTAGTTGGGGAACTATGATTAAAACTGGCTATTCATTTATCCGCATCGCTCCTTGGATGGTAATTTATGGTGGTATAGTCTTAATTTGGGCCACCTTAGGTTTTACATTATTTGGAGAAGCACTTCGGGACAATCTTGATCCGAGATTAAATAGGCAAAGATAAGCATAATGATTTTCTTTTTAATAAAAAATATATTTTTTAGCCTTAAATCTTGAAAAATATTTTGAAATAAGTGTTAAAAAATGAGAACTTAAAATATTTAAAGAAATACTGGTAAAAAAACAAGATCCTTCTTTAATTTAATAGATAACTTGACTAGGATGAATACTTCAATAAAATAATATCACAGGACCCAGTAATTTTTAGTTTAAAAAATTAGTTTTCTGAATGTGGGGGTTATATTAAATAAAAATCAAATGATAAATAATTAAAATCCAAAAATTTGTGGTGAAATAAAACAGTGCTGCAGGTTTTTTGGATTTTTCTTATATTTTTAAAACATAACTATATTTGTTTTCATCTTTTAGCCTATATATAAGTATAAGAACATAAATATATTAATTAATAACTAAATAAAGACATTTTAATATAACTGGCAATAAAAATATTCTATAATAAAGATTCAATTCTTGAATTTATAAAAACGGGAATACAGTTATCAAAATTCTATAATTTTTTTGGGCATTGAATTCTCAAGAATCTAAAGGAGCCAATAAATAAAAAAATATAATTTATCCTAAATGTAAATTATTTATAAAACGAAAAATAATTGAAAATGATGATAAATAATAACCGGCTTTTTATTGGACAACGCGAGCCTTTTATGGTTTTAAAAATCCTGGGTATTTTTTATTAATTAGCTAAAAGACAAAAATAAATTAAATTCAAAAACTAAAAAAGGCTTTTAATTAAATATTTTAAAAAAGATATATTAAGAGTTAAAAATAAAAGAGGGAGATGAATTATTTAGATGAAAGCATATTAGGTTCTACTTATGGTATATTATCTGCAATTGGATTCGGTAAGGTAGCAATTTTAGCCTTGTTTGCATATGATGGTGGAATAAATGTAATTACTTTGTTTTTTTACACTTCACATTAGCTTCAATTTTACTTTTTTTATATATCTTTTTTACAAAAAGAAGGATAAAATTATATAAAAAAAAGATAATGAATATTTTCATTATGGTTGGAATGTATTATTCTGTTTTTAGTTTTTGTTATTTTTCAGCAATAAGATATACCCCAGCTTCTTTGGCAGTTCTAATTTTTTACATATATCCATTTATTAGAGCTGTAATTGCTTCTTTTTTATATGAAACTAACTAAAAAAGTTATAGGAGAAATTTTAGTTTCTTTTATAGGTTTAATTTTTGTACTTGGTAAAACCAGTGGTGATATTGTTCTTATTGGCACCTTATTAGCCTTTGGAGCTGCTCTTCCTTATTCTATTTATACTTTATTTGGAGATCATATTTTAAAAGATATCCCTTTATTGATAACAATAGCTATGGTTTGTCTATTTGCTGTTCTCTTTTTTTTAACTGTTGGATTAGTGAGTGATAATGTACAATTTAATTTTACATTAAATTCTTGGCTTTCAGTTATAGGTATTGCTGTAGTTTCAATGTTAGGATTTTTAGCTTTTTTTTAGGGCATAAAAATGACTAGCTCTATTTCCCTTTCAGTCTTAGTAGTTTTAAGCGTACGAGAAAGAAAAAATAACATAAACTTATAATAAAAAAATGTCATGAATGATTTGATGGTAAATTTAACCTTTTTAAAAAATCTTTTTCCAATTAATTTTCTGAAAAATATAATTTTTTTAAATTTAAAAGAGGAGTTTTAAAAATAGTGTTTAATAAAAACAGTAGTGTATATTGTCGACAATATACAAATATTACTGAACATATATAGACTTTTTGGGTGGTGATATATTAAATATTTAATCTTTTTGGGCATTAATGAAGAAATGTCTATCAACCTTAAGGAGGTATTTAAGTGACTAAAAAGAAATCAATTTTAGATTTTTTTCAGATGAGAGAGAAAGATGACAAGGTTGCATGGATTACTGCTTATGATTTTCCAACTGCTCAGTTTGCTGAAAAAGCAGGGATGGACATGATCTTAGTGGGAGATTCATTAGGAATGGTTGTTAAAGGATATAAAGGGACAATTCCAGTTACAATGGCTGATTGTATTGCACACAGTCAAGATGTTAGAAGAGGTGCTCCTAATACTTTCTGTATTGGAGATATGCCCTTTGGATCATACCAGGTATCTAATGAGAAGGCAGTGGAAAATGCTGCTAGGTTTTTAAAAGAGGCTGACATGGATGCAGTTAAACTAGAAGGTGGACGGAGGGTTGCCAGTCAGATTGAAGCGATTAGTGATGCAGGTATTGTTGTATTTGGTCATATTGGTTTAACCCCACAAAGTTCAGGTCAGCTTGGTGGTTTTAAAGCTCAAGGACTTACTGTGGATAGTGCCAGAGATTTAATAAAAGATGCAGTAGCAGTACAAGAAGCTGGAGCTCAGGCGCTTTTATTGGAAGCGGTGCCACCTGAAGTAACAGAATTCATCACTGAGAAGTTAAATATACCGGTATATTCGATAGGAGCGGGACTTCCTTGTGATGGACAGCTGTTAATTTGTGGTGACATGTTAGGTATGTTCCAGGCTTTTACGCCGAAATTTGTTAAAAAGTATGCAGAAGTAGCAGAAATTGAAATTGAAGCATTCAAAGAGTATATAAAGGATGTAAAAGAAGAAAAGTTTCCTACAGATGAGCATGTATACCATGCTAAAGATAGCAAAGAAGAATTTGATAAGTTATTTGCTGAATTTGAGTAATATTATTAAGAACTTTTTTATAAATTAATAAATATATAAAAGGAGGATCAAGATGAAATTAGATACCGTATCAAAGTATATGGAAGAAGCAGGAATACCAGGTAGGGATTGCTATGATTTACCTGATAGTGATAAAAGGTTTCCTGATGGTGCCCATTATAGGATTGAGATGTCTGGAGTAGAGGGGCCAAAAGTTTTGGAGGCATTGATAGATGAAAAAAACAAAAGAAATGTACCGGTACATAGATTAATTTCTTTAGTTGGTGGCGGATATCTCTATGATGATGAAGAAATAAAATATTTTGCTCAAATGGCAGCAGATGAGGATATGGAAGTTATTGCTGTTCCTGGACCAAGAAATGGAAGAGATAAGGGAAGACAATATACATCTTCTGAAGGAATGCGGACTGGTATGCAACATAGAGGCTCTGATGAATTAAGAAATGTGATTGCAGATATCATGAGAATGTATGATTTAGGTATGAGAGGTTTTATGTTAGTAGATAGAGGGCTTTTATGGTTGGTAAGGAAAATGCAGGAACAGGGTAATTTACCTGAAGATATGGCTTTTAAAATGTCTGTCTGGACGGGAGTAAGTGCAGCTGGGGGAGCCAAATTAATGGAAGATTTAGGAGCCAGTTCTTTTAATCCTATAGCGGATTTACCTTTGCCCATGCTTGCTTCAATAAGAAAAGTAGTTGATATACCTATTGATTTCTATATTTGGACTTTTCAATCTTATGGTGGCACAAACAGGTTCTATGAAGCCAATGATGTTGCAAGGTTATATTCTCCATGCTATTTCAAGTTTGAACCAGAGACTTCCTCAACTGAAGGATATGCTCCCTGGGCGAATATTGATCATCAAATAGATTTAATGAGAAAGAAAATTAAATGGGCAAAATTTGTAATCAATTTTATTAAAGAAAATAATCCAGAGATTAAATTATCTGACCAGGGACCAAGCGATTTATATATTCCCCAACCATAATTGATTGCATTTAACTTGTTAAGGAGGTGTTGTTATAGAGAAAATTATAGAAAGATAGCCCCAAGCTAAGGAATTATAGACCTTTAGCTTGGCACTAGACAATTGTGAATGTTGTTATTATTTCATATGAAAAGTGATAAAAAAATCTAATAAGAGTTGTAAAATTATGAAAATAGGATTATTAAATTAGATTGGAAGTAAATTAATGACTGTCATTTAATGTATTCATAATCACAATAATAGAGACCAATATCCCGAAAGAAAATTACTATTAAGTGCTTATGAATTTTGACTGCTTTGCAGTTTTTTAAAAAAATAATGTTGATTTAAAAATTGATGAGAATATTATGTTTTTAATATAACAAGCGATTTACCTTTATATTTCAATACTTACTTATTGTGGTAGAACAGTTTCGGATTAAAGGTGATAACTTACGTAGTTTATCTATAGAACAAAAAATCTGCTGGAGCAATATTTACTAAAGCTAATTTGGCAAGTAAATCAGTTTCAATTAAAAGGGCTGGTAATAGGAGCAGTAGTTCAAGAAATTATCAGGCCTAAAGGAAACTGAAGTTATGTATAGTTAGTGAGAAGGAGACTTACTTTTATAGGATAGAATTTTTAAAAAAAAGATAGTAAACCAACTAAATTTTAAACTTAATAATTTGCAGTTTCTATATAGATAATGCATATGATAGATTTGAATTTTCTGTTAACTAAGATTATTGACCATAAAGTTATGATAATTATATACAAGTACAAGATGCAGACTTCATTTTACTAGATATTTATAAATATAAAATATCATATTATTCAAAAAATTATCCAAAAAGATTTCAAAATAAATAGCAACACAAAAAATATAACAATAAATAAAAATATTTTGCTTGAAATTGAGAATAAAGGATAAAATAGGAGGATCTCCTTTTAAGGCATTTGTTTTTTTAAAAAGATTTACTTGCTATATAAATTTATTATGTAGAAAATTATATTTCTTTTATTAGATAAATATGTAATTGGAAAATAAAATAATCCAGTACTTTTCCAGATTCTTATTCTGTATAATAAATTTAATAAAATTTAATCAGTATTTATCTTTTAAGCATTATTTATCAAAAAAAGGGTAGTTATTTTTATAATATATTAAGAAAGGAGATGTTTCCTTAAATGAAACTTATGGAACTAGAAAATATAGATGCATATTACGGAAACGCCCAAGCACTATACGATGTTTCTCTTTATATTAAAAAAGGTGAAATAGTAACTCTTCTTGGTGCAAATGGAGCGGGCAAGAGTACAACCTTAATGACAATATCCGGTTTAATTAAACCCAAAAATGGAAAGGTTTTTTACGAAGAAAAAAACATAACAAAATTAACACCACATGTTATAGCTGCCCAAGGGATAGCTCATGTGCCAGAGGGAAGGCGAATTTTTGGTAGTTTAACAGTTGAAGAGAATTTGAATATGGGTGCCTTTACTCTCGACAAAAAGGAAAAGGAGGATGATATAGCTGAGAGCAAGGAGTTAATATTTTCATTATTTCCACGTCTAAAAGAACGTATTGACCAGGAAGGTGCAACTTTGAGTGGTGGTGAACAACAAATGTTGGCTATTGGTCGTGCCCTAATGATGCAACCGAAAATTCTCCTTCTTGATGAACCTTCAATGGGAATAGCTCCAGTTTTAATTAATCAAATATTTGAAAAAATTGAAGAATTAAATAAAAAACAAGATATAACAATTTTTCTTGTAGAGCAAAATGCAAATGTGGCTCTTCAAATTGCCGATAGAGGTTATTGTATAAAAGATGGAAAAATTGTATTTGAAGGTGGAGTTGAGGAACTCAGGGCCACCGACATCGCTAGTGAGTATTTGGGTGGATAAACAGACAATTGGGATGAATATTGAGAATGATATTTTGATTAATTAGATTCATTTGAAAACTTGTTAAACACATCAACTTATTAACTTTAAAGATAATAACAGATTGTTTGATTATTGACTAACATCTAAAATTTATTAGGAGGATTGATTATGTATAAAAAAATGAAAAATTTATTTATTATCTGTATATTGATAGGTTTATTTTTAACAGTATTACCTAATCCCTTTATAGCAGCAGAAGAAGTTGAAACTTATAAAATTGGTTTTGTGAATCATCTTACTGGAGACTTAGCTTTATATGGTGAAAGCAAACGTAATGGAATAGAATTGGGCGTTCAAAAAATAAATGAAGCTGGTGGAATAAATGGAAAACCAGTAGAAGTTATATATGAAGATGATCGAGGTGAAGCGGCGGGTGCTGTAACAGCTTGCAGAAAACTGATTGATAGTGATAATGTTCCTGCAATTATTGGATCTGGAGCAAGCAGCTGTACACTAGCAATGTTGCCTCTTGCTAAAGAAGCAAATGTTATTGTAGTATCACCAGCTTCTACTCACCCATCATTGAGAGAATATACAGAAACATACTTTGGTATGATGCCTACAGATGAAGTGCAAGGTAGATACTTGGCCAATTTTGCCCATAAAAAAGGAATAGATGACGTTGCACTTATGGTTATCAATAATGACTATGGTTTAGGTAACCTAGATACTTTTTCAGAGCATTTTGAAGGAAATATTGTTGGATCTGAGGTTTTTAATAGTGGCAGGACTGATTACAGAAGCGAATTACTTAAAATAAGATCTAAAAACCCCAAAGCAATATTTTTGATAGCTTATGCTAAAGAGGGTGGAATTATTCTTAAACAGGCTCGTGAAATGGGTATTGAAGTTCCTGTTTATGGAGATGCAACCTTGTCAACTGAAGCAGTCCTTGAAACAGCTGGAGAAGGAGCACGTAATTTCTATGCTCTAGTACCTGGAGATCCTGAATCACCTGAATATAAAGAATTTAGCGCTAACTTTCAAGAAGCATATGGTACTAAGCCTACAATTTGGTCTGACTTTGCTCATGACGCATTTATGCTAATCGCAAAAGGTATAGAAGAAGAAGGATATTCAGCAGATGGAATAAGAAATTACTTAAGAAATGTAGAAGGGTATCGTGGTGTGTCAGGTATCAAAACTTTTGATGAAGCGGGTATTGTGACAGCTGCATATTCATTTTATGCTGCAGAAGATGGAGAATTTGTCTACTGGGATTGGGAAGAATAGTTAATATACTTTAATATTTAAAAGTTAAATATGAATAGATATGTAAACTTTGAGAATATCTATTTTATTTAAAAGAAAAAATATGCTGTGGAAAGTTTCAGAGTAAATAAATTAAAAGTTTAGATCAATAAAATATTCATTCGATATTGTATTATAATTATATGACTTTCCGCAGCATAATTTATAAAAATATAAGTATATTGGTTTTTATTTCAATATTTTAGTTATAAATTAGTTTATTTATTGACTAGACAAATTTAAAATTTTGTGTAGTAATTAAAAAAACATTCAAAGTAAAGATTCATTGAAAGGGGGAGAAAAACATATATGGATTATTATTCACAGGTAATCTTGAATTCAATTATAACTGGAGGCATCTATGGACTGATAGCTGTAGGTTATTCCATGATATATTCCATTCTCCGTTTTGTTAACTTTTCCCATGGATTTGTTGCTATGATGGGAATGTATTTCACATATGCTTTAAGTGTTCAGTTACAATTACCATTTTTTATTGCTGCTGCAGGGGGTATTGTTTTAACAGCACTTTTAGGTATGATTATAGAGAGAGTTGCTTATAGACCTTTACGCTTTTCTTTTTATTTAGCTCCTTTAGTAGCTGTTGTAGGTGTAGCCTTTTTCCTAGAATCAGTAGCCTTAATGGTATGGGGAGGAGGAATCCTTTCTTATGATATAAGGACTATAAGCTATAAATTTTTAGGTCTTTATATAACCAATGTTCAGATTGGTATATTGATAACTTTACTTTTATCTGTAATCTTACTCTATTATCTTATTGAGAAGACTACTATTGGTCAGGCTATTAGGGCAACTGCAGATGATATTAAAATGGCTTCATTAGTAGGTATTAATTCAAATCGAATTGTAGTAATTGTTTTTATGCTAGGTTCAGCTTTAGCCGCTGTAGGAGGAACATTTTTGGGATTGGAGACAAATCTACAACCAACAATTGGTTTATCAGTAACAGCAAAAAGTTTTGCTGCTGTAATTTTAGGTGGTTTTGGTAATATATATGGAGGTTTAGTAGGTGGTTTGGTACTTGGATTTGCTGAAAATTTAGGTGTTACAGTCTTACCTACTGTCTGGAAAGACTTTATAGCTTTTGGTGTATTATTTATTGTTATATATTTCAAACCTTCAGGTTTACTTGCGAAACGACAAGAACGTGGAGGAAGATACAGATAAGAGTAATGATTAAAATTATGTGAAATTTAACGATAGGAGGGATCTTTTTGTTTTATCATCTAACCATACTAATGATTATATATAGCATAACCTGTATAGGATTAAATATAGTTGTAGGTTATACTGGTTTTTTTAGTTTCGCTCGTGCAGCTTTTTTCGGTATTGGTGCATATACATCAGCTCTTTTAGTGATGAGTGGTGTTCCGTTTTTAATAGCAATCATAGCTGGAGGTATATTAGCAGCTATATTCGGATGGATTTTGGGCCTAATTACAGTTGAAATGACGGGTGATTATTTTGCCTTGGCAACTTTTGCATTTGCTGAGATGACACGCCAAGTTTTTATTAATTGGACTGGTTTAACTAGAGGACCTTTAGGATTACCTGGTATACCTAGGCCAGAAATATTTGGTTTTAGATTTTCTACAAATCAAGCTTATCTATTTTTATATATAATTTTACTTATCCTGGTACTTATTATTACAGAAATGTATGTTAAATCGCCATTTGGTAGATTATTAAAAACTATTCGTGAAGACGAAACCGCAGCTCAAAGTTTAGGAAAAAATATAGCAAAAACTAAAAATATTTCGATAGCTATGGGTGCCTTTTTTGGTGGAGTTGGAGGAGCATTATATGCACACTACATCACTTATATTGACCCCTCGGCTTTTGTTCTACATATTACTATTTTCTTTTTGATAATAGTTATTGCTGGCGGAATGGGCAATAATTATGGAACAATTTTAGGAGCAGTAATGCTCGTTTTAGTAAGAGAGTTACCCCGCTATTTGGGATTATCTCCAGCTTTTGCAGCTAGTTTACAACAGATGGTTTATAGTTCAATATTAGTTATTCTCATGCTAGTAAGACCTCGTGGTCTATTAGGAGAACGCAAACTGCTTTCTGAACAATCATCTGAAGAAGGGGGGCAAATAAGAAATGCTTGAAACAAAAGGTATTGAAAAGAATTTTGGAGGATTAAAAGCTGTAGATAATGTATCAATAAAAGTAAAAGAAGGTACAATAATGGGGCTTATTGGCCCTAATGGAGCAGGTAAAACTACTTTCTTTAATTTAATCACTGGTTTTCTTGGTGCTGATTCAGGTGAGATAAAGTTCAAAGGTAAAGACATTACTAATTTAAAGCCTTACTTGATAAGTCGGTTAGGTATGGTAAGAACATTTCAGCAAACTCGTATATTTCCAGAGATGACGGTTCTTGAAAATTTAATTGTGGCTCCTCAAGATAATGTTGGGGAAGGTTTTTTTGATCCTATTTTTTTTAGAAAAGCCTTAAAAGATGATCAAAAAGAAAAGATATCTATAGCTGTTGCAATTCTGAAGGACATGGGGTTGTCTGATCAAAAAGATGAGTATGCTAAAAACCTTCCCTATGGAGAACAAAAAAGATTAGAACTGATGAGAGCTGTAATGACTTCACCTGATATTTTATTACTCGATGAACCAACAGCTGGTGTAAGCCAGGATTATACTGATAATATGAAAACTTATATCAAAAAATTAAAAAATGAAAGAGGGATCACATTTTTTATTATAGAACATAAGATGAGTTTTTTAATGGAGCTTGCTGAGTATCTTTATGTAATTGATCATGGTAAATTAATTGCCTCAGGCACTCCGGAAGAAATTCAAAATAACCCAAAGGTTATTAATGCTTATTTAGGGAGTGAAGGGTAATCTATAATTAAATATATTTGATTGGAATTTTTAAAAATCAACTAAAAAATTAAAGATATATTTAGCTCTATTTATAATATTAAAGATGCAAGAAAGATAAACTAAAATCTCAATTTTTAATCAATAAAGGGGTGAAGTTTTTAAATTCACTTTATTAATATACAACCATTAAGAATAAATTACCTAGATGCCGTAACTATTTATTATGAAGTATTTTTAGCTGAAAAATTTAACCATTCAAGATATTATAGTAGTAAACTTTTAATATTCATATAAATATCTTAGTTTTAGCAAGATTTCTAGTTACTTTTTTAGTTAACCCATCGCTTTAAACTTGCTTAAAAATAGTATATCTGAAATTATACTAATAGTTCAGAACTCCTAAAGTATAATTTTAATAGGCTTCCTACTATATCAATATTTATAAAAAATACATTAAATTTTAAAATGATACTTTTGTGCAGATTTTAAATTAGAGAACCATTTAAAGTTTTATGTATTGGGGTTGGGGTTCCCCCATTTAATTAAAAAAATGAAGGTTATACTAGCCAATGTAGTCCTTACAC
>Ga0209924_1000657_pt1 | contig 14675 bp, 9 predicted proteins | sample SalPonR1_C_D1_MG_FD_185700 | JGI IMG/M metagenome (GOLD analysis project Ga0209924, IMG submission 185700) | Salt pond soil microbial communities from South San Francisco under conditions of wetland restoration - Salt Pond MetaG R1_C_D1_MG... ...
CAAAAAAGCAGATCAAAAATCAGACTGAGTTCCCGTTCTCGTCCCGGCTGTGGGTAAGGTTTACCGAGCTGGCATCCATCCCTGCCGACAAGAGATGGGCAGACCTTTCAAACAAAGAGATTCACGAGCTTACAGAACAGCTTGTTCACGCCACCTACAGCATCCAGGGGAAAACAACATACAAAGAGGAGTTCGTGACCTGTGGCGGCATTCCGCTCAACGAGGTTGACCCCGATACGCTCGAGAGCAAAGTGGTACCGGGGCTCCATTTCGTGGGTGAAGTGCTGGATATCGATGGCATTACGGGAGGATTTAACTTCCAGGCGGCCTGGACAAACGGATGGCTGGCGGCTCAGGCTATAGCAGATGGATAAGCGTAGAAAAAGAAAAGGCGGCTTGCACCGCCCTTTCGAGTATTAATTTGTCTCACCCCTTTTCTCAAAATGCACGTCACGGGTTCTGCCACTTCCTGCCCGAAACCCGGTAATATCCCCGGCATCGTTTCTGACAAATGAAACATTTGCTATTGGAAATCCGCCGCCAAACGTGTCCTCTTTTATAGGAGCAAGCGTTATATCTTCTTCAAGCTGATAGTTTTGAAGCACCAGGCTGCTGTCCGACATCGCAACATCATACGCCGTCTGGATCTCCTCGCTGAAATAGTGTCCTGTATATTCCCGCATTTCCTCAACAGAAAGCTCAAAATCGATTTTTTTCGCTACATGGTTCCCATTTTGATGAAGCGTCAGTGAATCCGCGGCCCCGCTTTCATTCCGGTGGAAGGTCACGGAGGCATTTACGCCAACCAAACTGAATGTGGAGTCTGAAGTTGCGGTTATGTCAACTTCAGGCTGCCCGGTTGCCTGCGTATAGATCCTGTCGTCATCCCTGGAGAACGTAAGAATGAAGCCGGGCATCACTTCCAGCTCATAGCGGCCGATGAGCGGTTCAAACCTGGCCGGGTCGTATTCAAATTCTTCCGTTTCCTCAGCCACCATTTCTTCTCCATCAGCTTCTGTTGAGTCAGCTTCCATATCCTCCTCAAAAAATGACTCTGCTATCTGACTCGGAATTCCGCCGTTAAATGCAGCATAATTACTTTGGGTCACAACGCCCGCATTTATTTCAGGAAACAGCATGAGCATGGAGCGGTGTGCCAGGTCAGCTCCTCCGTGATGAACATACTTCAGCCCGTTAAAGTCCTGAACAAATAGACCCAGCCCATATTCTGTAAAACTTCCATCTTTTAATTCAAATGGAGTCATCATTTCATCAATCATTGCCTGAGTCCCCGTGACTGGTTCCAAAAGGTGATTCATCCATTTCGCAAGATCACTGAGGGTTGAATAAACCGCACCGGGTCCCATCCCGCCACCTAAATCTCCTACTTCAACGAACCCTCCATCTTCGGCAGGTTCATACCCCTGCGATCGGTTTTCGACAATTTCGGTTGGATCACTTCTCACGATTGTATGGGCCATCCCGATTGGCTCAAAAACATTCTTTTTCATCCATTCGGGGTAGCTCATTTCAGATATACGCTCAATCACCTCGGTCATGAGTACGTACCCGGTGTTATTATAATTAAACTCCGTCCCGGGCTCATTCTGTAGCTCAGGCTGCCGCTGTATGATCTCTATAACCTTCTCCTGATTTAAACTGGTGGTTGGGTTTCTGCCGGTCATGGCAAGAAGATTCAAAAACTCACGGTACCCGCTGGTATGATTAATTAGGTTCCTAAGAGTTACAACGTGACCAAAATCAGGCAGTTCCGGAATATAATCGCGGACATCATCATCGAGATCAAGCTTACCTTCTCCTTCAAGCAACAACAGCCCAAAACTTAAAAACTGTTTTGAGGTAGACCCAATGTTGTGAAGGGTATTTTCCTGCATGGGAATGCTGTACGTCAGATTCGCCATACCATAATATTCCTCAAGAATAATCTCCCCTTCTTTTATGACCAGTGCAGCTGCACCCGGAACATCTTCCCCTGAATATTGCGTCATCAGCTGATCTGTTCGGTCTTCAGGGTCTGAAGCTACAGGCTCAGCATATGAAACCAGCAGCGAGTAATCACCTTCTTCCTCCTCAAACGGACTGATTTCAAAAATGTAGTCGCCCGCCTGTTCTGTGTTGAACTGAAAACTTTCCCTGCCTCTTGCCGGATTGTCAAAAGTTCCCACTTGTTCTCCGTTCGGCCCAATAATTGTGATTACGACGTCTACCGTTTTTTGGTTTGCATATCCAAATACAAAATTGTCCGCTTCCAGTGTAAGAGCAAATCGATCGGTTTCTCCTGTCTTAAGAGCTTCCTCAACCTTTTCTCCCACGGATAACTGAGTTGATGTTTGAGCTGCAACGAAGCCCGCTGTGAATAGAAAAAAATAAACTAACGCCGTAAGCTTTTTCATTTGATTATAGTTGATTTAAGTTCTTATTCAACGTCACGGCTTCATACCTCATGTCAACAGTCATATAGCGTATATACCCGGAAACGCAACCCTCACTTTTTCGTAATTAGCGCCCATTTGTTGCACTTTAAATGACCCTATTCTTTCTTTTTTTAAACTGTCTCAAGAAGAATATAAAACGGTGAAAGACTGTCCCTAAAACAAAACCTTTTAAGGTCCTGCAGGTAATATCATCATAATTTTATAATCCGGAACCGGGATATTCCAATGGAAGAATAACAAAACACAAGAATAAGAAAGCTGTCAGTTTAAACTCTCTGTCCCTTTAAATTGTTATTGTACATGCAGTTAGGGATCTCATAGAATCATCGTTCAACAAATGGAGGATAGAGATGAACACAGAAGAGAGTGGTAACCAAAAATCATGGCTTGTATCGAACCGACACTACGCGATTGAATTTCTTCGCATTTTTCTTGGAGGCTTACTGTTTATTAAGGGATACTTTTTCATCGAAAACATCAATGAGATTTACGGGCTTATTGAAGCAAATATGGAGTACTCATCGTTTATTATTGCCCACTATGTTGCCATTGCCCACCTTGTCGGCGGACTTATGCTGTTATTTGGGCTCTATACACGACTGGCGGCACTCGTCCAGCTTCCGGTGTTAATCGGTGCCGTGTTTTTCATTGATGCTCAGGATACAATGCTGGCAACCGGCTCTCAGTTTGAATACTCTCTCGTGGTTCTCGTGCTGCTGTTGGTATTTATGATTTACGGAGGCGGTAAATGGTCCGCTGATCATCAAATTATCAGAAGGAAAGAGGGGAAGACATCAGGCTGATTAACTTGCCGGAATCATACTCTCAAATTTTACCGTAAGAGTACGTTCAGATAAAAACTCTGACCTCGGTAACTGAAAATGAAATCCCTGTTCCGAACCACTAAATTCACCTTTAGCTGGCAGCTTGGACTCCCGCTGATACCCCTTTTTGGTACCTGCGTTTCATTCTCGTCCTGGAGGCAAACCGGAACGCAAACTACAACCTTACGTCGGGTATTTTTCAGCATTTTATGAGCTGATCATTTCATACGATAGGCAGTCATTCATGGCGAATAGCGTCAACAGGCGTAAGTTTTGCCGCTTTCCATGCAGGATAGGTTCCAAAGACAATTCCGATAAACACGGCCACTGCAGCCACAATCAAAACAGTGTCCAGACTGAGAGCAGCCCTGAAGGTCAGGTCCGTCAGTCGGTTGATGATTTCTACAAGCCCAAACAGTCCCGCAATGCCTACCACCCAGCCAAGAATACTTCCCACAATGGAAATCGTTATTGACTCAGATATAAACTGCATCACGATATCTTTTTTCTGTGCACCGGTTGCTTTACGAATTCCGATCTCTTTGGTGCGTTCTGTAACGGAGATCAACAGCACATTCATAATTCCAATACCCCCTACCAGTACTGATATACCCGTGATAGCCCCCATTACAAGCTTGAAAATGAGTATCCCCTGTCGGAACTGCTCCACTCTCCCTTCATAGGTAAACACCGAGAACGCTTCCCGGCCCTGCTCAAATGTTTCATCCAGCCAATTTTGCACTGATGCTTTCATCTCAGGCAGTTCTTCCACGTTTCGGCTTTTAAAGACAAGAGATAACGAGTGATCTCCTGACAGGTTTTCAAGATAGGCCGGCACTGGAATAAGGGCACGCGGGCCCCGGGAATCATCGTTGTAAATGCCGATCACCTCATAAGCATGGCCGTCAAACCGGATGGAATCACCCAGCAGTTCTTCCGGGTTCTCAGCCCATTGACGGGCAAGAGGTAACGTTAATACTATTTTATTTGAAGATTTTTCAATCTCTTCTGACGAGAAAAAACGGCCGGTAACGGTAGAGTTGTCGAAATCGGGCAGGGATCCAAGTGTACTCTGGATGTAAATAGCACGTGCAGAATCACCATGGGTAGCCATGCGTGAGCTTTCATTATAGAGTTCAGTAAATCCCCACTGTTCCACGCGCTCCTGGATTTCAAGGGCGGATTCGATATCAAAAGAGTATACGGTATCCCGCGGCACTCTAACCTCATTCACAACATTAATGGACTTGGGGCTTACATTCATCATCTGAATGTTTGTCGTTGATTCAATCTGCTCCCGGCCGGTCTCCTCCAGACCGTCTCCCAATGCTAAAATGGCAACTAGGGAAGCCACACCAATAATCATCCCAAGAGTAGACAAGAATGTATGAAGTGGATTAGCTTTTATATTTTTAAGCGCAATCGAAACTGATTTAATGATCTGCTGCATGTAACTAGAAGATTATGCTATGTCAGAGTAGAATTACGCGTACATGAACCCAAAGTTTCAGGAAGTCTATATTCTACATACCATTTTCTAATTCGGGATTTGGATGAAAGCTGCACTGGTGGTAGAGGGATCTTAAATCCTCATACCTTATCCAGCGCATGGCTAATATCTGAAATGAGATCATCCGGATTTTCAATGCCAATAGACAATCGAACCAACTTCTCGGAGATGGATAGTTCTTCTTTTTCTTCCGGGTCTACATCAGCATGCGTCATTGTTGCAGGATGCTGGGCCAGGCTTTCAGTACTGCCAAGGCTGACAGCCAGATGAATAAGTTCAAGGTTATTTAAGAAGGTAAAGGCCTCACTTTCTCCGCCTTTAATATCAAAAGAGAGCATAGATCCATTTGAAAGGCATTGTCTTTTGTAAACATCAAACTGCTCCGGATTACTTTCTTCTAAAAAGCCGAGATAATATACTTTTTCAACTTTGGGATGATCTTGCAGGAATTCAGCTACTTTTTCTGCATTCTGAACCTGCTTCTCCATTCGAATTTTCAGGGTTTCGAGACTGCGCATAAGCAGCCAGCCGGTCCACGGGCCGGCCATATTCCCAAGGAAGGTTCTCATGGTTTTTACACGGTTCATGAGCTCCAGAGATCCCAGACAGGCACCGGCAATGACATCGCTGTGTCCGCCCAAAAACTTAGTGGCAGAATAAAGAACAAGATCCGTACCAAACTCTAACGGATTTTGCCAGATAGGTCCCAGGTAAGTATTATCAACTGCCATTAAGACTTCTTTGTCATCTGTTGAATATTCATTAGCTATTTTACTGCAAGCTTCCAGGTCTATAAGGTCGTTTGTAGGGTTAGCCGGTGTCTCTACATAAATCATCGCCAGATTGTCCTGGTGATCACTTTCTTTCAACATTTGTCTTATTTGATCCGGATTGTTCTTTGCACTGAACCCCAGTACATTGATCCCAAACTTGGGAAGGATCTGTGTAATGAAGTGATTGGTACCTCCGTAAACGGGTCGGCTGTAAAGTAGCAGGTCACCGGGTTCGAGAAACTCCAGCAGTACGGTGGTAATGGCTGACATCCCGCTTTCAAAAACTGCACAATCATCGGCATCCTCCCAAACACAAAGCCGGTCTTCCAGTATTTCGAGGTCTGGATTGTTTAGCCGGCTGTAAATTAATCCCAACTCCTCACCCGGTTCCTGTTCGCGAAGCCCATAGGCCACTTCAAAAAAAGCTTTGCCGTGTTCGGCATTTTCAAAAACAAAGGTTGAAGTCTGAAAGATCGGGCATTTCAAGGCACCCTCAGAAAGTTCAGGTTTGTATCCATATGACATCATCAAACTTTCGGGGGCAAATTTCTTCTTATCCATACCGTATTTGTGTAATTATCTTTTTATCAAAGTAGGATTTGCTGATGCTACACTCAAGGTAATAACGGGAAGTTTTTAATTGTCATAAAGCTATGATATGAAAGAGAATAGCTTAGAATCTGTCAGGCAACATGACGAAGCCAGCAAAGTGAAATTGAGGCAGAGTAGTATAGGAGATCCCGGCTCAAGGCCAGGATGACTCTATGAATTGTTTACAAAAACTTACTCGCTAAATTAGCCAGCTCCGACCGCTCGCCTTTTTCCAGGTTGATGTGGGCGTAAATGCTATTGTTGTTCAGACGATCCACGAGATAGGAGAGTCCGTTACTCTGGGCATCTAAGTAGGGCGTGTCGATCTGGAAAATATCCCCGGTAAAAATGATTTTCGTGTTTTCTCCGGCCCGCGTAATGATCGTTTTAATCTCATGAGGCGTGAGGTTCTGGGCTTCGTCAATAATAAAAATAACGTTGCTTAAACTTCGGCCGCGAATATAAGCAAGGGGCACGATAGACAGTTTCTCTGTCTGAACCATTTCATCCAGTTTCTGATACGCCTTGCTCGACTCTTTGTACTGATTCTTAATGATATTCAGATTATCCCAAAGCGGCTGCATGTAAGGGTCAATTTTTGACTGGGCATCACCCGGAAGAAAACCGATATCACGGTTGCTAAGCGGCACAACGGGACGTGCCATGAAAATCTGGCGATACTCACGACGCTGTTCAAGTGCCCCTGCCAGGGCAAGAAGTGTCTTACCTGTTCCGGCTGCTCCCGTGATGGAAACCAGCTGAATCGCCGGATTCATAATTGCGTGCAGTGCAAATGTCTGCTCTGCATTTCGCGGAGTGATGCCGTAGGCATTCATCCGTTTCACAAGCTCAACCTGCTCCGACTCAGGATTGAAATACCCCAGCGCAGAACTGGAGTGATTTTTCAAAATATAAAAGTGGTTGCTTACCGGCGGTGACGGCTCAAGATCTTCTGGATTAACATGTCCGTGTTTGTACAGCCTGCTTATGTGGGTATTATCATTGAATTCAAGATCGGTTTTCCCCCGATAGAGATGATCAATATCCTTGATACGGATCGTTTCATAATCTTCAGCATCCAGACTCAGGGCGCGTGCTTTCAAGCGAAGGTTGATATCCTTGGATACCAGGATAACTTTTTTCTTCTTTTCCGACTCCTTCAGCTTCATGGCAGCATTCAGAATCCGGTGATCATTCTTTTTGGACCCAAACACCTCATTTGCATCTGTTGTGCTATTTTCATCATTGACAACGCGAATATTACCGTGTGTCTTGCCGTTTAGCGGTATCCACTTCTGCATCATATTGGCATCAGAAATACTGTCGAGATATCTGATGAATTCGCGCGCATGGAGATTCGTAACAGAATTCCCTTTTTTGAACGAATCCAATTCTTCAAGAACGGTAATTGGAATTGCTACATCATGCTTTTCGAAATTTTTAACAGCGTCGGAGTCGTAGAGGAGAACTGAAGTGTCGAGAACAAATATCTTATTCGCTTTCTTAGTTTTGGGCATAAAACAATCCAAAGTTAAGGCTCACAATCGCGCAGAAATGAGTGATTGATTTCATTCGAAACAACAATAATCAAACCTAATGATAGAGTCAATCTTTTGAACGTTTCATCACTGAAGCTTAATGTAGAGATAGTTCAGTTTTGAATTTTTAGTGTTTAGGTTTGAGTTTTGGAAAGTGTCACCTTCCCCTGCGTGTTCTCTTTTGGGGAATAGATGCTGTAGATCAAAAATCCGGTGCGGTCGGGGAAACCACTAGACGCTGGAAGCGTCAAATATGCAATAGCCTCGGGGCAGGAGATCCTGAAATGGACCGATGCAACAAGGGGTCTGATGATGGCAGAGTGAACACCTCCGCATCAATCTATACTGAGTCACAACGAGAAATCGGAGGTTGGATCTTTGAATACAACGACAAAGTGAGATGGACCATTGTAATCTCCCCTTGAGGAGAGTACGGCTTTAGCCGGGAGGGGTGTTCACATCGCAAGACGGACCGCAAATCCAGACTGAAGGAATCACCAGCCCGGCGGATTTTCCCCGAAGGAATGCCCACGGCAGGGTACATTTGACCGTTCACCTGTCCCCTCGGGAAAAGTACCTGGGAAGACCTTCAATCATTATTTACAATTATTTTAGGATTATTTATACAGCAGATCATACCCACTCTAATCGACATAGAACCAATTTTTTATTCTCCAACTATTTTTAAAAACTCCGATGTTGGAAAAGTCTCATTTACCTAAATATTTCCAATAGATAATTATATGCTTACTATCAAACCACTACCCATTCTTGCCTCTGTTCCTCACGGTGGTTACTATATGATTTAATTATCAATTTTTACCATCTGCCTGAAAACCAACTCTTTTCTGACTTACTTTGAAGACTCTCGAACTCAAAATTCCACCGGCGGTCGTGTTTCTGTTTTGTATTGGATTGCTCTGGCTGACTGACAACTATCTCCCTCCACTATTTGATCTATCGGTGAGCAAATGGATCATTCGGCCGATGCTGGCACTGGGGGTGCTGACCGGCATTGCTGGTGTGATACAATTTGCGGTTCAGTCAACGTCGGTTAACCCTCACAAACCCGAACGCGCAAGCTTTCTAATTACTTCCGGAGTTTACAGACTGAGCCGGAATCCCATGTATCTTGGCATGCTGTTTATACTCGTGGCTGCTGTTCTGAAATTTGGTCATCCTCTTGGAGTCATCACACTGCCCTTATACGTGTGGTATATGAACCGTTTCCAGATTATACCTGAGGAAAAAGTGATGGAAGAAAAATTTGGTGACGCATATCGAAACTATAAGGAAAGTGTGAGACGCTGGATTTAGCCTGCGACTTTTCTTTCTGCCCATAAAATTCCCTGAAGAACCAAGAAGCTGATCAGCCACCACCGGGCTGACATAGGTTGATCGGTTGGAGTTTCCCCATCAGGTTTTCGAGATCCAAGATTTTTAATTTCAGAACGTGTAGCCTCAAACCGGCGATACTTTTCGGTAAATGACCAGGCGAACTCAGAGTCATACACATAAAACCACCGGCTCGATCCATCAGACTCAGCCACATGCCAGCCGGGTGATCTTGGCCAAAAATATCCATAACTCACACCGGGATGCTCTGCGCCCGATACAAGCATTAGCTCCCGGCTTTGGTTTTGAGATGGATTTCGAATCGTAATATCTGTACCAGACGTAGTGACAATTAAACGATCATAAAGTCTGGGAATATTTGAACTAACCTCTACAAACGGTGACTCAAGAGTAACAGCACGATCCAGATAGCCGGCCCATAATGACGCATAGAGATCCTGATCGCCACGCAGCTTCCAGCTATAGGATTGATAGAAAAGATGCGATGAGACCGATCCCCGGCCTGATGTTATTCGAACTATAACCGGCTCTGTACCATCAAAAAGGCCCAGCGTATCAGATGTGCTGTCCAGCCCTTCGTATGTAAAGTTTAAAATAGACAGCCGAGCATTAAGTCGGTCTTCTTGGTCAGATGAGTCAAAGAATTCCGGTACCCACTCTCGTTCGTCGATCCGTGATATGGCGTTGAGTTCAACGGCCACGCTCGAAATCGACGCCAACGCCTCTTCCCAAACGCCACCGCTATCATCAGATGGAGGCAGCATAATCACATCAAGGCCGCTCTCAACGGCGCTCCTCAAAGATTGCACCTCTTCATCAGAAAGTTCTGATACCTCACGAGGATCAAGAACAATCAGATCTAATGATGATAAGTTATCAATCAATTCTGACGCACCGGCATTTGGATCATTGATATCATCGTACCGGAATCGATCGTCCCCAACCCGGGTTCTTATAGAAATCCTATGACCGCTGTTGCCAAGCCACTCTGCAAGATGCGTCATTTCAAAAGACGGGCTGTAAAGCACTATTGCGATCGACAGAGGGTCGGGCTCTGCTGCACGAATATGCCACGGTTCCTGAAGCAGCGTATCTGCCAGCTCCGCCTCGATCTGATAGCGTGCCGGCCCCTCAACATCCAGTCGATCCGAAAAACTAAACGCGCCGCTGCTGTCAGGCAGGATGGTTTGAATCTGCTCGCCATCCCGAAAAATACTTACGGTATCAGCGCCCGATTCCGCAATCAGCCGGCCGTTGATTTGAAACTCTTTTCCTGCATCAACCTGTTGAGGTGCCCGTCCAAGAAGTAGCCCCGGGGAGGGTTGGGTCAGCCGGTCTCTCCAAAGAAACTCATCTTTAATCTGTTGCCGGGTTCCGTGCCCGTATATTTCTACAACAAGCCCCGGCTCCGCAACCTCTTGAAGTAAATCAACTGATGAGAGCCATCTTACATTACCCGGCCCCGTGTTTTCGGCCGACTCTAATGAGAATATCTGAGCGTTTGAGTCTATGGAAACATCAGCATTCGAAATACCGTCCGTGAGCAATATTATAGAACTGTTCTCTCCCGTTGGCTGGTCTGATCTTACAATATAAAGGATTAACGTCACGCCTGATAACAGTATCAGGCCTGCCCGAAATAGTGAGCCGTACGCACGGTGATCAAGCACGATGGCCCCTATCGTAATAATACTTGCAACAGTAATCAGAAGCACTTGCATCATTTGTTTCCGCCTGATGTTTTCAGAACCGGAACCCTTTCGGGTGACAGATTTCGCTGACGGTTTCTATTTATTTCCGAAAGCTTTGCAAGTAGTTGCTGCCTCACTGCGCCGTTATAATCTGTACTATTAAGCCGTCCAACCCGATTCAAAAGATAGAGTTTATCAGATTCTGTGATGTTGGCCTTTTGTATTTCTTCGATATGCTTCTGCAGCTCGTCCTCGCTTAAATTTTGCTCATCGCGAATTTGCTGTTCGAACAAAACGAGGGGTGGCATTCTGCGATCAGATCTGTAACTAAATTCCGGATTGGCAAAATCATCAATCTCGCCGGTCAGCCGTTTCTCATCTTCCGGAATCGGAATCCCGTCAAGTCCTGCACGGCGGACATAGCGGCGATCGGCCTGCTGGGCTTCCTGCAAATACTCAAGCGCGCGATACTCGTACGCCAGCGCCTCTTCCGGGCGATCGGTTTGCAGATATTGAGACGCCCTGAACATTTCTGAAAGTGCGCGACGTAAAAGCGCCCTGGGACTTTCAGCAAACAGCGTGTTCATCTCAGGGCTTCCGTGATCGTGGAAAAACTCTTCGGGTATGATGGATGCAGCTGTGCTTTGGGTGGCTTCCTGACCCTCACCATCCAGTTCGGCCTCCGTTACTCCTTCGCCACCTTCTTCGTGGCCGTGATCGTGTCCGGCATGGTCATCAGCTGCTTCTGTGATGTCGCCACCGGCTGACTCTGATTCATCTTCCATACTCATATACTGCCCGAAATCGAGCATCAGCATTTCCTGGTCACGGCCAATGCGTCTCGATCGGACCTTAAAGTACTCCTCGCTCATCTGACCTTTCTCACTGAGAAGCTCCTCCGTATCCACGATAATCTGACGCTGACTCCTGAAGTCTTCGGGCATCAAGTCTATCACTATATTCCCGGCCATAAGAGGCTGTGCCCGCGTCGTGTCTTCAACCACTATAATGTAGGTATCAGAGCGACCGGACTGGGTATTCGGATGATTATCCGATGCGGCCGCATAAATATAAAGCTCGTCGCCGGGTGTCATGCCAAGTGAGTCAGCATTGAGCATAATCGATGCCTCTGCCTGGCGTGTTCCCATTCCGGATATCCTGTCAAACGCCATGCGCTGTTCACGAAAGCGGACCGATTCACCAGATCCCCTGGCCAGCGTTGTATACAGGCTGATATACTGGATTCCATAGTCATCCATAACCTGCACGTTCATTTCTGTTTGCCGTTTGTTTTCGGTCAGCAGTGTTCGCATTTGTACCGGTGAGCTAACCCTGAAACGTGGCGGCTGATCTTCGGTCACTTCAATTGAGTAGTAATTAGAATAAATCGTTGTGTCGGCTGATGTCACGGCAATACGATAGATCAATCGATTTTCTGCCGTTATCTCTCCTTTGTAGGCATCTCCTTCTGACGTAAGCTCCACCGTGTCTCTGTCATTAAAAATGAGTGCCGCATAATTCACATCGCCGGAAATATTTATTGTCCATGAAAGAGCTGACATTGTCGCCGCAGTCACAATGCCGCTGTTTACCACTTTAGTTTCCAGATTGGTGTATTCAGGCGGATCTACAACAACTTGTACCGACTGAATAACAGGATCATTTCCCGATGTCAGGTTTCCAGATTCCACTGCTATTTGTTGTGTTACATCGCCAAACCTTTCGTCTGTTCCACTTATAGAAGAGGTTGTTATTGTAACCAGGTAAGCGATAGAAACCAGCGACACTGACATCAAAACAGAACGAATCAGTTGCTTTTTGGGCAATTTAAAATCCAATCCTGATTGGCTCAGCTTATTGTTGATTCGGTTGATCTGAAGTTTTTCAAGCCGGTTCAGCTCTGACTTCAAGTACAGGCCTGACGAATCTTCAACCTGTGGATAATGGCGATCCAGGTATCTGACGATCACCTCTGATGGCGGCAGAGAAAAGCTTCCTGATCGATAGTAAATAGCGGTCAGGAGGAAAAACAGTGCTACTGCAATCAAAGCAGCGACCAATTTGGACAAACCCAGTACATCATTCGCCATGAGGCCAATTGAAACAGCCGCAGTGAGTGAAATCAGAAGAGCAATAATGACTCTTTGCCGTCTAAGTTGTCGTCTCAGTTTTGCTATCAACATCATCTACATCCCCCGCCTGTTTGATAACGTGCGTTCACCAGCCCAAACCAATAAAATCAAAATTAATAATATTGGACCGGCAGATTCTTTTTCCGTCAGGCCGGCCTTTACCGGCTGTTCACGAATCAATGGCTGACGCTGCTCATTGGTAAGTTCAGGATGGAGGTCATGATCTATTCCAACCACAGTTTTCAAAAGCTGATGTGCCACACCTGCGTAAAACCATTCTGTGTAGGGAGCGTGAGGAACCGCTGCGAGCTGAAACTCCATTTCGTCTCTTTTCCTGATTACTTTCATGGTTGATCTCAGGCTTGTCCGGTCTGCCTGAATGCTATCCTCCACTAACAGAGGGAGCTGAATACCAAAATCAGGACCGGCGTTCAGGTACTCTTCTGTCAGGTTTTGAAGATTCGCTCCATCCAAACTAATCTCATTATCACCGTATTGAACATCAGCTATCCTCCCCTGAGGAAGATCAGCTTCGGTCTTCTCAATCTTCCAAAGACCAGCAGCTTGTTCAAATCCGGTTTTTTGAGCATCGTCCAGATTACTGTTGATGGTCAGCGCCAGACGATCCGGCATATTGCCGTCATTTGCTTCATCAACTGGCTCTATTTTTGTTTCTATGAGCGAATCAGAACGAGTTTGAATATAGGAAAACAGATTATTGTCGGCTCCACTCCATGATTTGCCCTGAAAATTATCCGGCAGGTCAGCAGCAACCCACTCTAAATCAGCACTGAGAAAAGGTAGCTGGCCTGAAAACCGGTCGGCAGTCAGGCGCCCGGAAACCATGATCAACCCGGGACTGTAATCGTATTCAACCTGTTCAATCAGGCGGAACCACCCCAGCCGGTCGATCCGATCGGGTGATACCTGTAGTTCAAGCACGGTTGCATTCTCGTTAGATTGGTTCACTCCTGATTCAGACTCAGTTATTATTACAGAACTAAATTCCGGCAGATCGCTATCAAAAAAGAGGCCGGCAAGAAGCAGGGAAATTAAAAGAATCAGTACGATTCGCAGGAATAGGAGTGTCTTTTCATGAAGCTCAATACGGCTGGCACGCGCAAAGTTTTTCTCCGGAAGAAATCGAAACGTAGGAAGTATCTTCGGCTTTCCCGATTTTCGGCTCCAGAGATGTATAATCACTGGAACGGCCGCTGCGGCCATGATCCATAACCAGGCCGGCACTCCAAGGCTCATATCCGGCTCCGTTTTTCAAGGTAAGTCCGCAACACATCCTGCACCGGCTGGTTCATTATGAACAGTTCCCGCCCGGATCGCCGTCCGGCCACAGCATCATCCAGATCATATAAATAAGCCTGCAAATTGGATTGATAAGACTCTTTCACAGCTCCGGTTTTGATCGTTCGCTCCATCTGGCTTTCCGGATCACGAACGGTGGTAACACCATCGAGATTCAGTTCTAGCTCTTCCTTGCTCAAAATCTGAAGAAAAAGCTGCTCGTGACCAAACGTTTCCCCGAGCTCTCGGATCTCTTTCCAGGTGTCTGGCTCATCAAGCATATCTGAACCAAAAATCCACAATTCATTTTGATGAGAAGTGCACTCTGTAACCCACTCGGCAGATTCAGGCCACGTGCCCTGACACTCTACCAATTCAAGGTTTTCATACAGCAGGTTAAGCTGCTGTTTTTTTCGCCTGGGAGCCAGATCTGTTCGCTGTTCAGAGTCAACAATATGAAGACCAATCGAATCGCCCTGTCGATGAGCAAGCGTGGCAAGTGAGG
>Ga0209924_1000659_pt1 | contig 14634 bp, 14 predicted proteins | sample SalPonR1_C_D1_MG_FD_185700 | JGI IMG/M metagenome (GOLD analysis project Ga0209924, IMG submission 185700) | Salt pond soil microbial communities from South San Francisco under conditions of wetland restoration - Salt Pond MetaG R1_C_D1_MG... ...
TGATACGCGCCAGGCCGACATCGACCGGCACGTCGAGAACCAACACCAGGTCGGGCTGCAGGTTCGGATGCACCAATCCCGCCAATATCCCCACCGGTTCGGGACCAAGCGCCCGGCCGCCGCCCTGGTAGGCGTAGCTGGCGTCGGTGAAGCGGTCACAGATCACGTCGATGCCTTCAGCCAGCGCCGGTTCGATCACGTCGACGACATTTTCGCGCCGGGCAGCGAACATCAGCAGCAATTCGGTCACCGGGTCGATCTCGCCGGTCTGCGGATCCAGCAGCAGCTTGCGGATCTTCTCGGCGAACGGCGTGCCGCCCGGCTCGCGCGTGACCAGCGAACGCCGCCCGCGCGCCTCGAGCCAGCCGGTCACCACCTTGAGCGCCGTGGACTTGCCGGCACCCTCGCCGCCTTCCAGGCAGATCATCTTCCCTTTCATTCGCGTCCCAGGATGTAGCGCGCCACGGCGCGGTTGTGTTCGGCAAGCGTCGCCGAAAAATGATGGGTGCCGTCACCGCGGGCCACGAAATACAGCGCCTCGCCGTCGGCTGGATCCGCTGCGGCCAGGATGGATGCGCGTCCGGGCAATGCGATCGGCGTCGGCGGCAGGCCGTGGCGGGTATAGGTATTCCAGGGGTGATCGGTTCTCAGATGCACCCGACGGATCCGGCCGTCGAAATCGCCGGTGATGCCGTAGACCACGGTCGGATCGGTCTGAAGGCGCATGCCGCGGTTCAGCCGGCGCACGAAAACGCCGGCCACCCGGGCGCGCTCCTCGGCGACCACGGCTTCCAGTTCCACCAGCGAGGCCAGCACCAGCAGTTCTTCCGGTGTCTCGATGGGAATACCGGATGCCCGCGCGTCCCAGGCCGCCGCGAGCGCTGTGCGCATGCCGCGATGGGCGCGCGCGAGCAGATCCAGGTCGCTGTCGCCGCGCACGAACTGGTAGGTCTCGGGCAGAAACCAGCCCTCGGCGAAGCAGTCGGCGCAACCGAGTCTGTGCATGAGCGCCTCGGGCGCCAGATCCGAGACCGCCGAGCTCAGGCGCGAGTCCCGCGCGAGTTCGTTTCTGAGTCGCGCAAGGTTCCAGCCCTCGACGATCGTGAAGCTGTGCCGAACCACGTCGCCGCGATCGAGCCGGGTCACAAGATCGATCGGCGACTCTCCGGGCCGCAGACGATACTCGCCGGCCTTGATCACCGGCTGCTCCATTCGACCCAGGAAACGCCAGTGCCAACCCGGTGCTGTCAACCCCAGCTGATTCAGCGTTGCAACCAGCGATCCCAGCGTGTCGCCGGGGCCAATCCAGATTCTTGCGGTGCCGGATTCGATCAGCGGCGAATTCGCGAATCGATCGTAGTCGCGCCACGCCCAGACCGTCATGATCGCTGTAGCGACGATAATAATAACGATAAATATTAATATCTTGCGCATCATTCTTCGACTTCTTTCTGCCATCGCTGCCGCCAATCCGGAATCCGCTCGTCGCGCACCAGTGCTCGCCCGTCGAGCGTGCGGACCGGGCACGGCCCGCGCACCGAGTTTATCACCCAGAGGGCGTCGTCCCGGGTGAGCTCGGCGGCGCCGAACGGCCGCTCCTCGAGATCCGATCCCGCGCGCCGGCGCAGCCATTCCAGGCCGACGCCGGCCACTGCGGCCGGATGCGGTCCGGGCGCAATCAGGCGGCCATCGCGAACCACGACGATGTTGCCGGCAAGGCCTTCGACGATCATGCCGGCCGAATCGAGCACCAGCGCTTCGTCGGCGCCCCGCCTGGCGCATTCCTCGGCAATCAGCACCTGCTCGAGCCGGTTCATGTGCTTGAGGCCGCCGAGGGCGTTGGCGTCTAGCCGAATGCTGCTGGTGTGCATGACCAGGCCGGCGTCGCGCTGCCGCGCCAGGTCGTTCGGCATCTCGCGCCGCATCAGGATGCGCGTGGGCTCGGCGGTCTCGGGCGGGAAATACGCGCGTCCACCACTGCCGCGGGTGATGGCAATTCGAATCACGGCGCTGTTGCCGTTGCCCAGAAGTTCGTGGCACTCGGCGGCCAGCAGATCGACGTCCGGTTGCGGCAGCGCGAGGCCCCGGCAGCCGTCGACCAGGCGCGCCATGTGCAGCGACCACAACGCACTGCGGCCGCGATGAAACAGGATGGTCTCGAACAGCCCATCGCCATAAAGCAGGCCGCGATCGGTAGGCGCGATCAGCGCATCGGGCTCGCCGTTGACCAGCCAGCGGGTCATTCCGGATTCAGGGCGCGCATGAGGTCGCGCGTGATCATGGATCGAGGGCGCGCATGAGGCCGCGCGCCTTGGCCTCGGTTTCGGCCAACTCGGCGGCGGGCTCGGAATCGGCCACGATGCCGGCGCCGGTGCGAAAGCGGATGCCGCGCTCGGAGACCAGCATGCTCCTGATCAGGATGTTGAGGTCCATGTGGCCGTCCAGGCCCAGATATCCCATGGAACCGGTATAGAAGCCGCGCCCTGCGGTCTCGAGTTCGGCGATGATTTCCATGCAGCGCACCTTGGGACAGCCGGTGATGGTGCCGCCCGGAAAGCAGGCTCGGATCACGTCGGCGGGAGATACGTCGTCGCGCAAGCGGCCACGGATGTTCGAAACGATGTGGTGCACGTGGGTGTAGCTCTCGACGATCATCAGTTCATCGACCTCCACCGTGCCGGGCACGCAGATGCGACCCAGGTCGTTGCGTTCGAGATCGATCAGCATGATGTGCTCGGCGCGCTCCTTCGGATGGCCCAGCAGTTCCGACGACAGTGCGCGATCGTGCTCGGGCGAGTCGCCCCGGGGACGAGTTCCGGCAATGGGCCGGGCCTCGATGACGCGCCCGTGAACAGATACCAGACGCTCGGGCGACGACGACAGCAGCGTGCCTCCGGGAAGCCGGGCCAGCCCGGCGAAGGGCGCCGGGTTGCTGGCCGACAGGCGCCGGTAGACCTCGACCGGGTCCGGCGCCGATTCGGTCAATCCCTGCCATGCGCGCGACAGGTTCACCTGGAACACGTCGCCGGCCAGGATGTATTCACGGATACGCTCAACGCCGTGCATGAAACGCTCGCCGTCGTCGGGACGCATGACGGGCAGTTCCAGGTCGTCGGCCGAATCGGGGAGCGGCGGGGTGTCGGCCACCTCCTCCGCGATCGCCGCCAGCAGCCCGGGCGCTTCGGCGACGGCATGCGCTTCGCCGGTTTCGTGATCGAGAATCAGGGCCGCATTGCAGCGCCTGGCGAACGCCTGAGGCGTACCGTCGGGTACCGAACGCGGATTCAGGCGAGGTTCGATTTCGCCGATCAGTTCGTAGCCCAGGTAAACGAACCAGCCGCCTTCGAATGGAAGCCGGCCCGCCTGGGCGCATCGTTGGGCATCAAATGCACGATCCAGGCGGGGAAGGAATTCGTCGATTGAATCACGGGAGCCGACGATGGGCGCCTGGTCCGGATCGACTCGCATGAGAATCGACCACCGGCCGAGACTTCCGCCCCGGCTGGCGCTGTCGAGCAGGAATGGCCAGGTGTCCGGGTCGCTGCGGTGAACGGCCAGCAGGTCGGGCCGTCCAGGCAGTCGCAGCTGGTTGTTCACTCGAATTTAGTGAACAGGACCGTGCCGTTGGTGCCTCCGAAGCCGAACGAGTTGGAGATGGCCGCGCGAATCGGTTTCTCGCGCGCGCTGCCGGGCACGAGGTCGATATCCCGGCACGCCTCGTCGGGCTTTTCCAGGTTTATGGTCGGGGGCACGATGCCGTGGTGCAGCGCCAGGATGGTGAAGATGGCCTCAACGCCGCCGGCGGCACCGAGAAGGTGGCCGGTCATGGACTTGGTCGAACTCACCATCAGCGCTTCGGCATGCGCGCCGAAGGTGCCGCGCACTGCCTCGATCTCGGCACGGTCGCCGAGCATCGTCGAGGTGCCGTGGGCATTGACGTAGTCGATGTCGGTCGGAGCCAGCCCGGCATCGCGAATGGCAGAGGTCATGCAGCGCGCCGCACCCTGCCCGCCCTCGGGCGGCGAGGTGATGTGGTGGGCATCGCCAGACATGCCGTAACCCTTGAGTTCGGCGTAAATCCGGGCGCCGCGCTTGCGCGCGTGCTCCAGCTCTTCGAGCACGACGATACCGGCGCCATTACCAAGCACGAAACCGTCGCGGTCCTGATCCCAGGGCCGGCTCGCGCCCTGAGGATCGTCGTTGCGCGTCGACAGCGCGCGAGCTGCGCAGAACCCGCCCATGGCGGTCGGCGTGGTGCCGAATTCAGCCCCGCCGGCGATCATCACGTCGGCGTCCCCGTAGGCAATCAGGCGGGCGGCATCACCGATGTTGTGGGTACCGGTGGTGCAAGCGGTCACGATCGAGACGTTCGGGCCCTGGTAGCCGTAGCGGATCGAGACATGACCGGCGACCATGTTGATGATGCACCCTGGCACAAAAAACGGCGAAATGCGGCGCGGGCCGGAATCGACGTAGGTCTGGTAAGTATCCTCGATCGTCTTGATGCCGCCTATGCCTGAGCCAATCGCCACCCCGTAGCGGGTCGGGTCGTCGGGAGCTTCGGGCAGACCGGCGTCCGCTATGGCCTGCACGGCCGCCGCAATCCCGTAATGAATGAACGGATCGGACTTGCGCGCGTCCTTGGGTGCGATGTACTTCGAAACGTCGAAATTCCGGATTTCTCCGGCAATCCTGCAGCTGAATTTTTCGGCGTCGACTTCGGTCAACGGGCCGATTCCGCTACGGCCGTCGACAATATTGTCCCAGGCCGTGGGAATGTCGTTGCCGACCGGGCTGATGCAGCCCAGCCCGGTCACCACGATGCGGCGTTCACCTTGCATGAATTGATCCCGATCCGTGCATCATTGGTCAGCGGTCTACTTGTCGACCGTGGACTTGACGTAATCGACCGCCTGCTGAACGGTTGTGATCTTTTCGGCTTCCTCGTCCGGAATCTCGCACTCGAATTCTTCTTCCAGCGCCATCACGAGTTCTACCGTATCCAGGGAGTCGGCGCCGAGATCATCAACGAAGGACGCGCTGGGCGTGACTTCTTCTTCCTTGACGCCAAGCTGTTCGACAACGATTTTCTTGACCCGTTCTTCAATGCTGCTCATCAGTCATTTCCTCTATGGGTTGAAGGAAGCGCGCACATTGTAGGTAACAAATGCCGCGGCTTCCAGTTTACCGGACAACCGGTTTTGGGTTGTAACAAGTTGAATTAGATTTAATCTATATAAATCAATAAATTATAGCATTAAACGAGAATTCATGTCATGTACATTCCGCCGTTGACGTGAATCGTCTGGCCAGTGATGTAGCCGGCTGCGGGACTGGCCAGCCAGGCGACGCTCGCGGCGATGTCGTCGGGCTGCCCCAGCCGCCCGAGCGGAATGGTGTCGGCAAGCCTTTCGCGCTGCTGTTCGTCGAGCGCGCGCGTCATGTCGGTATCGATGAAACCGGGTGCGACCACGTTGACCGTGATGCCGCGGGCCGCGATTTCCTGGGCCAGCGCGCGCGAGAAGCCGGCAAGCCCGGCCTTGGCCGCGGCATAGTTGGTCTGCCCCGGGTTGCCGCTGTAGCCGACGACCGACGAAATGGAAATGATTCTTCCACCGCGCGCCTTGAGCATGCCCTTCAGACAGGCGCGTGAAAGCCGCATCGCCCCGGTCAGGTTGGTGTCGATCACCTCGAGCCAGTCTTCGTCCTTGAGTCGCATCAACAGCTGGTCGCGCGTTACCGCTGCGTTGTTGACCAGGATGGTCGGCGCGGACGCCAGGCCGGTGATGTCCTTGATCAGGCTCGCCGCCGACTCCGCTTCGCGCACGTCAAGAACCCGGCCGCGATCAGCGCCCAGGCGCGCGCTGATGTCCTCGGCCCCGCCGTCGCTGGTCGCGGTTCCGAACACGTCGGCACCGTGGGCCTTGAGCATCTCGGCGATCGCCGCGCCGATGCCGCGGCTTGCGCCAGTCACGAGCGCGACCTGGTCGTCCAGGCGCAAGGTTTCCGGAAGAGTCTGCTGGTTCATTGGCTTCCCTGTTGGTTCAGGTGTCGCGCCGACGTCGGGCCTCAGCCCTGCAGCGCCTGGTCGATGCCGCCGGGCGTTTCCAGCGCCAGCCAGTCGGCATCGCGATCGATGCGCTTGCCGAGACCGCAAAGCACGCGGCCCGGACCGCATTCGAGAAATCGCGTCGCGCCTTCGGCGATCAATTCGCGAATGGTACCCGTCCAGGGCACTGGATGGGTCAGCTGTTCGATCAGCGCGCGGCGGATCGCCTCCGGCGCCTCGCGCGGCTGAAGGTCGAAATTGTGCAGCACGCGACAGGCCGGCGGCTTGATCTCTATCATTCCAAGCGCACGCTCCAGGCCTTCGCCGGCAGGCGCCATCAGCGGGCTGTGGGCCGGCACACTGACCGGCAGCAGCAGCGCGCGCTTGGCGCCGGCCTGCCTGCACTCCTCAACCGCGAGTTCCACGCCGGCGCGGCTGCCGGCAATCACCAACTGGCCTGGCGAATTGTAGTTGGCCGCCACCACGGTTCTTTCCGCGCAGGCCAGGTCGGCGCAGATCTGCTCGACCCGCTGGTCGTCCAGACCGAGGATCGCGGCCATGGCGCCCTCGCCTTCGCCCACCGCTTCCTGCATCAGTCGGCCGCGCTCATGAACGACGGCTGCGGCATCGGACAGCGCCATTGATTCGGCCGCCACCAGGGCTGCGTATTCGCCCAGGCTGTGACCGGCCATCGCCGTCGGCATCAAGCCACCGCGAGACAGATAGACCCGCCAGACCGCGATATCCGCGGCCAGCATTGCCGGCTGCGTCCAGCGGGTCTGATTCAACTCTTCTGCGGAGCCTGCGCTGACCAACCTCCACAGATCCCGTCCGATCGCGCGCGACGCCTCGTCGAAGGTCGAGCGAACCAGGTCACTGCTGGCGGCCAGGTCGGCAAGCATGCCGATGCTCTGCGACCCCTGGCCCGGAAATATGGCTGCTGTGTCGGTCATGAATGTTCTATCCCGAAGTGCTGCAGGTAATTATTGTTGTTGGTTGTTGGTTGCTGGTGCCGGCGTATCGACCCGGGCCGATATGCTCCAACGCGCTGCTCAGTATTTTATCAGGGCCGCGCCCCAGGTAAATCCGCCGCCGAAGGCCTCCAGCAGCATGGTGTCGCCGCGCTTGATGCGGCCGGAACGAACCGCCACGTCCAGCGCCATCGGCACCGAGGCGGCCGAGGTGTTGCCGTGTATGTCGACGGTTACGACGACGCGATCCATCGGCATGTCCAGCTTGCGCGCGGTCGCCTTGATGATGCGCAGATTGGCCTGATGCGGAATCAGCCAGTCCAGGTCGTGCTTATCCATGTTGTTGTGCGCCAGCGTCTCGTCGACGATTCGGCCCAGCGTGTTGACCGCCACCTTGAACACCTCGTTGCCCTTCATGCCGATGGTCAGCCCGCCGCGCGGCTCGGCCCGGAAGCCGCGGGATACGCCGACATCGACGCTGAGCAGATCGGCATGGTTGCCATTGGCGTGAATGTGGGTGGACAGAACACCGGGCTCGGAGTCGGCCTGCAACACTGCCGCGCCGGCACCGTCGCCGAACAGCACGCAGGTCGAGCGATCACTCCAGTCGACCATCCGCGTGAGCGTTTCGGCACCGACCACCAGAACGCGTCTGGCGTTGCCTGCCTCGATGAACTGGGTGGCGATCGAAAGCGCGTAGATGAAGCCGGAACAGGCTGCATTGACATCGAAGGCACCGCATTCGCCCAGCCCCAGACGCTGCTGGATCAGGCAGGCAGTGGATGGAAATACGAGATCCGGCGTGGTGGTGCCGACGATCAGAAGATCGATATCCGAGGGCTTGACGCCGGCGTCTTCGAGCGCGATACGAGCGGCCTGCTCGGCCAGGTCCCCGGTCGTCTGGCCTTCGGCCGCAACGCGCCGTTCCCGGATACCGGTGCGGTCGCGAATCCATTCGTCGGACGTTTCCACCAGCGCCTCCAGATCGGCGTTGGTGACGACTTTCTCCGGCAGGTAACGGCCGGTACCGATGATGCGTGCATACATCCTGGACAAGTCTCCTAAACGTTTGCCCAGAGCTGACGCTCGAGTTCGGGCAACATGCCGCGGCGTACTTCCAGCGCGGCGACTCCAATCGCGTGCGCGATTCCCTCGACCGAGGCATGCGCGTGGCTCTTGATCACGATACCACTGATGCCCAAAAGCGAAGCGCCGTTGTGGCGGGCCGGATCATAGGCGCTCTTCATTCGCTTGCGCAAGCTTCTCAGGCCCGGCCCGGCGAACATGCGGCTTCCGGCCCTGTCGATCTCGCCCAGCAGCATCGCGATCGCGCCCTCGGCCGACTTCAGCAGTACGTTGCCGGCAAAACCGTCGCACACCACCACGTCGGCCGCGCCGGCGAATACGTCGTGCCCCTCGACGAAGCCGACCAGGTCGATATCGGTCGCGGCACAGCGCCTGGCCGCCTCACGCACCACGTCTGGCCCCTTGTTCGATTCGCTCCCGATATTGAGCAGTCCGACCCGCGGCTTGCGCTTGAGCAATGCGCCTACCGCGGCGCTGCCCAATACCGCGAATTCGGTCAGTCGCTCGGCGTCGACACTGATATTGGCGCCCAGATCAAGCACCCAGGCCGATCCGCCGACGACCGGGAGCTCCGTCATCAGCGCCGGCCGCTCGATGCCCGGCAGTGTGCCCAGGCGATAGCGCGCCAATGCCATCAACGCGCCGGTATTGCCCGAACTGACGACCGCATCGGCCGCACCTTCGGCGACCCGATCCAGCGCCTGCGCCATGGACGAGGCGCGGCCGTGGCGCAGGGCCTCGGCCGGGCTGGATGCCATAGCGATGAATTCGGTGCTGGCGATGCGTTCGATCCGGGCAGAGAGGCCAGAGGAAAGACCGGCCAGCGCGGGGTCGAGCGCTGCGGCATCGCCGACCACCTGAAGCGTGAGGCGATCGTCCGCGCCGAGCGCCGCGGCAGCCGCTGCGACCGCACACACGGGTTCGAAGTCGGCGCCCATGGCGTCGACGCAGATGCAGATTTCGCGATTGCCGGTGTCGGCATCTCCGGGAACGAGCGCCCCGGAGCTTTCACGGTGATTGCGATTCATCGAATCAGGGGCACGCCCCGGAAACCCCGCGGGCATGCCTATCGCGCCGGGTATGGCGCGTTATTCCTGGTCTTCGACTTCTTCGATTTCTTCGGCCACTTCCACGACCTGGCGGCCGCGGTAAAAACCTTCGGCGCTCACGTGGTGGCGACGATGGATTTCACCGGTGGCACGCTCTTCGGAAAGCGTGGCGCTGGTGAGGCTGTCGTGCGAACGGCGCATTCCGCGGCGCGACGGGGTCTTGCGGCTTTTCTGTACGGCCATGTCGGCTATCTCCAGTCTGTTTCTCTGTTCCGCGGGGCTGGCCCGGCGGCGATTCGTTTGCGGTATTGTCTTTTATCGCGTCTTTGATTGCCGCGGTATCTGTCCGGCCCATTCGCTGGCAAACCCCGGCGATGCGCTGTCGCGTTCAGTCTTTCTTGCTGCGCAAACGCGCCAACTCGGCAAACGGGTTGTCACGCTTGTTGCCACCATCGTCACTTTCGGCCGGTTCGAAGCTGTCCCCGGCGTTCTCGACCGGCGCGCTGTCCGGATCCCGTGGTACCAGCGGCAACGCCAGCAGCAATTCATCCTCGACCAGTTCGACCAGTTTCAACCGGCCTTCCGGCACCAGCTTCGGCTCCAGGTCCTCCGGCAATGCCGACACCTGGTCTTCCGAAGCCACGACGGCCACCGACGAGTGGCTGTCGATGGGTTGCCAGTAACGCCTGAGCGTTCGCTGACAGGTCATCGGCACCGACCCGTGCACCCGTATATCGAGGCGCACAATGTCTCCGGCGCCAGACGACTGGTCCAGCGCCGCCGAGATTTCGAAGCCGATCTCGTCTTCGGGCGCCGGCGCGTCGAGCAGGTCGACCACGCGCGGCATCCATTCGATCCTGGCCCCGCCGGCAAATCGCCGCTCGGCCTGGGCTGCGCGTTCGACGTCTATCCAATCGGGAAAATCACGCGACATAGCCGGTCAGTATACCATTTGAACCCTTGCTACAACAATAGTGGAGTGACTATCGAATGCCTGTTACCGCGCACACACCGCCGCCGCTGATCCTGGCCTCCAGTTCGCCCTACCGGGCGCAGATGCTCGAACGCCTGGGCCTGGCGTTCTCGACGGCCACCAGCGGCATCGACGAGACCCCCGAACCCGGCGAATCGCCGCAACGCCTGGTCCGGCGGCTGGCACTGGCCAAGGCAAAGCGGATCGCGCCCGAGCACCCGGATGCACTGATCATAGGCGCCGACCAGGTCTCGGTACTGGGCGACGAAATACTCGGCAAACCGGGCTCTCGCGAGCGCGCGATCGGGCAGATTCAACGCATGTCGGGCAAGCGGGTGGACTATCTCTCCGGCATTGCGCTGGTCGGACCGGGCATCGAGCGGGTCGATATCGTCCCGACACGGCTCACCTACCGCGAACTGGACCAGGCAGAAATCGAACGCTACGTCGACCGCGACCGGCCTTTCGACTGCGCCGGCGCCATGCGCTCGGAAAGCCTGGGTATCGCCCTGCTGGAAACGCTTTCCAGCGACGATCCGAGCGCGTTGATCGGCATGCCGCTAATCCGCATTGCCCAGTGGCTGCGCGCGGCCGGTTACGAAATACCCTGAAAACCGGGCCGGGCGCTAATTCGCCTGCTTCGCCTGTTAAACTTGACCCATACGCCAACGCATGGAGCTTGAACCGGATGGCCACACAAGCCGCAGCAACGCGCGAGCAGGGAAACTTCAAACACTGGCATCTCGAAAGAGATCTCGACGGTATCGCCTGGCTGTACATCGACCGGGACGGCGAGAAGGTCAACAGCCTGAGCAGCGAGGTACTGGGTGAACTCGGCGAGATCGTCGACCTGTTCGAGCAGGATGCTCCGACCGGCCTGGTCCTGATGTCGGGCAAGCCGGGCAGCTTCATCGTCGGCGCCGACGTGCGCGAATTCGATCAAACCAAAGACGCCTCGCTGCTGACCGAAAACGTGCGCAAGGTGCACGACCTTTTCGAGCGGGTCGAAAAGCTCAAGTTTCCGAAGGTGGTCGCATTCGAAGGCTTCTGCCTGGGCGGCGGGCTGGAGCTGGCGCTGTGCTTCGACTGGCGCATTGCACTCGACAGCGACAAGACGAAGATTGGATTTCCGGAAGTCAACCTCGGCATCTACCCAGGCTACGGCGGCTCCGGCCGGTCCATCCAGGCCATCGGCGGCATGAAGGCGATGGAGATCATGCTCACCGGCCGCATGCTCAAGGCAAAGGCGGCGCGCGGCATCGGATTGATCGACCAGACCGTCGACATTCACGGCTCGCTGCGCTGGGCCGCGCGGCGCGCGGTGCAGAAGAAGCGCAAGCACAAGCTCACCGGCGTGGTCAACAAGCTTTCCACGTTCGGTCCGGCGCGCAAGTTCCTGGCCGGGCAGATGCGCAAGAAGACCCGATCCAAGGCGCGGCCGGAGCACTACCCTGCGCCGTACCGCCTGATCGACGAATTCGAAGCCCACGGCGATTCGCAGAAGGCGATGATCAGGGCCGAGGCCGAAAACATTCCAGAGCTGCTGGTCGGCGAGACCTCGACCAATCTCAGGCGCGTGTTCAGGCTGATGGAAACCCTCAAGGGCCAGGGCAAGAAAAGCGACTTCAAGGCGAGGCGGGTGCACGTCATAGGCGCCGGCGTGATGGGCGGCGACATCGCGGCCTGGTGTGCGCTCAGGGGCCTGGAAGTGACGCTTCAGGATCGCGAAATGAAATACATCGAGCCGGCGCTCAAGCGCGCGGCCGGGCTGTTCAAGAAGAAGCTGAAGAAGCCGACCGCGGTGTCGGCCGCCAAGCTCAGGCTGCGGGCAGATGTCGAGGGCGACGGCGTCAAACGCGCCGATGTGGTCATCGAAGCCATCTTCGAAAACCGCGAAGCCAAGCGGGAACTGTTCGAGAATCTCAAGAAGGACCTGCCCGATCATGCGGTGGTGGCGACCAATACCTCGGCGATTCCCCTCGACGAGCTTTCCGACGTGTTCGACGACCCGAATCGTCTGATCGGACTGCACTTCTTCAATCCGGTGCCCAAGATGCCGTTGGTCGAGGTGGTCTACGACACCAATACAGACAGCGACCGTGTCAAAGACGGCTCCAGCTTCGCAACCCAGATCGGCAAATACGCGGTTCCGGTCACTTCGACGCCCGGCTTCCTGGTCAACCGTGTTCTGGTGCCGTACATGTACAAGGCCATGACCATGCATCGAGACGGCATTCCGAAGGAAGCGCTGGACAAGGCCGCCGAGCAGTTCGGCATGCCCATGGGACCGGTGGAACTGATCGACACGGTCGGTCTGGATGTGGGTCTCAGCGTGGTCGACACGCTGCTGGGTGAATACGCCGGCGAGGACCGAAAGGTCATGGAATCAATGGTCGAGGCCGGCAAGAAGGGCAAGAAGACCGGCGAAGGCTTCTACAAATGGGAAAAGGGCAAGCCGGTACGCGACAGCGAAGCGCATAAGGGCCACGATCTCGAAAAGCTTGCGCATGACCTGATCCAGCCCTACCTGGACGAATGCCTGGCCTGCCTGCGCGACGACGTGGTCGAGGACAAGGATCTTCTTGACGCCGGCATGATCTTCGGCACGGGCTTTGCGCCGTTCCGGGGCGGCCCGGTTCACTACATCGAAAACAGCGATGCCGAAGCCTCGGCCGACGACTCCCTGATCGATCGCGCGCGCAAGGCCAAACCCGGTCCGGCCTCCCCCCTCGGAGATTCGGACAACGACGGTTCGGGCGGTAGCAGTTCCGAAAAGAGTGCTTCAGGCAAGAAGACCTCCAAGAAATCCGGATCTAAGAAAAAATCCGGCAGCAAGAAAAAGAAAAAGTCGGCCAGCGGCAACAAGACCGCCAGAAGGAAGACTTCATCAAGAGCCGAAGGGGCCGGGAAGCCGGCGGAAAAGTCGCCGGACGACGACTCGGGCAAATCCGAATAGCCCGGAACGCACAGCCAAGAACCCAACATTCGCGAAAGGATTCCACACATGACCGAAGGTTCACTCAAGCGCATCGCAGTCGTCGGCGGCAGCCGCATTCCGTTCTGTCGCTCCAACTCGCTGTATGCCGACGAAACCAACAAGGACATGCTTACCCGCGCCATTCAGGGCGTGGTCGACAAGTACGACCTTTCCGGCAAGCAGCTGGACAAGGTCATCGCCGGCGCCGTCACGGTGCACTCCAAGGACTGGAACCTGGCCCGCGAGTCCGTGCTGTCGACCTCGCTGTCGCCGCTCACGCCCGGCGTCACGCTGCAGCAGGCCTGCGGCACCAGCCTGCAGGCCGCCATGCTGGCCGGCGCGGAAATTGCCACCGGCGCCATCGATTGCGCCATCGTCGGCGGGACCGATACCACCAGCGATCCGCCCATAGTCTTCCAGCGCCGTTTTGCGCAGCGCCTGGTCAAGCTCGGCCGCGCGCGTTCGTTCAAGGAGAAGCTGGCTGCTTTCAAGGGTTTCTCTTTCGGAGAGCTGGCGCCGCAGCCGCCGGCCAACGGCGAGCCGCGCACCGGGCTCTCGATGGGCCAGCACTGCGAGCGCATGGCCAAGGAGTGGCAGATCGCGCGCCGCGAGCAGGACGAACTTACGCTTGCCAGCCATCACAATGCGGCCCGGGCGTGGGACGAAGGCTTCTTCGACGACCTGGTGGTCGGCCACGCCGGGGTGCTGCGCGACAACAACATCCGGCCCGACAGCGACCTCGAGCAGATGGGCAAGCTCAAGCCGGTGTTCGACCGATCGAACCAGGGCACGCTGACCGCCGGCAACTCGACCGCGCTGACCGACGGTGCGGCCGCCTTGCTCCTGACTTCCGAGGAATACGCCAAGGAACACGATCTGCCGGTACAGGCCTGGTTGACCCACAGCCGGACCGCGGCGGTCGATTTCGTCGAATCCGACGAAGGCCTGCTGATGGCTCCGACGGTGGCCGTCGCCGAAATGCTGCGGCGCGCCGACCTTTCGTTGCAGGACTTCGACTTCTACGAGATCCACGAGGCCTTCGCCGCCCAGGTGCTTTGCACGCTCAAGGCCTGGGAATCGGACGATTACTGCCGCGAGCGATTGGGCCTCGACGGCGCGCTGGGCAGCATCGATCGTGAAAAAATGAACGTCCACGGCAGCTCGCTGGCCGTCGGACACCCTTTCGCGGCCACCGGGGCACGCATCGTATCCACCCTGGCCAAGCTGCTGGAACAGAAAGGCTCGGGCCGAGGCCTGATTTCCGTCTGCACCGCCGGCGGCATGGGCGTGAGCGCCATCCTGGAGCGCTGAACGCGCAAGGCCGAACAGGCACGCGGACCTCAATCCGTGTCGAGGTGCCAGAGCCGCCACGCATCGTTCCGGATGCCGGTCGACCGGTATTCGGAGCGTGGCGCGGCACTGGCCGGCAGCAATAACCAGGGCGTATTCTGTTCGTTCGGATCGAGGCCGATGCGGTAGTGACGCATCGCGATCGCGTGCAGGTACCAATCCCCGTAGAGCGCAGGATC
>Ga0209924_1000661_pt1 | contig 14618 bp, 11 predicted proteins | sample SalPonR1_C_D1_MG_FD_185700 | JGI IMG/M metagenome (GOLD analysis project Ga0209924, IMG submission 185700) | Salt pond soil microbial communities from South San Francisco under conditions of wetland restoration - Salt Pond MetaG R1_C_D1_MG... ...
GATCCTCGGTCTGAGCCTCACCAACGTGTTCATCGGATCGATCGTCATCGAGCAGGTCTTCGCCCTCCCGGGCCTCGGCCAGCTGGCGCTGACGGCGATCGGGACCCGAGATCTGCCTCTCGTGCAGGGTGAGATCCTGCTGTACGCCACGACCATCATCGTGTTGGGTTTCCTCGTCGACGTCTCGTACGCGCTTCTGGACCCCAGGATCCGGTACGACGCATGACACGCGCGCGGACGCTTTCCTCACGAAGACGTCTGCTGGGGCGGGCTGGGCCGAATCTCTGGATCGGAGGATCGCTGATCTCGATCGTGGTCGCCGCAGCCCTCGTCAGCTTCGTGTGGACGCCGTTCCCGCCGAACGCGCTCGACTTCTCCGTGCAGCTCGAGGGACCGAGCTGGCGCCATCCGCTGGGCACCGACCACTTCGGGCGCGATCTGTTGAGCCGCGTTCTGGTGGGCGCTCGCAGCACGCTGTTCGTGGGCGTGCTGGCCGTCGGCATCGCGCTCGGCCTCGGGAGCGCGATCGGTCTCGTTTCGGGCTGGGCGGGCGGCTGGGTCGACGACGTCGTAATGCGGCTCGTGGACGTGCTGTACGCGTTTCCCGCCATCCTGATGGCGCTCCTCCTGGCGGCCGTTTTCCGCCCCGGCACGCTCACGGCGATGACGGCCATCGGACTCGCGACGGTGCCGATCTTCGCACGCATCGCGCGCTCGTCGGCACTGAGCCTCCGTTCGGCGCCGCACGTCGAGGCCGGTCGTGCGCTGGGTGCTCGTCCGCGCGGCGTGCTGGTCCGCCATGTGATGCCCGGCGCGATCTCGCCCCTCGTGGTCCAGGCCAGCCTCAGCCTATCGGTCGCCGTGCTGGCGGAGGCGGCCCTGAGCTTCTTGGGGCTGGGCACCCCTCCCGACGTCCCGAGCTGGGGCAACATGCTGCGGGAGGCCCAAGGCTTTCTGGCCCTGAGTCCCTACCCTGCTCTCGTTCCCGGTTTGGCGATCGTCGGGACGGTGCTGGGATGGAGCCTCCTCGGTGACGGCCTTCGCGACCTCCTCGACCCGCGGCTCCACTGATCCGTCGACCTCCGCGGTCGCCGGTTCGGCAGCGACGCTTGCGCACGGCAACCTGGATGCAACCCCCATCGGATGAAACTCGATTCAGGCGGGAAAACTTCCGAAGGAGGACGTCGGCTATGTCTCAAAGCACGTTAGGTGTCCAGGTCCATTCGTCGCATCCAGCGTTCCTGAGTCTGATCCAGGAGGTGATGGAGCGTCCGGACGTGGAGCCCCACGGAACGGGAGAGTCGGGCGTCGCGCACGTCTTGCTCGACTTCCCGCTCACGTGGACCCTCTATCAGCTCGAGCGCCTCGATAGCATCGACCGCGCCCGCACCCTGATCGTCACGCAGGCGACGCATCCCGCCTACCTCGATTGCCTCGCGAGCTACCACGTCAGCGGCGTGGCGACGACGACCGACTCCCACGGCATCATCGCCGGCCTCTACGCGGCGGCGTCCGCGCAGCGTAGCTATCATTACCGCTCGCCCTTGACGTTCATGGAGCTTCGGGTGGTTCGCCTTCTCCTGATGGGCTACGACACGCAACGGGCCGCGAAAGATCTGGGCGTGTCGTACAAGACCGTCAACGCGCACGTCTCGAACGCCCTCTGCAAGCTCGGGTACGACAATCGGGCGCAGCTGGTCGTCCACCTGATGGGTGTCGATCCCGACACGGACCTGCTGGGCTGACTCAGAGGCCCCACTCGCCCCGAATCCGGCGTACCCGAGCTCGAATGAGCGGGTACGCCGGATCGTCCTTTGGCGTCAGCTCCTTCGCCGCTTCCCACAGCTCGAGGTCCTCGGGGAACTTGCGTGCCAAGCGCACCGCCAGGTCGGCTTCGCCCGCATGGATCACGGCCTGCCGCACGGCCTCGTCGATCCGCTCGCGAGCGCGGATCACGCCCGGCGCTTCCGACTCGGGTAGCAAGGGGCCCTTGTACAGCTCGAGCGCCTGACGAGTGTCGCCGGCGGCTAGGCAGGCTTCGAGGTTTTCGATATCGCTAGAAACGGTCCCCTCCAATCGATAGGGCCGGGCGTGGATCGGCAGAAGCTTCCTGAGCCGGGATAGTAATGCCTTGAGGCTCCCCTCCTTCCCGTCGTCCCCGTATAGTTCAAGAAGCAGTTCTTCGGAGCGATATCCTTCGTTGCGTACTGCCAGCAGCGCAGCTAGTTCCGCGTGGCGAAGAGACAACCTTGTGACTAGGCCGTTCCGGACAATCACACGGTCCCCTAGGAGCCTAAGCGTGTCGACGTCGGTTCCGCCATGAACGAGGTCGCGTAGCTTCCGCGCATGGGGAGGCGATGCGCTGAACAGTAGCCACCCCGACAAGCCGAGATCCTTCCACGTGCCGTTCCAACGGTTGAGCACGGAGGTCGCTCGTGCAGTGTCACCAGACATTGCGTAGACGCACGCCAGATTGAGCACCGCCTGAGTCAGCAGAAAAGGGGTTGGATCTGAGCCCGAACAATCCGTAACGGCCGCATAGGCTTCAGCTGCCTCGACAAGACGTCCTTCTGCCATAGCAATGTGCCCGCTGGCAATCTCAAGAGCGGTCTGATTGGGATTTCGTGACTGGGTTGGACCAAGCAAATCCCGTGCCTCAGCTAGCACTCTCCTAGCCTCGTCAAGATCGTTCATTCTGACCAAGACCCGGATGACGTCCAACGCGCCAAAACCGACGTTTGCGATTGGCAGTGACTCGTAATACCTTTCGTACAGGCCGAGCGCCTCGTGCAGGTCGTCTTTGACAACAGAAAGATCACCTCTGGTGGAGAGAAGCGCTTCCATCATCGGGATTCCGATGAGATCGTCAGGAATGACTGCTGTTGACAACAGCTCCTCGGCACCGCCGAGTTCGTCCGTCAGAAGACGCAGGTAGCCGATCTGATTAACGAGGTTCAGACGCAACAACTCGTCGCCAACTCGCGACTTAAGGTGTCGTCCAAGGCCCCACTGCGCCCATCGCTTTGCCGACGCATACTGACCTCCAAACACCAGCGAATGGCTGATGTCAAGAGCGAGCATCGCAACCTGCCGCTCATCCTCCATCGACTGAGCGATCTCCAATGCATCACGAAGAATTGCCACAGCCTCGACAGGCTGATTCGCAAGCGCCTTAACAAAGGCCAAAGCGCGTGCCGTATTGATATTGCGGAGCGATCTGAATGCACGCTCTGCCTGAGCAAGCGAACCCTGCGTCGGCATAGCCACTGCCCAGCGCGCTCGCAAGTCAGGAGCCTCATTCGTATCAAGGTACTGTCGGACACGATTGGCTAGAGCGCGATGGTGGTTTGTCGCAGTCGCCGCGCGGAAGTACAGGTAGAACAGCTCGTCGTCAGCCTCAAATGCGGTCGGATCGAGCGATCCAACAAGCTCCCAGAGCCTGTCGTGCAACCCTTGCTCAAGAATCAGGCGTGCACTCTGGCGAAACAGCTCGAGTGCTTGAGTTGTGTCGTGTTGAATAGCAACCTCTAACGCCTCGATCCAGCGGCCCTGCCTAACGAACAACGACAGTAGGTGTCGTGCAGCATCCTCGGGTACTTCCGCAGGACGCGAGACGAGTTGTAGAGGTGGAAGGGATGTCGCCCGATTCGCTTGCGTCAAGAATTCGAGGTACGCACCACGCGTGTCAGTCCAAATAGACTCCACCTGTGCGTCCGATAGGAAGTCACTTGCGATGGTCTTTGCCTCATCAAGAGTCAATGCAAGTTGATCTGGACCGATCAACTTGACATCTGGCCTTCGTTCCGAAGCCCCTGCAGCCTCAATGGCCGCAATCACGCGCACGCGTGAACTTTCGAGTTCAAGCAGAGCACTCATTACGCGCGGCGGCGCGGCGTCGGCTCCCGTTACGGCAATAGCGAAATGCCCGAGTAGTTGCGACTGCGCCTTCAGTATGGCAAGACCGTACTCGAAGGGGAGTCCATATCCAAACAACCGAAAGCCGAAGGCCTCATCAAGACTGTCAGATAACAGGTTGCCGTAGAGAACACGCGAGTAATCAATGACGGCGGGAAACCCAAGCCTCACAGTTGGCATTTGATGGAGACGGAGCCCGTTGACGACAACCTGGGCACCGAATTCTGGAGCTCCGTAAAGAACTGCATGACCAGTCGAACGCCGTAGAGTCGATTCAAGCCGCCTGGGCCACATGAAGCACCTCCGCACGTAGGTCACCAGTGACCTGGAGCAATACACGTTGTGTCCACAAGATGAAACCCTAGATGACCGTGTGGGTCTAGTTCTTAGATTTTACGTCATGGACTCCGGCAGACTGACTGCACTTGATCAAGCATGGCTTGGTCTAGGCACTTGACTTCTATGGCTTAAGAATTGCTGACGCATGACCACAATTGAGCATCTCAGTCTTCCCTGCTCTTCTGGCACAGTCAACGACATGACGATAGAGGCGCGCGCCCTACTACGGGCGCGCGCCAGTTAAGACTTGGTTGGACTCCCTATTCGGGAATTAGCGCCTAGTGACGTCCAGGCCAGCCATCACAATGAACGGAAGGTTGGCGAGAGCGAAGAAAAGCGCCGTCGCGAAGATTCGCTTGCCCGTGTTCTTCATTAGTTGTCCCATCCTCTTCTGCGCTTTCGCGCAACTCAACTGATACGACGCCTCCCAACGTTCGCATCAGCGCCGAAAGAGTCTCCCGCCCTTTCGACTACTTGGCAGCCATGCCGTTAAGCACGACCACGCTACTCAGATTGGTTCGGGTGTGTGGACTGTCGTCCCCAACTCACCTCGCCCAATCTCTTCCGACGCGCGGCCTCAGAAAGACCGCTGACCACCGGGCCTCCCAACCCGTATTCCGTGGCTGACCCTTGTGTAGCACTCGGGGAACCATAGGTCAAGAGTTGTTTCGTCCGAATATGAGACAGATCACTCTGCCCCGAGGCTACCGTGGGGGCATCGCTTGTACGATGTCCAGATCATGGCCTCGCCCATTGCCCGCGTGAAGCAGCGCTATCCAGGGATCAACGTCTTGAGTGACGTTCAAGCCCATGCCCTGCTGGGCGAGTTTCAGGCAGGCATTGACTTGTTCAATAGCCTTGCAGCACCCAACAAGCACGACCACCGTTGGCTTGGAGTCTGCCACTTCTCAAGCTTCGACGACGATCAAGCGGTTGTCGCCTACATGAAGGCAATTGAGATGCACAGCCAAGAGGCCCGCATCAATCTTGCTCATTCGCTCGCGTTTGTGGACCGTGCTGAGGAAATCTCAGAGCAACTAGAACAAGTCAATTTCGAGACCCTCTCAACCTACGACCGAGTCTTCTATCTCAGGGTGAAGAGCCTAAATGACGAGCGAAACGGCCAACTGATGGTGGCCCTCCGGCAAGCTGAGTACGCGTGGCGTCTCGTCCAGGGAGCTCCAGAGTTCCCGCTCCTGGCACCACAACTTCTCAATCAACTTGGGATTCTGCACGGTCGAATTGGTCGGGCTCAGCGGGCGCTCTGGTACCTTGATCGCAATCTTGAACTCACAGCAGGAGAAGATAATCTATCCGTACACCTGACTCGAATCCGCGTGTTGAGCAGCCTTGGCCTTCTCCAGAAGGCCCGAGAGGAGTTTGCCCAGCTTGCTGACGTGCCGGAGCAGTATCGTGCCATCTCTCATGTGCGGTCAGCCGAACTCTCGTGGGCGGAAGGCGACATCTCTGAAGCTATTCGGAGGTACGAGGAGGCAGCTTCCCTCGCCCGCCGGTTGCAGCAGGGCTTCGAGGAGTTCCAAGCTTCGCTTGACTTGGCGGTTCTTCTTGCTAGGTTCACCGACCGTGATCTCGACGAGCCGCTGTCTAGAGCACAGGTGCAGATCTCCGATCGGTCCGATCGGCTCATGTATCGCTTTCGAGAGATCCTACTGTTCCTCTGGAAGAACAAGTACACGCCTGCACATGTTGCCAACGAACTCACCACCGTGTCCTCAAGCCTTAACGACATGGGGCTACTGCAAGAACAGGGCTGGGTCGACGCCCACGCTGCGCATGCCCTTGCAGTATCGGGACATCGAGAACGCGCGAAAGACGTCCTGGACAGCCTGTGCGCTCTCGGAGCAACCCTGCAGAATTCCGCATTCCTGTCAAGAGAATGGCTACTAATGCCAAACTTCAGGGCAGAAGTCGAGATCACTCATCCAGAGATTGTCCGATCCGTACCTACTGGCACCGACCAGTCTTTCAGTCCTTGGCTAAGACCCAAGTAAGAATTGTGTAAGGCGGGCTCTCTAGAATACTGATGTGGATTCGAGGTGACTCTCCCCTTGTCATTGCCTCGCTCCCATTCTCTTCCGAACGGCGGACCCCGTACCTCCCATACGGGGTCTGCGCCTTTTGTGCCCCGTTGATTCGGTGGGAATCTGCGGTGTCCGATGGGAGCCTCGTGCCGCGTGCGCGACACCGGAGCGCGGTGCCTGCGTGGGTCACTTTCCTTGCGGTGGGGTCGCGATTTGTGGTTTAATCGATATTTGCGTAAGCATCCCACGCTAGGAGGATCCCCCTTTCATGGACGACCAGAAAAACCCGGCCGAGGAACGCCCGATCCCGGCCACCGACCAAGCCCCGGAGGAAAGTGCGAGCCAGGCCCCATCTGCGGTCGCCGAGCAGGGCGAAAGCGCCGCGGAGGCACACGACACGAACTCGTCAAACGGCTCCTCCGATGCGTCCGCCACTGAACCAGCAGCCGCCGTGAGCTCCGACATGGAAGAAATGACCATGGAGGACGTTCTGGCAGCCAGCGACGAGCAGCTCGCTCGCAAGCCCGTCCATCGCGGCATGATCACCAACGGTGAAGTCATCATGCTGGCGCAGGACGGCATCATCGTCGACGTAGGCGCGAAGATCGAAGGGTTGCTGCCGTACAACCAGCTCTTCGAGTTCGATGCCGACGCCGACGAAGCAGCCAAGTACTTCAAGCCCGGTGACGAGATCCAGGTGTACGTCGTGCGTTCGGACGTTCCGAACAACACGATCATCCTGTCCAAGAAGCGCGCGGACCAAGAGCGCGCCTGGAACCTGCTCCAGGAGATCTTCGAAGCCGAGAAGCCGGTCGAGGTCGAGATCGTCGAGAAGGTCAAGGGCGGCCTCGTCGCCAACCTCGGCATTCGCGCGTTCCTGCCTGCCAGCCAAGTCGACATTCGTCGGGTCAACGATCTCAGCCCGTTCGTGGGCCAGCGGATCCGCGTCAAGATCATCGAGCTGAACCGGCGCCGCAACCGCGTCATCATCTCGCGACGCGCGATTCTCGAGGAAGAGATCAAGGAACAGAAGGCCGAAACGCTCCAGAAGCTCGAGCCCGGCCTGCGACTCGACGGCGAAGTGGTCGAGATCACGGACTTCGGCGCCTTCGTCAACCTCGGCGGCATCGACGGACTGGTGCACCGCAGCGAGCTCACGCACGGCCGTTTCAACCATCCACGCGATGTCGTGAAGGTCGGCGAGAAGGTCAAGGTCGAGGTTCTCGACATGGACCTCGAGCGCGAGCGCATCAACCTGTCGATGAAGACGCTCGTCTCGAACCCCTGGGAAGACGTTCTCTCGCGCTACCAGATCGGTGAGAGGGTGTCCGGCAAGGTCACGAACCTCACGCAGTTCGGAGCGTTCGTCGAGATCGAGCCCGGTCTCGAAGGCCTGATCCACGTCAGCGAGATGAGCTGGACCAAGCGCGTCCGTCACCCCAAGGAAGTTCTGACCGAGGGTGACGAGGTCGAGGCGATGATCCTCAAGATCGACACGAACCAGCAACGGATCTCGCTCGGACTCCGTCAGACCCAGCCCGATCCGTGGAGCTCGCTGCCGGACCGCTACCCGCCCGGTACCGAGATCACCGGTCCGATCACCGGCATCACCGACTTCGGCGTCTTCATGGAGATCGAGGAAGGCATCGAAGGTCTCGTGCACATCAGCGAGCTCGCGCACGAGCACGTCGAGAGCATCACCGATCACTTCCAGAGGGGCGACGAGATCACGGCCGTGATCCTCAACATCGACCCGGTCGAGCAGCGCGCCAGCCTCTCCCGCAAGCGTCTTCTCCCCTACACCGCGACCAGCCTCGACGCGATGCCGACGGGCGCCCCCGCGGCGCGAGCCGGTCAGCGGAAGGGCCGACGCGGCGGACGACGCAGCGCGGAGATCGACTACGACTACAGCTACGCCGAAACCGGCGGAGGTCAGTCGCGGGCGACCACGAAGCTGGGCGACGTGTACGCGGACCTGTTCGCGCAGTTCGGACTCGGCGAAGGCACGGAAGAAGCCGCTCCGGAAGAACCCGCTACCGAAGCGAGCGCGCCCGACGAGACCCCATCGGCCGAAGCCGAAGCGACGCCGACCGCTGACGAAGCCGTCGCAGGCGAAGCTGGTGCGGAAGAGGCGTCCCGCCTCCAAGAGGTACCGTCCAGCGAAGCGGAAACCGAAGCCGTCGCCCCCGAGGTGACCAGCGAAGCGGAAGCTCCTGCCGAGCAGGCAGAAGAGCCCGTTCGGACCGAGCAAGCGGCCGCGGCAGCCCAGGCCGAAGCGACCAGCGATACGGCGGCCTCGGAAGAAGTACCGTCGGAAACGACGGAGAGCGCGATCGACGCAGCCGAAGCCGCAGCGATGCTGACCGCCGCGTTCCGCGAAGGCAAGCGCCCGAAGAAGGGCGAAGAAGAAGAGCAGGACGACGAGAAGAAGGAAGGCCAAGAAGAGGCCTGATCTCGACTCCCGCTCGCAGGGCGCGTGTCGCGCCGAGGCCGACGGCTTCGGACACGGCGCCACCCGACGAGCACCATGAACCACGAGATGCGCCCCGCCGATTCGACCGGCGGGGCGCATCTCGTTCGCGTCGGGGAGCGTTCGCTCGACTCACATCCTGCGCAGGCGATCGATCCGCTCCTGAATCGGTGGATGGGTCGACCACCAGCCCGTCGCGTTCAGACGAGCGATCGGGTTGACGATGAACATGTGTCGCACGCCTTCGCTGGCTTGCAGCGGCGCACCGGTGTAGTCACGCAGCTTGCCGAGCGCACCGGCGAGCCCCTCGGGATTGCGCGTGATGTACGCCGCGGTCGCGTCCGCGAGGTACTCGCGTCGTCTGCTGACCGCGAAGTGCAGCAACGTCGCCATGATCGGCGCGACCACCATCAGCGCCAGCACGGCGATCATCGCGAACAGCTGCCCGCGTCCGCCCCCCGACGAGCGGCGGCGACCGAAACGCGCCCAGCGCCAGACCAGATCGCGAATCACCACGATCGCGCCCACGGTCGCTGCCAAGAACGACATGAACCGCACGTCGTAGTTCCGGATGTGCGCCATCTCGTGGGCGACGACGCCTTCGAGCTGCTGCCGGTCCAGCAGGTCCAGCAGACCCGTCGTCACCGCGATCGCGGCCTTCGAAGGGTCGCGGCCCGTCGCGAACGCGTTCGGCGCACGGTCGTCGATCACGAACACGCGCGGTATCGGAACGCCCGCCCCGATCGCAACGGCCTCGGCGACGTTCACCAGGTAGCGCTGCTCCTCACGGCTCGCGCGGCGGGCGCCCGCCGCGGCCAACGCGATCCGGTCGCTGTACGCCCACGCGACGGCGCTCTGGACCCCCGCGACCGCGACACCCACCCCGACGAACACGCCGGCCCCCGCCGGATCGAAGGCGAGGGCCAGCAGCCAAGCGATCAGCGCGAGGACCGCAGCGAGCGCCAGGAACAACAGCCACGATGCCCGCCTGTTCGCGGCCTGCGTAGCGTACAGATCGATTCGCCGCCCGGTGACGCGATCGGTCATGACGTCCGGGACGCGCGCGGATCCGGGCTTCGTCACGGCTCAGCTCAAGCGAACGAGACCTGCGGGGTCTCGCGGTCGCCCTCTGCGATCTCCAGGAAAACGTGCTCCTTCTTGCCCATCGGACCCGCGATGAACACGCCCGGCACCGTCTCGATCGCGTTGTTGTACTGCAGCACCGCGTCGTTGTAGAACTGCCTGGCGTACGCGATCTTGTTCTCCACCGCCGACAGCTCCTCCTGCAGCAGCTGGAAGTTCTCGTTCGCCTTCAGCTCAGGATACGCCTCGCTGATCGCGAATAGTCGTCCCAACGCCTGGCTCATCATGTTCGCCGCTTCCGCGCCCTCGTCCGGCGTCTGAGCGTTCATCATGGCTTGGCGAGAGCGTGCGACCTCCTCGAACACGCCCTTCTCGTGAGACGCGTAGCCCTTGACGGTCTCGACCAGGTTCGGCACGAGATCCGCGCGACGCTTCAGCTGCACGTCGATCTGGCTCCATGCGTTCTCGAACCGATTCTCCAGCGTGATGATGCGGTTGTAGATGGCGACGACGAAGGCGACGATCGCCGCCAGAACGACCAGCGTGATCAGAACTCCCATTTCGACCTCCTGGTCGACAGTGTAAGCCGCCTGGACGCGCCGCGGCGTGTGGATTCACTCGCGACCGAGCCTGAACGACCTGTTCAGTCGCGCGAGCGGGTGCGGATGACGCCGCCCCCCAGCAGCCGATCGCCGTCGTAGAGCACCAGCGACTGACCGACCGTGACCGCGAACTGGGGCGCGTCGAATCGGACGGAGAGCGTGCCGTCCACCAGCTCGGCCTCCGCCGGGACGGGCGTCTGCCGGTAACGCACCTGCGCCGTCACGCGCGTGGGCAGCTCTTCCGGATCGCACAGCAGGTTCACGCGATCGGCGGCGGCCGTCGTCCATTCGCACATCTCCCGCGGCCCGACGACGACCGTGTTCGTCTCCGGCTCGAGGTCGATCACGAAACGGGGCTCGTGCGACTTGAACAGGCCCAGCCCACGCTTCTGACCGATCGTGTAGAACTGGACGCCGTCGTGGCGCCCGACGAGCTCCCGCTCGCGCGACGCGTCGACGACCTGTCCGGGCTTCGCTTCGCTGTTGCGCTGGAGGTGGTCCCGGACCGAGTCGGCGACGAAGCACAAGCCCGACGAGCTCTTCTTGTACGCCGTGGCGAAGCCGCGCTCGGCCGCCATGCGACGGACCTCGGGCTTCGTCCTGTCGCCCAACGGAAACAGCAGGTACGGAAGCACCTCCCGCGGCAACGCCCACAAGAAGTACGTCTGATCCTTGTCGTCGTCCAGGCCGCGATGCAGCTCGACGCCACGCGCGCCGTCGACCCGGCGGACGAAGTGCCCGGTCGCCAGGAACGACGCACCCAGCGCCTGGGCACGGGCGGCGAGGCGACCGAACTTGATCTCGCGGTTGCACCACACGCACGGATTGGGCGTCTCGCCCGCCTCGTAGGTGGGCACGAACGGCTCGACCACGACCTGGTCGAACACCTCGCGCGCGTCGAGCATGTAGAACGGAACGTCCAGACCGTCGGCGATGCGCCTGGCGTCGTACGCCGCCTGCGGGCTGCAGCACAGGTCGTACGCGCCGGCCTCGCGATCGTCGGGCCAGAACCGCAGCATCGATCCCACCACCTCGAACCCCTGTTCGTGCAGCAGCGAGGCCGCGACCGACGAGTCCACGCCGCCCGACATCGCGACGAGCACCTTCGGCCGGTCGGTCGTGTCGGCCGACGAGGGGGAAAGCGAGCGGGCGGAGGCAGCGGGCACGTCGATCATCACGGCCGCTCATGGTATCCGACAGGTCCCCACCTCGCAGGCGGCGCAGACGACGATCGCCGCGAGGTTGGTATCCTCGGAGTGGAGGTCGATCGTGAGGATCGTACGCATCGTTCAGATCGTGATCCTGATCGTCGCCGTCGTGTACGTCGCGATCGTGCAGAACGCGAATCCCGACGCGCTGGCGCTTCCCGGACTGCTGCCGCTACCGGTGTGGCTGGTCGTGGCCCTGACCGCCATCCTCGCGTTCCTCGCCGGGTGGGTCCCCGCGACCGTTCGTGCCTGGAGGCTCCGGCGCGAGGTGGGCCGGCTCGAGCGCCGGGTGGCCGATCTCGAGTCCCACGTCCCCAGCTACGACCGTGCGCCCGCCGCCCCGGTGATCCCGGATCGTGCTCCGCCGGCCGTCGCCGCGGAGGGCGAGCCCAAGGAAGCGGGCTCCGAGATCGAGGACGCCGAGCGTACGGACAGGTGACGGTCGACGCCCTCAGCCTGTCCACGCTCGCCTTGGACGAGTCCCCAGGGCACCCGACCGTACGTTGGAGCGCCCGACCCACCGCGCCGCCTGCCGAGGTCGAGCGCATCGTCACCCGGTTGGGCGTCCCGCCGCTGCTCGCTTCGGTGCTGTGGGCGCGCGGCGTTGCGGGCGAGGAGGCGCAACGCGCGCTCGATCCGGCGCTCGTCCCGTCGGCGATTCCGACGCTCGACGCCGCGGCCGATCGGATCAAGAGCGCCCTCGAGCGGGGCGAGCGCATCCTCGTCCACGGCGACTACGACGCCGACGGCATCACGGGCACCGCGATCCTCCTGCTGGGCCTGCGAGCGCTGGGAGGTCGCGTCGAGCCGTTCCTCCCCAATCGTCTGACCCACGGGTACGGCGTTCACCCGGACCTGGTCGACGGTCATGCCCAGCGTTGCGACCTCTTCGTGACCGTGGACTGCGGCATCACGAACGTCGCCGAGATCGAACGTCTGACGTCGAGCTCCACGGACGTCATCGTCACCGACCATCACACCCCCGGCGACCGACTCCCGGACGCGCTGATCGTTCACCCGAGGCTCGCGGCGGACGGCCGCCAAGGACCGCCCGCCGGCCCCGGCGAGCCGACCGGTGCGGGCGTCGCGTACCACCTGCTCTGGCGACTGCACGCCCGGCTGGGACTCGAGGACCCGCTGGCGTACGCCGATCTCGCGACGATCGGCACCGTCGCCGACGTCGCGCCGCTGCTGGGCGAGAACCGGGCGCTGGTGCGCGAGGGGCTCGCGCGGATGGAGACGTCCGCCTGGCCGGGCGTTCGCGCGATGATGAGGCAGTCAAGGGTGAAGGGCGCTCCGACGGCGCGGGACGTCGCGTTCGCCTTGGCTCCGAGACTGAACGCGTCGGGCCGGCTGGGCGAGCCGGAGCGAGGACTGGAGCTGCTGGTCAGTGGCAGCGAACGCAAGGCGCGCGAGCTCGCCGTCTACCTCGACGCGCGCAACGACGAGCGTAGGCGGATCCAGGACGAGATGTTCGAGGCCGCGCTGGCCCAGGTGGACGCCGCCGCCCCGGCGATCGTCGTCGGCGACGACGCCTGGCACCCCGGCGTGATGGGCATCGTCGCCAGCAAGCTGCTCGAGCGCTTCTACCGGCCGGCGTTCATCATGGCGCGCGGCCAGGGAAGCGTCCGCAGCACGCCGGGCATCTCCGCCGTCGACGCGCTCAGATCGACCGGCCACGAGCTCGTCCGCTACGGCGGTCACGCCGCCGCGGCCGGCTTCGCGATCCGGCCGGAGCGAACGGCGGCGTTTCGCGAAGGCATCTACGCGTTCGTCGCCGGCCACCCGCGGCCGGTTCCGGAGATCACGGCGGACGCGCTCCTTGCACCGCATCAGGTCGACGAGGACCTGTGGCGGGCCGTTCAGCGTCTCGAGCCGTTCGGCGAGGGCCATCCGGCGCCCAGGTTCGCGCTGTGCGACGTGCTCGAGACCTCCAGGGCGGTGGGTCGCGACGGGCGCCACCTGCAGCTGCGGGTGCGGGACGTCAAGGGCGTCGCGTGGAACCTGGGAGAGCGGGCGACTTCACTACGTCCCGGCCTCGCGGTCCAAGCCGCCGCGACGCTGAACGAGAACGTGTGGAACGATCGGCGCTCGATCGAGTTCGTGGCCGAGGACGTACGTGCCGCCGAACCGCTGTCGCTGACGGTCCGGCCGGGCACGATCGACGACCCTCGGTCGTCGGCGAGCCGCTCCGAGACGATCCGACGAGGTCGCCCGGACGCGGCCGGAGCCGGCCGGGTGCTGTCGCGCCTGCCGCTGGGCGACGACCCGCTCCGCGCGCACGAGCCACTGGCGCGCCTCCTGGCGGACCGGTCGCCGCTCTGGTTCGACCTGAACGCCGACGCGCAAGCCGAGCTCGAGCGCACCGCGCGTCGCTACCCGACGGTGCACGACGTGCGGCGTGCCTGGCTCGCGATCCGTGCCGGCCGATCGCCCGGTCTGGGAAGCGACGCGACGGCGCTGGCCAGACGGATCCTGGACGAGCTCGAGCTGATCGACGGGCACGGCCGCGCACGCGTGGGCGCGCGCCGCGACCCGTACGGCTCGGCCACGCTGGTCGCCGGCCTGCTCCAGAGGTACCGCCTCGAGACGGTGCTGAACGCCTACCGGCACCTGGACGATCCCGGGTTTGCACGGACGGTGACGACGCTCTACCCGGCCCCCTGACGCGCTGGCCGGCCCGTGCGCCACCGAACCGCCGTGGCATACTGCCGCCATGACCGCGACCGCATGGCCGCCCCGGGATCCTTCGTCCTCCCTCGACGACGCTGCCCTGGCGGCCCTCGAGCGCGACCTGCGGGCGGAGATCCGCGGTGAGGTGCGGTTCGACGAACGGGCGCGGGCGCTGTACGCGACCGACGCGAGTCCGTACGAGATCGCGCCGTTCGGGGTCGTGGTTCCGCTGGACCGCGACGACGTGGTGACCTGCGTGCGCGTGTGCGCGCGGCACCGCGCTCCG
>Ga0209924_1000693_pt1 | contig 14208 bp, 23 predicted proteins | sample SalPonR1_C_D1_MG_FD_185700 | JGI IMG/M metagenome (GOLD analysis project Ga0209924, IMG submission 185700) | Salt pond soil microbial communities from South San Francisco under conditions of wetland restoration - Salt Pond MetaG R1_C_D1_MG... ...
CACCACCGGCTGGCCATGGGATGCCGATCCCGGCCTGGGCGATGGCTTCCTGCCCGACGATCCACCGGGCGTACAACTGAACATCGACCTCGGCCTGGTAGCCGCCTTCTGGAACGAAGAAGGCCGCACCGCCGTAGAGCTGCTCACCGGCTCCGCCTACATCCTGGATGTGCCCTACGAAGACTTTGCCGCCATGATAAGCGACTGGCGGCAGGCCGCCCGGTGGTTGTTTTTGTCAGGCAGGAATTAGCTCAGTCAATTCTGTATTGAATATAGATTCCCATTTTCAAAATAAACATACTTTCTATTACTCAAAGTACCATATATCCATTGCTCCCTTACTTTTGAGGCTGTAATTGTTTTATTTATATCTGACGGCTCACCCCAGCTTGCCTGAACCATCTCTTTAGTCATGCCAATACTAATTGTACCATTTAAAATCTGACTTCTTAGATTTTCAGTTAAATCTTTATTCTTACTAAGAAAGTTACTTTGTCGTTCCTTTGCAGCGTTTTCTTTTTCAATTCTGATTTTTTGCATGGTGCTTAGCGGTTCTACTCTTTCGCTTGATAGTTCGTTTGAATGAATCCACCCTGTTGCATAATATTCATCGATTTCTTCTTCACTCGATATACTATATTTATTTATAATTGAATTTTTATGTTTTATCAAGGCCCATTCTCCCTGTCTTTTTTGAATGTATACAATTTTACCTTTATCAAGGTGCTGGATAATTTTTGAATCAGAAGATGGGTTTTGATGAATGTTGGACCGATTAGATTTAATCCAGTTTTTTTCCTTTTCTATAGAATTGAATATAGTCAGTATGCGTTTTTTTTCTTCTTTGGCCCTGATGTCTTCATCAGATAAAATGTGCCATACAGGCACGTAACCAAACAATCCGTCATAATCGACAAATACATAGTTTGCATTTTCAGAGCTTATCACTTTCACTTTTGATATTTCAGCAATCTCAAGCAGCAATTTAGTTGTTACTCTCGGCCCATCATAAATTTTAGCTTTTGATTCTAAATAAATTTGATCCCCTGGCTTCAGGTTTATTTCATCATTTTGGGAATGAGCCGTTTGGAGCGATAAAATTATTATAATAACAAAATAACCGTATTTCATTGTATTATAGATTAGTTAAAAGTTGATTCAAACCTACTTTAAAACTCCATTTAAGGCAAAGTAAATAAGTGAATTTTAATCCTTTTGCGTGAAAAGCCCAACTTCACGCAGCTTGATTTTAATTGTCCTGGCGAACGCCTCCCGGTCTTCTCTTGAGTCCTGGCGGATCATTTCATTGAGGAAGTTACAGATGTCATTTTCAACTTTTTCTTTATCGATAGATAAGTAATTCAAATTATTTTCTTGTACGATCAAGGTGCCTGATTCAGAAGCATCTTTAAACATTTTCCCATTCCCCTCATACCACCACTCTTCATTTACAAAACCGCCTATTTTTATGAAAATTTCATCGATTATGTATTCTGGGATAGTTTTTTTGCCGGTTTCCCATTCAATATAAGTATCGATATCCACATCAAGAGCTTCAGCGGCTATCCTTGTTGTTCCATGAAATACAGTCGTTCTCAATCTTACTATATATAACCGTTTCCATTGGGCATCAGGTTTTAAAATATCCGGATTCAAGGGATGCCCTTTTCCTGTTAAAACCCATTCAACACTAACACCAAGCTGAGTCAATAGGCTTAATTTTTCGCCGCCTAAAGTTCGTTTTCCTCCAAGATATTTAGAGAACGTTTGAGGACTCATACCAAAATGCTCTGCCAGCCTTCCTGTTTTCCCTTCAAAAAACATATCAGCAACGATTCTTAACCTATTGGCAAATTTATTTCTACAAAATTCATTTTCCTCTTGCATTATTTATACTTTTAGGATATCATCATACAGGTTAATATTTAAACGAAACCAAATGTAAATGAAAACAACCAGAAAAACGAAAAGTACGGCTATTCAGAAGCGGATTAAGAAAAGATTAATCGATGCAGACTTAAGGAGACTGGATATCGCTGAGTACTATGGCGTCTCTAATGCTTATATCTCCAAGCAAATCAGAGAGGAAAAAGAAGAGTACTTCATAAAAGCGATCAATGATCTTAAAAACCGGGAGGAGTCAGAGGTATGAATTCAGATCAGAAGGTTAGGAACACCAATATTATTCTGGACAGAATTAAGCAGGCGCATGGTTTGAAGACAGACAAGGAGCTTGCTGACATGCTAAATATAAACACAACCACATTATGTACAAGAAGAAAGAATGGTTGTCTTCAGGTGCATGAGATTATAAAATTTTGCGGTGATATAGATTTTGATTGGCTTTTTAAAGGAGATACTAAAAAAAGTATTCTACTCGATGACTGTAAGCGACTTTATCCATCCTTTTACTCGTGGTACTACCGGTTTTTTGAGAGCCTGCCAATAATAGACCTCACAGGCCGTCAGAAAAGCATATTAGTTAGTCATCTTGCTAATCTTACAACTGAATTTCACGAATTCAAATATAACCAATTCAAAAATGAGAGGATCTGACCATGACACCCACCAAAAAAGTTGACAACGCCATTTTTACAAAAGTCGAATCCATGCGCAGGGAGCTGAACATGACCCGCCGCGGGCTGGTACGGGAGTTACTCACGGCGGCGATCCGCTCGCACCCGGCCGGCGACCCGGAGTTTCTGCGCCCCTGGCCGCTGCACGGCGATATTGAAAAACTCAAAAAAGGAGACGGCGCATGAAACACCATTATCGGACGCTCGGGAGACATCATCTGCAATCTCACACCTGAAAATTAATATTCTCTATGTCATTATCACTTGCCCCTGAAAAAACCCAAAACGGCGTGCAGCCGGCCACGGAATCTATTGTTACAACACAGGCAGATATTGAAATTGCCAAGCAGCGGTTTCGCATTGCCAGGAACTCACTCATGACCCTTGTCTTAATGCTGAGATTGATCGATAAGGACAAGAGCTGGGCACACCTGGGTTACCGATCCTTCAAGGAAGCATGCAAGGAAGAACTCACATTATCAAGGTATGATGGCTACCGGTGCCGGCACATTTATGAGGCTGCCGAATACATTGATCAGGGCAAGTTGAGACGTGCGCCCGGCGCACAATTCGACGAAAACGCCGATTTTGACAGCTTCAAGGCTGATTTGTCATCGAAGTTGAGATTTTGGTTCGATTTGGTTGAGAAAATCGGTCTGAACAAAGCCGCCGATTTATCGCAGGCAATCATCGAAAAAAAGATCGACGGGAGCGCCCTGATTGAGGGAGAAAAAGTACTCACTCCGGCCGGTGAGATGGTCACCATTGCCGATGTTGAAAGCTTTTCCCGCGAGGAGATCCGGGCGCTGTGGCAGGAACCCGATAATGACAAACAGCAAGAGAAAGAACAAGAGATCATACCTGAAGATCCTGTACATTTATTCCGGCAGCTCATCAAGAAAAAAAGAGCGGATCTCAAAGACATGGTTGCCGGATATCTCTCCCATCCGGTTTCGCCTGCACTGTTCGATGCCTGCAAAGAAGATGTTGACCAGTTGTACGATGACCTTCGACAGGCCGCCAATGATGTGCTGAATATTGAGAAATACGAGCGAACCGACAAAAAGAAGCTGCCGCCCCTGCCCGAAAATCAATTTGTGGAGGTGAAAACCGTGGCAGATTTGTGCGCTGTTGATGCCAGAACCGTTAGAAAATGGATCTACGAGGGAATTCTACAGCAGCCGTTTTTGCGGGCACGAAAAAGAAAAAAAGACGGCAAACGCATTCATCTCATTCATCCTGACGGGCTTCAGGAAAAATATCGGAACCTGTATTACTCGAATCTCGCCCGGCGGGCCAAACAGGAGAACAGTGCGGAGCAGGAACAACAACACCGAGAGCGCATGCTCATACTTAATAGCATGAGCGAAAAACTGCGGGACAAAACGCTCAATATTGAACTCTGCATTCACCGCATTGGCTACCTTTCATCCCGAAAAGAGCTCAAGGATGCCCTTGATATCTATAACCGCGAGCACCCCAAATACCCCGATATCACTCTGCCATCTTTCTATAGGTACCGAAAAAATTACGATGAAAAAGGCTTTCGCGGTATCGCCGATATGCGCGGGATGCACCGTAAGGGCGAAACCAAGGTCAGTGATATCGATTACAAGTATTTCAAATCACAGTACATGACAGAAAACCAAAAATCTGCGGTTCAGTGCTGGGAAATGACCCTCGGCAGAGCAAAAGAGCAGGGAAGAATCGTTCCTCTTGAGAGTAAATTTTATGAGGTTAACCCCGAGACGGGCGAGACGATTGGAACCTTTCCTGTTTCAGCTACATTCGAAAGGCTTCTTTTCGAGCGTGAGGGCGAGGCGGCCATCACACTCTCACGCGTTGGCGAACACCGTTTCAAACAGACGATTCATTTCCCGCACGTCAGTACACAATCCGAGCTGATGCAGGCAGGAGAGCTCTATGTGATGGACCATCACACCTTTGATGTTTTTTGCCGACCTACCGAGCGAAGGGTCTTAACCCAGAAACTTACTGACTTATTATATCGAAAAGACAAGCTCTCTCAGAAAGAACTCGTCAAAGCGGCCAATAGCGTTCGGGCTATACTCTCGGGCGGTGTAAGTAAGAAAAAATATGTCCGGCTATGGCTCACAAACTGCATGGACTATCGCACGAATAAGCAACTCTCCTGGTGGCTGCATGAAGACCCACCGAACAGTGATCACGTGAAAGTTGTTTTTAAGTGGGCTTGTGAGAAATATGGTATTCCTGATGGACTGCTAACAGATAACGGTAAGGATTTTCTGGCCTATGATGTTATAGGCCGAAAGTCAAAAGCAATTTACCGGAATGAAATCTACGACGAGGTAAAATTACAGGGTGTTCTGAAACCCCTTGGTGTGAAACTTATCCGGGCGATACCACGGCAGGGACAGGCAAAACCGATCGAGCGTCAGTATGCCCCAATAATCGACGGCAAGGCCAGACAGTATCATACTTATACGGGGAAAGACCCGAAACACTTGCCGGAATCCACCAAGGAGAACCTGAAGAAAGGAAATATACCCGATGCCATGGATGTGATTCTCGATTTCAATAATTTTGTTGAGAACATCCTCAATAAGAAAGCCCAGAAAAAATCCCTGAAGCTGCAAGGAAAATCCCCCGATCAGCTCTGGAACGAGCTTCGAAAGCAGCGCGAAATCAAGGTCATATCAAAAGAGGCCGCCCAGCTCATGACTGTGAGGGCGAGCAAAGAAAGGCAGCTTCATGGCAATGGGTTCAAAATGGACCTGCTTGGCGGACACTATTTCTGGGGTGACTGGATGAAAGGACTGTCCAGCACAAAGCAAAAATACTATGCGCACTGGGACCCGGCCTCCTGGACGTGGGCTTACATATACCGGGCCGGCGATAATGAGCCTATGGGCTGGGCGGAAATTGAGCTGAAATCCCCCTCCTGGGCGCGGACAGATGAACAGCACGAGAAGGTTGCCGAGGCAAACAGCAAGAAAAAAGAGAGAATGAAAGCTCTGAGAACGAACGTAAGATCCATTCAAAAAGTTGCCGCCGGCATGAGTCTTCAGCATCTGGGAAGTTATGTTGAACTGGAAAATGAGATATATGAGGCGACAAAACCCGATAGCGAGCCCGGTGCGCAGCCAATGCGTCTGGTTCAGACCAAGCTTGATGAAATCGCCAGGGGAAGAGACAACTCCTACGAGAACGAGTTGAAAGAGAGAGAATCGCTCGACCTAAGCCTAATCACGCCAGAGTCTCCCGTCGAACCGAAGCTCAAAGACCCATACGATTATGATTTCAGCCATTACGTTGATGACCCCGAACCAGAACCAGAACCAACAACAAACGGAGATAACAATGACAAATAAAAAAAACCCTGAATTATCAGATGTACTGGAAGCAACGATTAATCACATCAATGATCCTGAATATGATTTCAATATCGAAGATATGATTGGTGTCAGGAGCATTGATCAATTCGCTATTGCAGCTTTTGAACTGTTGCTCAACCACCCGGAAAACGTAGATGAATCATTAACCTCGACTCTGCTTCAGGGAATTAATGAGGATGCTTATAAGGCATTGGATGCTTACAGAAATCTCAGGAGAGATGTGGCAGAAACCATGTTTCCTGAAGAAACACGTAAAGAATGGGAAAATTATGTCGATGACATGAAAGACCAATTGAAAAAAGAGGCATGTGATGTTGATCAAGTAGTCTTCAGAAATCCAAGGCATGAAGATTGGACCCGATAAATTTCAAAGCAAACCACAACCAAAAAAGGTAACAATCATGAAAACAACCAACCAAAAACGTAAAGAAGAGCATAAAGAGCTCGAAGCACAGGTTGATCTTGACCTGAAATTCCAGGAAAACCTGATGTTCTACGAAAAACACGCCCTGGCGCACCTGATCGGCACCATGGCACAGAACGAATCCACCCGCCGGTGGTTTCTCGATACGCTGCGAGTAACGCAGGATCTGGGCTATACTATCGGCCTGTATAACGGCCCTGTGGCCGAGGTGCAGGTAATGGGCGCGGTTCGCGACCGGCTCGACCAGATGCACGCAGAAAAGGGCCCGGCCGGGCTCAACACCATGAGCCTGGAAGAGCTGGCTGAAAAGATTGCCAACCAGGCCATCCACGCCGACGCCAAAGCCTCCTGCGGCCACAATCTTGCCGCTCTCAACGCGCTGCTCGATATCGCTGCCCTTGCCGTCTATGGAATCGCATGGCAGATTCAACACGACCCGGTGGCCGCGCAGCAGATCCGCCCGGAGGCCGCACAAAAAAAAGGCCACTCCGCCACAGCAGAACAGCCTTTGAACATTAATCAAAATCAAAGATAAACAATTATGAAACCAAATACACTTGAAAAAATACGATCTGATCTCCGGCTTGTGATTGAGGCCGGTGGCAGTGAACCCTCCATTAGTATGAGTGCCGCCGCCCGTGGAATTGGCGTGAGCGTCACGGCCGTCAGCCAGTTCCTTTCCGCCAAGTACCAGGGCGACAATGACAGGCTGGCCGAAAAGGTTCACTCCTGGCTGCAGCGTCAGGCCGAAAAACGTCAGTATACCGAGATCCTGCGCCAGACCATCCTCACCGGGGCTGTGAAGCGTCTGATGCAAACGGCGCGAGCCTGCCACATCCAGCGTGATATCGGTGTGGCCACCGGCCAGGCCGGGGTAGGCAAAACACGGGCCTGTAAGCTCTACGCAAAACAAAACCCTGATGTGATCCTCATCGAAACCATGCCCTACTACACCGCCCGCTACCTGATGGCAGACATCCACCGCGGGGTGGGCTACAACGGTGTGGGAACAGTCATTAATATGACCAACGATGTGATCGATAAGCTGAAAGATTCCGGCCGGCTGATCATTATCGACGAGGCCGAACACCTGCCCTACAAGGCTCTTGAGCTAATCCGGCGGCTGTATGATAAGGCGGGGATCGGCCTGTTGCTGGTGGGTATGCCGCAACTGATAACCAACCTTCGCGGTAATCACGGTCAATACCGGCAGCTCTATTCCCGCATCGGGGTTCACAGCCTTATTCCGGAACTGGCTGAGAATGACGTGAAAGCCCTGGTCGGCTCCGCCATCCCGAACTCGAACGGCGTATGGAAAAACTTTGCCGGGGAAACCGATAACGCACGGGCGCTTGGCAAGCTGCTCAAGCACTCGATTCAGATATCGAAAGCGAATGACTCGCCGGTCACCGGCCCGACCGTGCAACAGGCTAAAAAATACATCATAATCTAACGGAGAATCCTATGAAACTTTTCTTTTCAGACTTACTCACTGTCGTTGCCATCCTGGCGGCGTTCTCATTTATCACCGCGCTTATTGCCAGCCTTTCGTGGGATCTGTTCCGAAAGCGTAACCGCAAAGATGAAATCGCCGTGGCCGAACGCTTCGAACGCGAGTGGAGCGGCGATCCCCGCGATGAGCTGCTCAGCTGGTACAAGGTGCGCAACCAGGTAATGGGCGACCAGGACATCTCGCCCCGCGTAAGGCAGAACCTGGTAAACATCATTACCCGAAACATTCGGCACTGCCGCGAGAGGAATAAGAGCTTCCGGATTATCAGCGACCTGAACGGGAAAAAAACCATCATTTCAAACGAAAACTGACATGACGCTTGAAGAAAAAGCCAAACAAGACATCCATATTGTAGGCACCCGGCCGGTAACCAAAGTTCCCGGCCCGCGTGGCCGCTCCGGCAGTCCATACAAGTTCCTGGAGAAAGCCGTGGCCACACTGGGCCCCGATGAAGCGCTCGAGCTTAAGCTGCCCTTAGAAAAAAAATACCGGGTCCCCCTGATAAGAAATGCGCTCAGGAAAGCCTTCCCGAACACGAAAATAAATGTAACCGAACGAACCCTGCCCGGCGGGGAGTTTGTGCGCGTTTTCATCCATCACTCCAAATCCTAAGACCATGGCAAAAAAGAAAACCATTGATTCGCTGATCAAAACGCCCGGTGTGATCCGCGGCGTACTCAAGCGAAAGAAGATCACCGCCCTGAACGACCCGGAGGGCAACCCCGTCAACATCGACTATGTGAAAGACCACCTGCTCATCAAGGACAATTTCGTCCGCGATATCGGTGAACTCTGGGTCGACGCCTGGCGGCGAATGCGGCACCTGAAAAAGCTGCTGCTCGAAGGCGGGCCGGCTATGTACGATTACCTGGCCCGCAACGATGACGTTCGCCACGATTCCAAGGGGGGGTTTACGGAATACGACTTTTCCAAGAACCTGAAAATTGTTGTCTCCTACAGCCTGCGTTATGATATCGACGACTCGCTGATGAAACGCAGCGCCGACTATATGGACAGGTTTCTGGAAAACACGGGCGAGCCCGAGCTCGTCAAGATCGTGAAAAAAGCCTTCCGGCAGCAGAACGATCAGTACGACGTGAAGGCGCTGCGGCGGCTCAATCAGCTCAATATCACCGACAAGGATTTCGCTGAGTCGATGCGGCTGATGAACGAGGCCATTACGAGCACGCCAACCAAGCTCCGCACGGAATTCTACGTGCGGGCACGCGATGGCGAGTTCAAAGCGCTGCCGCTCAATATCAGCTATGTGGAACCGGAAGGCTCTGCGGGGCTTACCGATGATATTATTGACGGCCGTCTGTCGCCCGATCCCGGAAAGAAATAGCAGCAAAAAGTTGTATTCCCTAATCAGGGTGCGGGGGCTGATACCTCCGTACCTGTTCATTTTACCCGAAACCAACATCCGATGCCCTATGATTAAGAAAATACCCCTCAAAGCCTTTGAGCATGTGCCTTTTTGTGATGAGTGCGGCTCAGAGCTGGCCCTGCGTCAGGCGCTCTGGCCGCGTCATCTGTATATTTGCCTTGACTGCAAGCGTGAATATGCCATCGACTCTGAGAAAACAGGCGTAAGGTTTGAGCGCTGCGAGCACAAACCCGTGGTCAATAACTGCAGCGATGTCACCATTGATTTCGGAGTGCCTGATGGCTCCTTTTCTATCAAATCAAACCCTTCAACCAATGACAAAAACACAGAATGATCTCGTATTGGAGTACCTGCAGAAGTTTGGCCACATTACCAGCCTCCAGGCCTTCGAAGACCTGGGCGTTACCCGGATCAGTGCACGGATCTATGACCTGCGCCAGGATGGCCACATCATAGAAAGCCAGTTCATTGATGTGCCCAGGCGTAACGGCCAGACGGCCAGGGTGAAACGCTACACGCTTGTCATTCCCGAACCGCAAACCACACTTGACCTATGAGTGAAGATCTCGAACGAAAATACAAAGCCGCCGGTGCCCGGTCCATGGCAAAGCTTGTCGAGCAGATGCGCGATGCCCAGAAAGATTATTTCGAAAGCAAAGCGCCAACCGAAAAAGCCAGGCATCTGAAACGCGCCAAGGCTCTTGAAGAACAGACAGACCGGGCCGTAGAAGCTGTTCTGAAATTCACTGAAAAACAATAAACAAGGCTACTATGAAACCGATTACCGTAAAATTAACCAAACACCAGCAAAAGAAATTGGCTCCGGCCATTGAAAAAATGCAGAAAGTCATGGATGCAAATACAGGCATAGCTGCTGACAGACAGGTCTACTGTATATGCATTGCACAACTGAAAATTCCCGACTCAAACAACGCATTGAAAAGCCCTGTTGTGATGGCCATGCCGCTGACAGGAAAAGAAGCAACCAAAGCATATCAAATCCTGCAACAGTGCATTCAGGATCAGTATGAAAAAGATAAGGACACAAATGAAGAAGTCCAGTGAAAAACAACTTATGAATAAGGTTAAAAAAGGTTGTGAACGCTCTTTTACAGCCCTTTATAAGCGCTATAAAAACCCTTTGCAGTACTTTATTTATTGCCGGACAGGCGACCGGGATGCATGTGAAGATCTTCTGCAAGAGACCTTTTTGCGGATCTGGAAATACCGCCACACTTGGCAGGCCCGCGAAGATGTCACCGTCAAGACCTGGATTTATACCATTGCCCTGAACCTGATCTTCGACGAGTGGACCGAATCACGCAAATTCTTCTATATATATATAGATGACGACACGGGCGACCGGCCCCCGGTGAGCCTGCCCGATTACCGCTGGAGCCCGGACGGGCCGATTATCAATGATGATCTTTCAGCTGCACTGAACCGCCAGATTCAAAACCTGCCGAAACACTACCGCGAGCCTTTTATCCTGCGGGAATTTTATCTGATCAGCTACCAGGATATCGCCCGCATCCTGGTAATCAAGCATGGCACGGTGAAATCACGAATTAACCGCGCCAGGGAAATCCTTCAATACAAACTCAGACACTACGCATGAAACAATTACTCTTTTTTATCATACTCCTTTTTGTTGGGATTGAGGCTCAGGCCCAACTCAACATTTCCGGGGCCGCCGGCACCGGCTTCTACCTGGTAACCCTGGAAGGGGATACCCTGCATCTTCGCGGGGCAACCCCGTTCTATGCTACTTATCGCATTGCCCTGCAGGATGCAGCCAACTGGTCCCGCGAAAACGGCCGTGATGTATTCATTCGCAGCAATATGAATGAACGGGTGCGGTTACATGATGGCGATATTAGCGCCGTCACCGATACCGTTTTTCTGCCGGCGGCCACTGCTGGCGAGCTGCTCAGCGATGTGGAATGGACCATTATCGAAGAAAACCCGCCCGTTGAAACCTACACGTTTCGCATTGACGGCCGCACGGCCGGGGATTCCATCCATATCAATTACGAGTGTTCGGGCACAGCCGCCGGTGACTTCGGGATTATCTCTCCCGATAGCCTGTTTACGCACACAGCGCAGCTGGACTGCCCCGGCTCCCTTATATATAAGGTCTCGGCCACCGCTTCGCCCTGGCAAACGACCTTTACCGATACGGTTGATATCGCCTTCCTCCGGAGCTTCGGCATGCCGGAGCCCGAAAACGTTTTCCATACGGATTTCAGTGATTTCAACGCGGAGGAGTGGTTCGTGTCCTGGGGAATCATTAGTGCCGAGGTTTCCTCGGGCCGCCTGGTTCTTACAATACCGGAAAGGAGTATCGCCCGCCTTCACTGGGACCGCGTTCCGGAGCACCGTAATGCCCGCGTATATATAAAGGAGACGCTCCACCCCTCACATGGATCGGGGATACACGCCAGTCTGCGTGCCAGCCGTGAACTCCCGCGCAACGCACTTGAAGGATTCATCCACGGGCCCGGAATGGGTTTCAGCTACTTCCTGAATGGCTCTTGGGGTAATCCGGATAATATCAACTTCGCCTGGCAGGATGGTGATACCATTGAATATATCATCGAGGTGATCGATGACCGCGTGGGAATTAAGGTTTGGAAAACCGGGCAGGGTGAGCCGGAAGAGTTCCAATACTGGCAGGATGATATCGCCGGACAGGTACCTACCGGTGGCTTTTCCATTGGTGCAACCGGTGCCGGCACATATATTATAGATGAAATCGAAATTGAAATCCTGGATTAATATGAATCCGAAATCTTTAGCAAAAATACACAGTGCAGGTTTCACGATTATCCGGCGTTATGATCACTGGAAGATGATTAAAATTCTGAAACCACAAAAAAGCACCGTTATTCCTTCCAAAGATAAAAATTTTATTCGTGATGATCTCTCCTGGCAAAATCTTGAGGGCCCTTTTGAAAGTAAAGCGGCTATGAATCGCCGGATGGAACAGTTACTGGAAGATCAGAAAACCGTGGAGGCCTGAATATGCCCTCAAACAAAGCACTTGCACGAATCCATATTCTCAAAAAAGAAGCCGGCTTGGATGACGATCAGTACCGCGTGCTTCTGGGCGGATACGGGGTGGCCAGCAGTACGGAGTTCTCAGAAAAACAGGCCGAAACTTTTTCACGGTTCCTTCAGGACTATATTGACCGAAACAATACCGATAGTAACCAGCACCGGCACGGATGGGGAAAAAACAAGTATGAATATCTTCGTGGCCGGCAGGGCGATTTTGCCGATCCGCAACAGCTTCGTATGATCGAGGCTATTTGGAGAGAGGTGGCCCGCAACCCGTCCGACCAGGCCCTGCAAAAATTTCTGCAACGCCAAACCGGCGTAAAAAATATAACATGGCTCAAGAAAACCCATGTAGAAGTCGTTCTAACAGCGCTGAAAGTAATGAAAAAACAATCCAAACAGACAAAACCCCGACCTCGCTCATGAAAAAAAACCTCGATTGGCTTGATGAAATCGACTTCCGAAGTCTTCTAACCGGCGACATGAAACTCATCGCAGATCAGTGCGGCATGGATGTGCTGAAACGCCTTCTTGTAGGCGTCCCCAAAATCCATGTCTACGTAAGTGAGAAACCCCTGGTAGAAGCCCAAAAACGTTACATTGAAAAGCACTACAGGCAGGGCAATGCCAAAGAAATAGCCGCCAAACTTGGCGTTTCCGAGCGGTTTGTATTCAAGACGCACCGCGAAATTTTACGCCACCGCCACAAAAAAATCAAAGAAAAATCACTGTTCGAATGAATTGGAAAAAGCCTCCGCATATAAGTGAATTACTATCTGATTTTACTCCGGAAAAAATGTCGCCCGGCCTTCGCCGCGGAATGGTCCTCAGGGTCTACAAACCCGTCATAAAAAAACTGATCGGCCGCCAGGACTTTGCAGAGCATATTACGAAAGAATATCTGACCGGTGAGTATACCAGCCCTGCCCTGGTTATTATCACCGATCAATCCGCCTGGAAATACCAGCTTCACCTAAACCGTAACCGTATCCGGGATGCCATTAACGAGCGTCTTGGAATCAACTTCATAAAAAAAGTCATAATAAAATGAACCTGAAAACACCGAATCCCATTTCCACCATCACCAATATCACCGCTCTTATCTGGGCGTTTATCATACTTGCCGTCAACCCCGATCCGCTTGCCAGTGTGGTCGCATTTCTCCTGGTCGCCCTCGCCTGGACAAGCGGCGGCTTTCACTTCATGGAAAACAACGATACGTTTACCAAAGATCAGCAGCGTTTCTGGCAAAAAGCGGATGTCATCTCTATATATGCACTGTTGTGCTGCACTATTGTTTATCTGCTTGGAAATCCGTTGCTACTACCCGTCTTCGCACTGGCCGCCGGTCTGCTGGCAAGCCTCCATAAGAAGTTTGATTCATTCTTAATTATTGGTGTCCTATTCGTCTTTATCCTGACGATCCTGGCCATGAATAATCTGCTGATTACCGGTATTGTATTTATCCTTTTTGCCACCGCATTCGCCTTGCGTCAATTTGGAGAAACCACCACAAAGCACGATCTTTTCCACGGTGCCTGGCATCTGCTTTCACACAGTGCCATCGGACTAATCGCGATACTTCCCGGCGGTTTTAATTGATATTTTATACCGTTTTTAACTTCTGTTTAAGACATTTAAAATGAGAATCTTTGCCTTTTTTTGTCATTTTACTGGTTCCGCAGCTAATTTGCGAATCGACGTTTCTGAATCATATACGCATCCAGGGGTGGAAATTATTGTGAAAAAGTGGCAAAAATTCTCATTTCTTCAAAACGCTCCATTTTCGCCCTCTATGATACTCTAAACGCCTTTTTTAGTCTGTTTTTTGTGCCTTTCTGAATTCTCATTTTACCTGAAAGATTATATAA
>Ga0209924_1000704_pt1 | contig 14083 bp, 9 predicted proteins | sample SalPonR1_C_D1_MG_FD_185700 | JGI IMG/M metagenome (GOLD analysis project Ga0209924, IMG submission 185700) | Salt pond soil microbial communities from South San Francisco under conditions of wetland restoration - Salt Pond MetaG R1_C_D1_MG... ...
CATTTCCAGGCCCAGGTGCGGGTCGTTGGCCAGGATCGGGTAGCCGCTTTCGGTGTGCTCGCCGGAGATGATGAACCAGTTGCTGCCGGCCTTGCCGAACTCGCCGGTGATCGATTCGCCGATGACCGGGATTGCGCGCAGCGCCGCAACGTGCTCGCGCAGGCTTTCGACCACGGAGTCATCCAGGTCCGGCCCCTGCCAGGAAACCGAGTCGGCGGTCTGTTTGCCGCCGCCGGACTGGACCGACTGCGAGCCAGGCACTTCGATGACGCCGATGTCGCCGAAGAAGGTCGGGATGGAGACGCGCTCGTCGGCCGGCTCAACACGGTTGACGTCCTCGAAGAACAGCGCGGTGCCGTCGAAGCCGACCACATCGCCGGTGCCCTGGTAGGTCAGCAGGTCGATGGTGTTGTCGACGTCGCTGGAATCGAACGACAGCTGGAAGGCCAGCAGCTTGCCGATGGCCAGCGTGTCGACCGGCGTCCACGGCTCGGCCGAGGTCAGCTCCAGCGGACCGTATTCCGGCGGCAGCGTGCCGTTGCGCAGCCATGTGTTCACGCCGTCGGCATAGGCCTTGACCCAGCCCTTTTCTTCCGGCGACAGCGCAACCCAGGTGGCGAACGCGGCGCGCCTCAGGCCCAGCGTCCGGAGCTGGATATCGTTGCTGATGGCGCCGCTGCCGAGCAGTTCGCCCAGCGTGCCGGAAGCGACCCGGCGCAGGAAATCCATCTGGAAAAAGCGGTCGCGCGCGTGCAGGTAACCCTGGACGAACGTTACGTCGGCCTCGGTCTCGCCGGCGATCGTCGGGATGCCGTCGGCGTCGGTGTAGACGGTCACGTCCTCACCCAGGCCGGGCACGTTGACGGTCTGCGCCGATGCATTGAAGGAAATCGTCAGTAAAACAGCCGCGAGAAGCCGGCCTGGAACGGACAGAACAGGTTTCATTTTTCTACCCCATATTGTTTATGGAAGAACCAGGGTTGTTTCACCCTCTCGTCGCATTATTGCACAGCCGCGCGACAATCGACAGAGGCCGACTGCGCCACCCGGGCCGACTTGTCTACAGCCGCGTGCGCACCTCCATGAGCTCCGGAAAGAACCGCAAGGAGAGCGCTTTTTCCAGGAACCCGACGCCGCTGGAACCGCCGGTGCCGGTCTTGTGGCCGATGATTCGTTCCACCGATTTGAGGTGGCGGTAGCGCCACAGCTGGAAGGACTCCTCGACGTCCACCAGCCGCTCGCACAGCGCGTACTCGGTCCACCAGCGGCCGGTGTCGCGATAGATCTCGACCAGCACGTCGACCAGGTCCGAGGAAAATTCATGCGGCTCGGCAAAGTCGCGCTCGATGCATTCGGCCGGCACCGCCAGGCCTCGACGGGCCAGGTAGCGCAGAAATTCATCGTAGACCGACGGCGATTCCAGTATTTTTTCGAGCTGGGCCTTGACGTTTGGCTGGTGGCGAAACAGACGGGTCAGGTCGCGGTTCTTGTTGCCGAGCAGGAATTCGACGCAGCGGTACTGGAACGACTGGAATCCCGAGGCCGATCCGAGCACGTCGCGAAACTGCATATACTCGCTGGGGGTCAGCGTCTCCAGTACCGCCCACTGGTCGAACAGCTGCTGCTGGATCATCTTCACCCGGGCCAGGATCTTCAGGCACGGTGCGGCGTCGTCGGCGGCAAGATGGCCGATGGCCGCCTTGAGTTCGTGGATGATCAGCTTGAACCAGAGTTCCGCGGTCTGGTGCTGGATGATGAACAGCATCTCGTCGTGGTGCGGCGGCTCGCTGAGCGGGTACTGCGCGTTCAGCACACGGTCCAGTCCTAGGTAGCCCTGGTAATCGAGCCGGCCGCCCAGCTCGGTTTCAATCCCGGCTTCCAGGTTGCGGCGATTGTCGTGACGATTGCTGTGACCATTGTCGTGGTCGGTCATTGGTCTTCCATCCGGAATCGGGTTCGATCCGCAGTTTAACGCCCCTCTCGCTCCCGGTTATAATGACCCGCTGGCTGCGTTCGACCGCAGCGCCTGGACTCGGGGTTCCGGCACGGTCAAACGGAAAACCAAGTGGAATAACAATCAACCCTTCAATCCTGAGGTTTCTCATGGCGGCAACCATTGCCTCGTTCAAAGTCGACTTTTTCCAGTTCCTAGATGAAGAGGGGCGACTGGTCGATGGCGTACAGATACCCGCGCTGGCGCGCGACACGAAACAGCTCGAAAGCCTGTACCGGCTGATGACGCTGACCCGGGTGTTCGACAAGAAATCGGTGGCGCTGCAGCGCACCGGCAAGCTCGGCACCTACGCATCCTGCCTGGGCCACGAAGCGGCGCACGTCGCGATCGGTTCGGCGATGCGCGAAGAAGACTGCTTCGCGCCGATGTACCGCGAGTACGCCGCACAGTTCTTCCGCGGGGTGAAGATGTCGGATGTCCTGATGTACTGGGGCGGCGACGAGCGCGGCAACGATTTCTCCGGACCGAAGCACGATTTTCCCTGGTGCGTGCCGATCGCCACCCAGTGCCTGCACGCGGCCGGCGCGGCGCTGGCCTACAAGCTGCACGGTCAGCCGCGCGTGGCGGTCAGCGTGGTCGGCGACGGCGGATCGTCGAAGGGCGATTTCCTCGAGGCGATCAACGCCGCCAGCGCCTGGAAGCTGCCGCTGGTGCTGGTCATCGTCAACAACCAGTGGGCCATTTCGGTGCCCCGGGCCAAGCAGAACACCGCAAGAACACTCGCCCAGAAAGGCATCGCCGGCGGACTGCCCTCGATCCAGGTCGACGGCAACGACCTGATTGCCTCGCGCTGGGCGATGGACAAGGCGATCGCCGCGGCGCGCGAAGGACGCGGCGCCTCGGTGATCGAAATGCTCACCTACCGGCTTTCCGACCACACGACCGCCGACGACGCCCGCCGCTACCGCGATCAGGACGAAGTCGATTCGGCGTGGAAGAAAGAACCCTTGCTGAGGTTGCGCAATTACCTGACCGACCAGGGCCACTGGGATCAGGTCAAGGAAGAGGAGCTGCTGTCCGACTGCGCCGAGCGCGTCAACGCCGCGGTCGAGGAATACCAGGACCGCATCAACAACGATCCGCAGCCGATCGACTCGATGTTCAACTACATGTTCAAGGATCTGCCGCACCATCTCGAAGAGCAGCGCGAAATCGCGCGCCGCTTCCCGGCCAAGGGAGGGAGCCACTGATGGCCGAGATTACGCTTGTTGAAGCCGTCACGCTTGCGCTGGCGCACGAGATGGAAGTCGACCCGACGGTGGTCGTGTTCGGTGAGGACGTGGGCGTCAATGGTGGCGTGTTCCGCGCCACCGCCGGCCTGCAGCAGAAGTTCGGCGACGACCGGGTTCTCGACACGCCGCTGGCCGAGGTGATGATCGCCGGCATGTGCGTCGGCATGGCGTCGCAGGGCATGAAGCCCGTTGCAGAGGCCCAGTTCGAGGGCTTCATGTATCCCATGGTCGACCACATCGTCAACCACGCCGCGCGCCTGCGGCATCGAACTAGAGGCCGGATGAACTGCCCGGTAGTGTTCCGCGCGCCGTGGGGCGGCGGCATTCATGCCCCGGAACATCATTCCGACAGCAACGAGGCCACCTGGGCGCATTTCCCCGGCGTTCGCACCGTGATCCCGTCGTCGCCTTCGCGCGCCTACGGACTGCTGCTGGCGGCCATCCGCGATCCGGATCCGGTGGTGTTCCTCGAGCCCAAGCGCATCTACCGCTGGCAGCGCGAGGAAGTCGAGGACAACGGCGAGGAGTTGCCGCTGGACGTGTGCTTCGTGCTGCGCGACGGCACCGACGTCACGCTGGTGACCTGGGGCGCGATGGTCAAGGAAACCATGGAAGCCGCGCTGGAACTGGAAAAGAACGGTGTCAGCGCCGAGGTGATCGACGTGGCCACGGTCGCGCCCATCGACATGGAAACGATCATCGAATCGGTCGAGAAGACTGGCCGCTGCGTGATCGTGCACGAGGCGCCGAAGCACTGCGGTGTTGGCGGCGAGATCGCCGCCAGCCTGGCCGAGAAGGCCATCTGGCATCTCAAGGCGCCGATCAAGCGCGTGACCGGCTACGACACCATCATGCCGCTGTACCGCAGTGAAATGAATTACATGCCGAGCATGGAACGCATCGTGTCCGCGGCCAACGAAATCCTGGAGTTCGAATGAAGACGTTCAATCTGCCCGACCTGGGTGAAGGTCTGCCCGACGCCGAAATCGTCGAATGGCTGGTCGCCGAGGGCGACACGGTCAAGGTCGACGATCCGATTGTCTCCATGGAGACGGCCAAGGCCGTCGTCGAGGTACCCTCGCCTTACGCCGGCAAGGTCGCGAAGTTCCACGGCCAGGCCGGAGACGTGATCAAGACCGGCGCGCCGCTGGTGGAGTTCGACACCGGCGAAGGTGCCGGTGACGAGAAAGCTGCTGACAAGGACGGAGCCGAGCCGGAATCGTCCGAGCGAAAACTGGAACCGCAGGCGGTCGAACCTGCCGACGACGATGTCGGCCAGACCGGCGAGGAGCGCGCCGACACCGGAACCGTGGTCGGCAACGTCACCACATCCGACGAAGTCGTCAGGCAGAGCCACTCGAGCGTCGGCGGCGTCAAGGTCACACCGGCGGTTCGCGCGCTGGCGCGCAAGCTCAAGGTCGATCTCGGCAGCGTCGAGGCGACCGGTCCGGAAGGCGTGGTGACCTCGTCCGACGTCCGCAAGGCCGCCGAGCAGGGGCCGACGCGCAAGCCGGCGCAAACCCGGGAAGCCCAGCCCAGCCGCGAGGAGCCCCGTCCTGCGCGCAGGCAAGCCGACACAGACAGCAAACCCGAGGCGCCCAGCGGCGAATGGGAACCGATCCGCGGCACGCGACGGACCATGGCGCGCGCGATGAGCGAATCGCACGCCCGTGTCGTGGCCACCACCATCATGGACGACGCCGACATCCACGCCTGGCAGCATGGCGAGGACATCACCGTGCGCCTGCTGCGCTCGCTGTGGGCCGGCGCCCAGGCCGAACCGGGCCTGAACGCCTGGTACGACGACGAACAGAACATGCGCATGATCCACAAGGGCATGCACGTCGGCATGGCCGTCGATACCGCCGACGGCCTGTTCGTCGCGCGCCTGAAGGACGTGCATTCCTCGGACCGCCGGCAGATGCGCGAAGAGATCAACCGGCTGCGCGACAACGCGAAGAATCGCTCGATACCGCCGGAAGATCTCAAGGACTACACCATCATGTTGTCCAACTTCGGGGTGTTCGCCGGCCGCTACGCCACGCCCATCGTCAACCCGCCGTGCGTGGCCATCGTGGCCGCCGGCGTGCTGCGGCACGAAGTGGTGCCGGTCCTGGGCGGGATGGAAGCACACCGCACGCTGCCGCTGTCGCTGACCTTCGATCACAGGGTCTGCACCGGTGGCGAGGCGGCAAGGTTCTTGAAAGCGATGATCCAGGACCTGCAAAAATCACAGTGAAGCTACTGCGCGGCTCCCTGGCGGCGTCCGGCGGTGCTCGGAATCCTCATGCACCGATTAGTGCACTGCGGTTCCTGCGCGCCGGCGGCCACCGCCAGGGAGCCGCTCGCTACGCTTCATTGCGATTTTTCACAGCTTCATGATTGAAAATGATTTCAGCGCTCCACAACCGCAGTATTTCTGTAGACAATCTGCGGTAACCTCGGCCTAAAGAACGGAAGGGATTGAAGCATGCGCATCGGAATTTTCGGAACGGGCTACGTGGGGCTGGTCACCGGCGCCTGTCTGGCCGAGGTCGGCAACCACGTCGTCTGCATGGACATCGACCAGGACAAGGTCGATGCGCTGAACCGCGGCGAGATTCCGATCTTCGAGCCCGGCCTGGAAGGGCTGGTGCAGCGCAACCACGCCGCCGGCCGCCTGCAGTTCTCGTCGGACGCGGTCGAGACCACGCACCACGGCGAGATCCTGTTCATCGCCGTTGGCACGCCGTCGGACCAGGACGGCTCGGCCGACTTGCGCGCGGTGCTTTCGGTGGCACGCACGATCGGCCGCGAGTTGGCCGAATCGCAGCTGGTGGTCACGAAATCGACCGTCCCGGTAGGCACCGCCGCCAAGGTCCGTGCAGCCCTGGCCGAGACCGGTGCCGGCAAATTCACGCCACGCGTAGCCTCCAATCCGGAGTTTCTGAAGGAAGGCGCCGCGGTCAAGGACTTCATGGCGCCCGACCGGATCATTATTGGCGTGGAAGACGAAAAATCCGAATCGCAGTTGCGGCATCTTTATGCGCCGTTCAACCGGAACCGTGAAAAGATCTTTTCGATGGACATCGCCTCGGCCGAGCTGACCAAGTACGCGGCCAACGCGATGTTGGCGACCAAGATCTCGTTCATGAACGAACTGGCCAATATCGCCGAGCGGGTCGGCGCAGACATCGAGCGGGTGCGAATCGGGATCGGCTCGGACCCGCGCATCGGATACCACTTCATCTATCCGGGTGTGGGCTACGGTGGATCGTGCTTCCCCAAGGATATTCGCGCGCTGGCCCGCACCGCTGCCGAAAACGGCCACCAGGCACGCATCCTGCAGGCGGTCGAGACGGTCAACCAGACCCAGAAACAGCGCCTGTTCGAAAAGATCAGTCTGCACTTCGGCAACGATCTGAGCGGTCGTACGCTGGCGCTGTGGGGCCTGGCGTTCAAACCGGAAACCGACGACATGCGTGAAGCGCCTTCGCTGGTGCTGATGGAAGCCCTTTGGGCAGCCGGGGCGAAGGTTCGTGCGTTCGATCCCAAGGCCATGCCGGAAACCCGGCGAATCTGCGGCGAACGCGATGACCTGACGCTGGTCGAGGACCCGTATCAGGCGCTTGACGGCGCCGATGCACTGGTGGTAATTACCGAATGGAAGGCATTCTGGAGTCCCGATTTCGATCGCATCAAGACCCAGCTGTCCGAACCGGTAATCTTCGATGGCCGCAACATCTACGATCCGCGCGACCTGGCCCAACTCGGCTTCAGACACGAAGGCATAGGACGGCGCGCCAGCTTGCCCGAGCCGGCCAACAAGGCCGGACGCGCCGCAGCCGCAACCTGACGACGGCTGCTCGATGCCACCGACCGGCGCCATCGCGCGCGCGTGGCAGCGGCGGAAGGGCTCGGGGCTTCGGGGAGAACAGGTCACGGCCTTCTTATGCCCGAAGGCATGGCGCGCATTGCGCCTGGAATTCGTATAAATTGGACATACCGCGGGCCTGACTTGCATGCGCAGTTCGGTCTCCAGCAACTTCTTGAAGACAATATGTCGGGACAACCCAATGAAATACTGGATCTCTAGCCTCATCTTCGCGCTGGCCGCTGCCGGCTTGACCACCGAATGCATCGCCCAGGCAGGCACCACGGTCAACGTTCGCGAAAGTTCCGGTCGCAGCATGGCCGACGCCCAGGCCGACCATTACAACGGCCCCAAAGCACGCATTGCGGTGGCCCGGTTCGAAAACAAGACCGCCGATTCCATGAACTGGTACAGCCCCTCCATCGGCGACGGCATGGCCGACATGCTGACCACCGCACTGGTCAATTCCGGGCGCTATATCGTGCTCGAGCGCGAAAGCCTCGATACCGTGCTCAGCGAACAGGATCTCGGCGCCAGCGGCCGAATTCGCGAGGATACTGCGGCGGCGATAGGAGAAATCGAAGGCGCGGAACTGCTTGTGGTGGCGGCCGTGACCGAATTCGACGGCAATTCCGGCGGCACCTCCGGCAGTCTCGGTGGCAGCAAGATCGGCCGCGTGTTCGGCGCCATTTCCGGCGGCTCGCGCAGCGCCCACATGGCGATCGACCTGAGGGTAGTCGACTCGCGCACCAGCCGAATCCTGGCCGCAACCAGCGTCGAAGGCGAGGCCAAGGATTTCAACATCGGCGGTGCGCTGGCCGGCTACACCGGCTCGGTCGGCCTGGGCGGCTCGCTGTCGTCATGGGAGAACACGCCGCGCGAAAAAGCGCTGCGACAGGTCATCGGTGCGGCCGTCGACTACGTCATCTCGGTGACCCCGCCGACGATGTTGCGCTACGACGCATCGGGGCGTCCGGTCAGCGGCTCGCCCAGCAGCAGCGGAGCCTCAGCTACCAACGGCGGCGGCGAACGCGTCGTGATCACAGCAACCTCGGTCAGCGCTCACCAGGGACCCAACAGCGAAACCCCGGCCGCGTTCACACTGAGCGCCGGCAAGATCGTCGAGGCGGTGATCCGCGCCGGCGACTGGGTGCAGGTGCGCGACGACCAGGGCCGCACCGGCTGGGTCGCAGCCGAGTCCACGCTCAAGGTGGAATGAAATCGGCATTGGACAACAGAAGATCATCCGGAAGGGAGCCATCGATGAAAAATGCTGTGAAACTGGCGCTGGCGATGATGAGCATGCTGCTTCTGGCCGGCTGTCCGGCCGGTACCGGCACGACGACCAACGTTCGCGAGAGCTCCGGCCGAAGCATGGCCGACGCCCAGGCCGAGCACTACAACGGCCCCAAAGCGCGCATTGCGGTGGCCCGGTTCGAGAACAAGACGGCAGATTCATACAACTGGTACAGCCCGTCGATCGGCGACGGCATGGCCGACATGCTGACCACCGCACTGGTCAATTCCGGGCGTTACATCGTGCTCGAACGCCAGGCGCTGGATGACGTATTGAGCGAACAGGACCTGGGCGCCAGCGGCCGGGTGCGGCAGGATACCGCGGCAGCCATCGGCGAGATCGAGGGCGCTGAACTGCTGGTCGTCGCAGCGGTTACCGAATTCGACGGCAACTCCGGCGGCACTTCGGGCAGTCTCGGCGGCGGCAATCTCGGTCGCGTCGTCGGTGCAATTGCCGGCGGTTCGCGCAGCGCCCACATGGCGATAGACCTGCGCGTGGTCGACGCCCGAACCAGTCGCATCCTGGCCGCTACCAGCGTCGAAGGCGAAGCCAAGGACTTCAACATCGGCGGTGCCCTGGCCGGCTACACCGGCTCGGTCGGACTGGGCGGGTCACTGTCGTCGTGGAAGAACACGCCGCGCGAGAAGGCCCTGCGCCAGGTCATCGGCGCAGCCGTCGACTACGTGATTTCCGTGACGCCGCCGCAAATGATGCGTTACGACGCCATGGGCAATACGGTATCGGGCGGAGGCGGAGGCAGCAGCGGCGGCTCTGCCAACGAAAAAGTCGTGATAACCGCGAGCTCGCTCAACGTCCGCCAGGGGCCGGGTACCGACAATCCCGTGGTCTTTTCGCTCAATTCCGGTGCGATCGTCGACGTGGTCGCACGCGCCGGCGACTGGCTCAACATCCGCGACGACCAGGGCCGCGAAGGCTGGATTTCGGCGCAGTTCGCGCTGGAAGTGCAGTAGCGGGGAGACTCTACAGGGAGCGACGAAGGCCCGGCCATCCGCCGGGCCTTTTTCGTACGGTTCGACTACGCAACTATCTCCGCGTCGATTCACGTTACTCTTTCACTGTGGAGGAAGTCGCTGACAGCGTAGCGAGCGCGCGGCTGACGGTGGGCGCCGGAGCGCAGGATCCGCAGTGTACGAGGTTGTACATGAGGATTCCGAGCACCGCCGCACGCCGTCAGGCGCGCGCGCAGTAGCTGTCAGGGGCTTCCTAATCGAAGCGCAGGTGCCGGACCGACCGCCCCTGGTCGCGAATCTCGCGCAGCGAATCGATGCCGATGTCGATCTGCTTGTCGACGAACTGGTCGGTGATCACGCGATCGCTGGCGTCGGTCTTGACGCCTTCGGGCACCATCGGCTGATCCGACACCAGCAGCAGCGCACCGGTGGGGATACGGTTGGCGAAGCCGGTAATGAAGATCGTCGCGGTTTCCATATCGATGCCCATGCAGCGGGTGCGGCGAAGATATTTCTTGAAGCTCTTGTCGTGCTCCCAGACGCGTCGGTTGGTGGTGTATACCGTGCCGGTCCAGTAATCCATCTCGTAATCGCGCGCCGTCGACGACACCGCGCGCTGCAGCGTGAAGGCCGGCAGCGACGGAATCTCGGGCGGAAAGTAATCGTTGGATGTGCCCTCGCCCCGGATCGCGGCGATCGGCAGGATCAGGTCGCCGAGCTTGTTCTTCTTCTTCAGTCCGCCGCACTTTCCGAGAAACAGGCAGGCTCTCGGTGACACCGCGCTGAGCAAGTCCATGATGGTCGCGGCGTTGGCGCTGCCCATGCCGAAATTGATCATGGTGAGGTCCTCGGCCGTGGCGTTGCGCATCGCCTTGTCGCGGCCTTGCACTTCGACACCCATCCGGTCGGCAAACTTTTCGACGTAGTTATCGAAATTGGTCAGCAGGATATGCTTTCCGAAATCCTCCAGCGCCGTGCCGGTGTAGCGCGGCAACCAATTTTCAACGATATGTGCTTTCGATTCCATCAAGTTTGTTCTCGTTTTGACTGGTTGATGCCGGCCAGCGCCCGTTCCAGGTCGCCGAGCCAGGGTTCGAAATGACGCCACTGCTCCACGCCGGTGCGATAAATGGGCTTTCTTACCTGCTCGGAGCTCGCCGTGCGTACCGACCTTTGAGTGCGGTGGAACTCGACGCAGCCGGGCTCGAAATCGAGCCCAAGGAAGTCCAGCATGCGCTGCACCTGCGGCTCGAGCGCGTCGACCACGTTCTCGTAATCCACCTGCAGGATCGAGTCCGGATAGAGACTTTTCCAGTGTGCCATCAGATCGACGTAGCCGGCGTAATAGCGACCGATATCGTCGAGGCTGTAAGTGAATTCCTGACCTTCGGCGAACAATTGCTTGTAGCCCGAAAAGCAGCACGACATGGGCGCGCGCCGAGCATCGATGATGCGCGCATTGGGCAGGATCGACAGGATCAGTCCGACGTGGCGGAAATTGTTGGGCATCTTGTCGGTGAAATACGGCGCGTCCTGGCGATGAATGCGGGTCTCGTCGATGTACTGCTGCCCCATCTCGGCGAATTTCTCCGGCGCCAGAGCGGCCAGCACGCCCGGGTAACGCGGTTCCTGGCCGCGTTCCAACCGCCCGTTGAGCCGATGCGCCGTGGCGAGGATATTGGGCAGTTCCAGGGTGCCGTCGATCTGGCTGTGCGAGGCCAGGATCTGCTCGACCAGCGTTGATCCGGCGCGCGGCAGGCCGACGATGAAGATCGGATCGGGCGCCTCTATGCCGCGTCCCGAAAACGTCTGGACGCGCTCGGGCGTGAAGAACGCCTTCTGCCGGTCGAAATCGGCCTGCATGCGATCGGCGCTGTATCTAAGCTCGTCCTTCTTGAGGCGATTGCCCCGGGCGTAGAATTCAAACGCACGCGCGTACTGCTCGCGGTCCTCGAAAGCCTTGCCCAGCGCAAAGCACAGGTGGTACTCGTCGACGCGGCCCAGCCCCGACGCATCAACCTGCGATTCCATGCGCGCCAGTTGCTCGTCGCTGAATTCGAAGGTCTTCATGTTGGCCAGCGACCACCACGCATCGCCCAGCGACGGACGCGAGCGGTAGGCGGCGCGATAGGCATCGACGGCGTCGTCGTGACGGCCGATGGTCTTGAGCGCGTGGCCCCTGAGCATCTGCACGTTGGCCGGGTTGTCGATGCCGTCGACGAGCCGGTCCAGCACCGCCAGCGCCTCGTCGTAGCGACCCACCGCCGAACACTGGTTGGCGTAGGCCAGCTCGGCGGCCGGGTTGCCGGGCATGCGCTCGCGCAGCTTGCGTGCCTCGGCGAACGCACGTTCGAACTTCTGGCGCTGATGCAGCACCTTGACGTAGTCCATGCGCGCCAGGTCGAAATCCGGCTCCATCTCGAGCGCGCTTTCGAGCAGGAACTCGGCGTCGTCGTAAATGTTGAGCCGGCTGCCGATCTGGGCCAGCAAGCGCATCGCTTCGAGGTGATGCGGGGTCTGTTGCAGGAAGTGCCGGCAAAGCTTCTCGGCCTTGTACAGCTTGCCCTCATGCATCATGGATGTGACTGCCACCAGTTCCGGCGGCAGTCCGCTCAGGCGTTTGAAATTGGCTTCGGCGAGCTTCGCGCGCTCGGTAGAACCGGCGTTTCGATGCGCCTCGGCGAGAAACCGCCAGCTTGCCACCAGACCGGGATTCAGTTCCACGGCGTGCTCATAGGCGTCGATCGCGGCATCGAAACGTCCGAGATCGCGATGATTGTGGCCGATCTCCTGCCAGGCCCGCGCGTAGTCAGGCGATAGCGTCCGGAGCCGGTCGAGCGTGGCCAGCGCATCGTCGAAGCGACGCTGCACGCGGTAGCAGACCGCCAGAAGGTAAAGGGCCTGTGCGTTCCCGGGGTCGGCCTGCAGGGCTTTTTCCAGCAGCGCGGTCGCCTGCCGAACCTGCTTCTGCTTGAGCAATCGCTCGGCCTGCTCGACCGGCCCCGCGGTTGATGTTTGATCGGACATGATTGCAGTTTACCGTGGCTGCCAAGCGGCATTGCCGCTGGATCGTGTTGCTGAACAGCGAATATGGACTGGGCTTGTTCACTCCTGCCCGAAGGCAGCGGCGGTGAACGGGCCGGGATAAAAAAACGGCAGCCCCGGGGGAGCTGCCGTCAAGCATCGGGCAACGGACGGCGCCTGGCGCCGCCCGTCATGCTTCGAGTCCTCAGTAAGGCAGGAAGCGGTACGACACGCGGATACCGGCCGTCAAAGGACGGTTGGTGGTGATCCGCAGGATATCGTCCTGGTTGTTCTTGAACAACTCGGCCCGCTTGTCGGTGAAGTTCTCGACGAAGCCTTCGACCGTCCAGTTATCTTTCCTGATGCCGGCTCGCGCGTTGAGGATGCCGTAGCCTGCCTGGCGACGGCGTTCCTCGGCGACCAGCGAGCTGAACGAATTCTGGGCGAAGGTGCCGGACAGCTGCACGTAGCCCGAATCGGCCCAGTCGACATTCAGCGGCTTCTCGTAGCGACCGCGCAGATAGCCCTGGAGTTCCGGCACCAGAGGCAGCTGGCTGCCGACCGGCGCAAGCTCGATCACCTGGGCGTCGACGTCGGTCAACTCGGTGTCGTTGTACGAGATCGCACCCGACAGCGTGAAGTTCTGCGTGGCGCGCCAGGTGAAGTCCGTCTCGATACCGAAAATTTCGGAATCCGCCGAGTTCTCGATGAACGTCAGGATGGAGACGTTCTCCGGATCGAAGCGCGATACCTGCATATCGGTCCACTCGACGAAATAGGCGCTGCCGTTGATCCGCAGCGAATTGCCGAAGAACAGCGTCTTCCAGCCGAGTTCCCAGTTGACCACGTCGTCTGTCTCGTAGGTGGCGCTGACGGTCGGGAATTCCGGATTGGCCGACGGAATACCGCCACCGCGGTTCCAGCCCGGCGGACGGAAGCCTTCCGAACGCGTCGCGTACAGCATCACCTGACTGTTGGGCGTATATGAAATGTTGAACCGGGTGATTACATCTTCTTCGGAAATCGGTTCCGGACGATGGCCGCCGTCGACGTCGTAGTCGCGACCGCGATCGGTGTTGACCGAGCCCTGGAAAATCCCGTCGGCAAAGTTCGACGAGCCCTTGAAGTCGGCTTCGATTTCATAGACTCGCGCCCCGACGGATGCACGCAGCACGTTGGGGATGATGTAGTAGCCGAACTCACCGAACGCAGCGGTGGTCTCCTCACTGCGGAAGATATCGTTGAAGAACGCGACGCCCGGCGGACGTGTTTCCGGGTTGACCTGGAACGCATCCGAAATCGGGGCATTGGGCGCGAATCCGAGGTCGGGCGTGGCCAGGTAGAAGAAATCGTCCTGGGTCTCGAGTTCGTAGTTGTCGTAGAACACGCCACCGACAAACCGCCAGCGGTTCTCGGCCGGCGTGGAAATCCGGAACTCGTGCGTATTGCGCGTGTGGTCCTGCTTGATCTTCACGCCCTTGGTCGGATCCAGGCACTGACGATTCTCGGTAATGAACCGCGGATCGATATCGTAGTTGACGATATAGGCCGGGTTGTCGTAGGTGCAGGTGTAGTAGGCGATGAACGCACCGGCGTTGTTGTAGCCGGTGTAGTCGACCGACTGCTCGACCTCACGATAGAGATAGCCGCCGGTGTAGACCAGATCCAGCATTCCGGCACGGCCTTCGACGG
>Ga0209924_1000725_pt1 | contig 13895 bp, 17 predicted proteins | sample SalPonR1_C_D1_MG_FD_185700 | JGI IMG/M metagenome (GOLD analysis project Ga0209924, IMG submission 185700) | Salt pond soil microbial communities from South San Francisco under conditions of wetland restoration - Salt Pond MetaG R1_C_D1_MG... ...
CCGGTGAAAGGCATAAGCTTTTCACCATATTTTTAATGCCAGTCAATCATCCATGCTTAAAGATACGCGCAAACGCTTAAAATCTATCCGAACGAGGGAAGATATTATGCTTCTGGTGAAAGACATTGAAGAACTTGTAACTCGAATTTTTTCCTCACTGGAGATTACATCCTGGTGGAAAAATGCAGCTTTATCGGTACCGCGAATAATTATTGGATGTTTGATTCTAAGTGAAGAATGGCGACTGAAATTGGGAATTCCTTTGAATAAAGTCCAGGAGTATTTGCCAATAGATATTTTAAATCAAACGTGGTTTGGATGGAAGAGTGTCGATTTATTAAGCTGGTTTGATACGATTGGTTTTATCACACTTGGCGGCATGATGATTACAGGGTTTAACACAAGGCTCTCCGCTCTTTCAATATTGTGGACAGCATCTGAACGATTGTTACATTCCGAGATAACTCATTCTGTTTCAATAATTTGGATGATCCTGCTGGTCTTAGTTGCTGGGTATTCTTTAATTCTCGGTTCAGGTAAATTTGGATTAGATTACTGGATCGCAAAAAAAATGAAGAAAAAACGAAAAATATTTAATAAGAAAAGATGAAAGGTCCTGACAAACACTCTCTATATCCACTGGCTCACCACGATAAGCTCTGTTTTCTTAAAAATATGGTAACGAACCCGAACATTATTGTAGGAGATTATACGTATTACGATGATTTTGAGGATATTCGTAATTTTGAGTCAAACGTAAAGTATCATTTCGATTTTGTTGGTGACAAACTGATCATCGGAAAATTCTGTATGATAGCCTCCGGTGCTACCTTTATCATGAACGGCGGTAATCATCTCGCAGATTCAGTATCGGCCTATCCATTTGCCATTTTTGGTAACGGTTGGGAAGATGCCATGGAAGGTAAAGAGTACCCGGTTAAGGGCAACACTATTATTGGTAATGACGTATGGATTGGCCACAATGCCACTATTATGCCAGGTATAACAATAGGGGATGGCTCAATCATAGCGACTAATGCCACTGTAACCAAAGATGTTGATCCCTACACAATTGTGGGTGGTAATCCGGCTACTGTAATTCGTAAACGATTTTCGGACGAAACCATCAGCCAGCTTTTAAAATTAAGATGGTGGGACTGGCCCATTGAAAAGATAACAGATAATGTGCAAACTTTAACCGGGAGCAACCCCTTGCTGCTGACAAATGAAGAATAGAAGATGAATAATATTATCAAAAGAACATTGCTTGCACTAGTGTTGCTTCTTAGCCTATCTGCTCTGCTGATCTACTGGCACGAAGCGGATAAGGAGATACGTATTCTTTGTTCGATGTTTTATGAGGGAACAACAGCAGACCAGGTAACACAGACTCTGAATACAGCCAATCTGCTGGTTTACGACATGGTTGAAGCTCCAAATAGTCAAATGGCATTACAAGCTGACAGTCCGCACAATCTGTATGCATCAGAATGCTCGGTTCATTTTGATAAGAATGAGAAGGTGATTCGTGCTGAATACATACGGTTTTTTAATCTGAATGGAGCACTGGCTTTAACAGGCAGTTTATTGCTGCTCTTGTTAGCAGTTGGGCAGATACTTTTGTCGATGGGACGGCCATATGGTGAATATTTCTGGGGAGGATATCATAAAGTTCTTCCCACGCATCTCAGAATCGGTAGCTTTATCTCATCATTGTTATTACTATTTGCTATGCTAGTTCTGATTCATCAGTTCCAGGGAATAGAGTTCCTGACTTCTGATTTTCCTTTTAGCGAGCTGAATACATTTTTTGCAGTACTATTCCTACTGAGCACCCTGGCAAATGCAAATTCAGAAAACCCCAAAGAGATGAAGCTCATGACACCGGTTGCCGCTCTTCTCTTTCTGGCATTTTTATCAGCGATTTTTGCTATTTAGCTTTGTCCGGGATACTTGCAAAATCATAAAAGAGAATATGATATTGATATCAAAAAACAATTTATGAACATATTTTCTACATATACCCAAAATTTGTAGTTTCAGGGTATGAAAAAGTTTGTTCTATCTAAAGAAGATCTGTCGCCGGCCAGTTATTCCATTGACTATGAAGAATTACTCAATGAATCTCAGTTAAAAGCCGTGATGCATGATAATGGCCCGGCTCTGCTGGTTGCCGGTGCGGGAACGGGAAAAACAAGAACGCTGGTTTATCGGGTTGCCCGCCTTGTTGAAAGTGGGGTAGATCCTACCCAAATATTACTGCTCACATTTACCCGTCGCGCCGCATTCGAAATGATTCGCCGTGCCAGCCAGATCCTTGATGAACGGTGCAGAAGGGTAGAGGGTGGTACCTTTCATCACTATTGCAGTAAAATTTTACATGAACATGCTCCGAAATTTGGTTATCCCGAACAGTTTACAATTATTGATACGGCGGATGCCATGGACGCCATCAATCTGCTCCGAAGCCGGCTGAATGTGCAGAAAAATGCCAAACGATTTCCAAAAAAATCAACGATATACAATATCATCAGTACATCAGTTAATAAACAGAAATCTGTTCAGGAGATTGTTGAGGACGAATATTCACAGTTTATCCCTCATACCCATTCACTTGAAGAGATTGCCCAGCAGTACAGCGATTACAAGGAAGTAAACTTTGTTATGGACTTCGACGATCTGCTGGTAAAGACCCGGGATTTGCTGCAAAATAATCCGGAGGTTAAGCAGGAAATCGCTTCTAAACACCGCCATGTAATGGTCGATGAGTACCAGGATACCAATGCGCTGCAGGCAGAATTAACAAGATTGTTCAGCAGTGTGCATGGAAACGTGATGGCTGTTGGTGATGATGCACAGAGTATCTATTCGTTTAGAGGGGCTGATCCCCAAAATATGTTTCGCTTTCCGGATATTTTTAACGGCACTGAACTCATTAAACTCGAAGAAAATTACAGGTCGACACAAAAAATACTGGACCTGGCCAACAGGGTGCTCGACCAGGCTCAGAAAAAATTTGACAAGAAACTGTTTACGAGCAGGGAAGAAGGAGAAATGCCGGGATTGGTAAAATCGGCAAATATGAACGATCAGAGTAGGTTTATTACTCAGATGATTCTGAATTTGCGGGAGCAGGGAATGGAACTGAATAACATTGCCGTGCTATTCAGAAATGGTCGCGATTCGTTCGATCTGGAAGTGATGCTGAACCGTAAGGAAATTCCATACATAAAATATGGAGGACAGAAATTTACAGAAGCGGCCCACGTTAAGGACGTTCTGGCTCACCTCAGAGTATACCTCAACCCTAAGGATATGATCTCCTGGAACCGGACCCTGATGCTGATTGAGGGAATTGGGCCCAAAACGGCAGAGGACCTTTTCACCTGGGCTCAGGCTGGCGGCAATCCGTTCCGTCCTGATGAAGCTCCATCCGCCAGTGATTCCTATTTAAAACAGCTGAAAGCACTTGCTGATCTTTATAAAACTGTAGACAAGCTGGATGGATCAGTAACAGAGCAGCTCCAGGCCGTAGTGGAATACTACTCCGTATTTTGCAAAAAACGATTTGATGACTATCCCAAACGGATGAAAGACCTGGAGGCATTTGTAGATATTTCGGGAACCTACAGGTCACTTGAAGCTATGGTGGAAGAGGTTGCGCTGGATCCCATAGAGGCTACAGCAATTGAAACAGAGCCGGGGAAAAAGGATGAAAATCCACTGATACTGAGCACGATACATTCGGCCAAGGGACTGGAATGGAACACCGTATTTTTGATTCAGTGCCTGGATGGAATTCTTCCTTCAGGATACGCTTTGGAAAGTGAAGAACAGCTCGACGAGGAGGTCAGACTGCTATACGTGGCGGTTACCCGGGCGAAAGATCTGCTCTTTTTGACTTATCCGGCACTCTTTCAAAGCCGCTACGGCGATTATTTCTCGAAACCTTCCCGTTTTATTGATGATATTTCAAAAAAATATCTGGAACCATGGCTTCTTGTTGAAGAGAGTAAACCCGCAAATGAACTGGAAGAGGGCGACAAAACGAACAAGCTGGGGGATGGCTGAGATTCGTTATAAACGACGCAGTTGTTTTTTCTGATTAATCATATCCATAATCAACCACGCAACCGGGTAAACAGGTATAAAAATAGCCAGTGCAAAAAAGATAAACTGCCGGGTTGGGGTGCGGTTTCCTCCACAAATTCCGGCCACTCCTGCTATCCAGAAAATGAAGAAAAAGAAGATAAAGAGAGATACCAGAAGTGATCCCGCAAATCCAAAATAATTATACAGCGTTTCGAGCATTGCCTTTCTATAAAATTCGTTAACTTAGTCAGTTGTTAAGATAAAAAAAATATGGCGCAGATAATGGTTGCAGAACAGATTAAATCTGTTTGGTGATTTCAGATTATTATGCAGCTCTACTTGCCGAAAAATTTGGCAAAACGATTTATTATAATCAAGAATATCAAAAAGGTAACTTTATGTCGTTAACGGTTTCTATTGTAGGCCGCCCAAATGTAGGGAAATCAACACTTTTTAATCGACTCATTGGCCGAAGAAAAGCTATTGTTCACGATGAGTACGGCGTGACCAGAGACCGGCACTACGGAGAGAGCTATTGGAACGGTAAAACATTTAACGTAATCGATACCGGCGGCTATTTGCCAGAGGAAGATGATGTGATAACGCAGGGAATCCGGGAACAGGTTCACCTGGCGATCGATGAATCTGATGTGATCATTTTTGTAGTGGATACCGAAACCGGAATTACAACCCTGGATAAAGGGGTGACACAAATCCTTAGAAAACAGGAAAAGCCTGTTGTATTGGCCGTTAATAAATGCGACAACGAAGAAAAAAAACTCGAGGCCTATGAATTTTACGGGCTTGGATTCGAAAAAATATTTCCGCTCTCTTCTCTTAGCGGTACAGGAACCGGTGAGCTGCTTGATGAAGTAGTTGAGTTATTTCCGGACAACAATGGTGGGGAAGAGGCAAGCCCTCACCCTAAAATAGCTTTTGTAGGCCGCCCAAATGTGGGTAAAAGCAGCCTCATGAATGCACTTCTAAAAAGCGACCGATGTATTGTAACGGATATCCCCGGAACCACTCGGGATGCGATTAACAGTGAACTGCAGTTCGAAGATGAAACATATATTCTCGTTGATACAGCCGGACTGCGGAAAAAAGCGAAAGTTAAAGAGAACATAGAGTTTTACAGCACGGTTCGAACCGACCGGTCTATCAAAGAAGCCGATGTTGTTGTGCTGATGCTTGATGCCATGCAGGGCTTTGAAGTTCAGGATAAACGTATATTAAGAGAAGCTGTAAACTTCAATAAAGGGATTATTATCGCGCTTAATAAGTGGGATTTGGTACCCGACAAAGAGTCAAATATCCTCAAAGAGTTTGAAAAATATATTTATGGCAGCGTAAAGACGCTCCACTATATTCCTATTATTTCAATTTCAGCAAAAACAGGGCAGCGAATTGATAAAGTTCTGACAGAAGCAAGGAAAGTTATAAAAGAGCGCCGTAAAAAATTATCTACCAATGAATTAACAGAATTCATTGCAAAAATTTTAAAAGAAAGGGCGTTACCGGTAAAGCGCGGAAACCAGTTAAAGATACAGTATGCTGTCCAGGTAAAATCAAATCCGCCAGTATTTAAATTTTTCATGAACAACCCGCAGGAACTTCCTGCCAACTACAGGCGGTTTATAGAAAGTAAAATACGGCAGGAATTTGGTTTCGAAGGAGTGCCTATAACCATGGTTTTCAGGCAAAAATAAGATCATATTATTTATGATTATCTTTTGAACTCAAACGCTCAAACAGTTATTTTTAGAACTTTAAAGGATTCAACCTTCAACTTATGAGTAGTATGCAACAAAATTTAGATCAGCCGGCTGCAAATCCGCTAACAGATGATTTTAAGCGCGAGAGGCAGCTCTCATTCCTTGAAAAAATATATTTACCCGAGATATTCAAAGGTCTTTGGTATTCATTTAAACAGATGTTTGCACCTCAGTTTACTCTCAACTACCCCGAAGAGAAGTGGGATCCGCCAAATATCTTCAGAGGAAGGCCGGTTTTAGTTGAAGACAACGGGCAGGAGAGGTGTGTATCCTGTGGTTTGTGTGCACGCGCATGCCCGCCACTCGCGATTAGTATGCAGGCCAGTGAAAATGAAGACCCTAAGGAGCGATATCCTGAGAAATTTGAAATCAATATGCTGCGCTGCATCTATTGCGGATATTGCGAGGAAGTGTGCCCCGAAGAGGCGATTGTTATGAGTAAGGATTATGATATCGTATTTGAAAGCAGGGAAGATGCCGTTTACGATAAATCCAGGCTGATGGTGCCCAAAGAAGATCTTGAAGAACGGCTTGAATACCTTAAGAATTACAGAAACAATCAGTTTGGTCAATTCTGGGACTTTCAGGAAGAAAACAATATCCACTCTGTACGCGACAGAGATACTGATTGGAACACCGGCCTTTCACTGGTCGATATGCTTGAACAGCAGAAGAAAAATGATGCATCAAAGGCATCCTCTAACTGGGCTAACTAGCAGGCTAACGTTGGTATATTGTAGATGACTGATCTGAATATTTCTCAAAAAAAGATTGATAATCTTATCGATGATGCAGAATATCTCCTGGACGAAGCCGAGGCCCTGAAATATGTAATTGACTCCGTTCCCTTTGATGAGACCCCCACAGACGGCATGTCCATTGTCAATATGCTCAGACTGATTAATCATGCTCAGACAGACTACTACAGGCCGATTATCGAGCAGGTTTTTTCAGAAAACAGAATCGTTCGGCTAACTGATTATGAAAAATTCAGTGACACGTTTGAGACTCCTGAAGAGGATGAGGCGAACGTTCAAAAAGTTCTAAGCAGAATTATTAAGCATCGTGCAGCACTGCTCACCGTAATTAATAAAATTCCGCTTATAGACTGGGAAAGAACTCTTAAAAACGAAAATAGTCAGGAAATTACTCTTTTTCAGTTTGCTCAGACTATGATAAAGAAGGAGAGAGCGATCCTAAAAAATATTGCTGATCTCGTATTGATCTATCAAAACGAAAGAGCACATCAAAGAGAAATTGACAAGAAAGCAAGTGAACGCCAGAATTTAGGTCAGCAGTAGTTTGGTTGGCCCGTTACTTTTAATATTATCCGTCGGTTTTGGGGCTATTTTATGTCATAAAAACATAGTAGATCAGTTTCGGGACGCAAGAATAGCCCTTGTAGCATCGGCCTGTTTTTGGTTGACGGCCAAAATCTATACATCCACTGGTTTCCCTTTAAGCAAATTTATCGCTGAGATATCTCTGATAATCACCTTTTCGGGGATCCTGGTGGCGTTACTGATGATGATCAGAAAGCTTAAACCTGAAATATTCAGGTATCCCTATATAACCGTATTCATGCCTGTGGTTATTCCGTTTTCATACTATCTTATTTATCAAACCAGCCTTATGAAGGATACAATTGTTCATTCTGTATCAGCAATGATTGTGTTGGTTTCTCTGATCATCACCATAGGATACAAAAAAAGGAAAAAACCATTAATTTCGATGATAGCCGGTTCATTGCTGCTTGCTGCATCATTATCTGTGTCTTTTTTTCTTGATGAAGACCAGTATATCCATTTATTGTGGTACCTGATTACCAGTGTCGGAATTGCAGTTACGTCCTACGGGTTTATATTTACTTTTAACAGATACATAGATACATAACAGATGAAAAAAGGGGATAAGGTTAAAAATTTTGTACTGCAAAACAGTAATGGTGAAAAAATCAGTTTGGAAGACATTACAAATGACGGAAAAGCACTTCTTTTGTTTTTTCCTCTGGCATTTTCTTCTGTCTGTACCGATGAGATGTGCACGGCCCGTGATAATATGAAAATGTACAACTCGCTTAATGTAAATGTAGTGGGCATCAGTATAGACAGCTTTTTCGTTCTTAAAGCGTTTAAAAAAGCAAACAATATTAATTTCACACTTTTAAGCGATTTTAATAAAGAAGTTTCAGCTCAGTTTGATGTGCTTTATGAAGATTATTTTGGCATGAAAGGGGTGAGCAAGAGAGCTTCTTTTGTAATTAATGAGGACCGCATCGTTGAGTATGCTGAAGTTTTGGATGATTCTGGAGATCTTCCCGATTTCAAGGAAATTCAGAAAGCTATACTATAATAATCGAGTTGTTCATCGATCAATAGAGGGGAAAGGTACGGCATAGTATGAAGTGTAGGTGCCTGTGCAATCAATTTAACTTTACATAATATATATTATACGACATTCAGATATGGGTGTTTTTCCCGTATACCTTCAATAATTGATATGAACTCGCCCGGAATTGAATCTATATCATATACTCTCTACTTCAAGATCAAACAGACCATCCTCATTACAGTCGATTCTTATTTTATCAAGTATCGCATCGGTATTTATCGCTCCTTGAACCGTAACTTTACCGGTTTCTTTATCCACCAGAATCTTCGGCTCCAGTCTCGACTTGTCAATAACCAAAATAAGCAGATTCTTACGGCCGCTAAAAGATTCGTTTAATAATTTATTGAGAGTGCTGTTAGTAGCACATGTTATAGAACCTATTTCTACATCCTCAACTTTGGGACGATAATACCCGGCGGTATTGAATTCTTTCCATTTCCTCTTCGATACGGGACAGTAAATTAAATCGGTATTCATACTTCTTTCTTTTGATCAGTTTCAGTTGCAATGTGCATAATAGCGTCGCCTTTATGCACAATGGGATTGTGGTTTAAACCAATAATTTTACCGGTAAACCGGCTCTTTATTCTGAATGATTCAGTACCAAATGGATCAGTAATAACTCCTAACAGTTGATTTTTCCTGATATCTTCACCTAAATGTACCCTGGTATGGAATATTCCGGCATATGTTGCTCTGACCCAGGATGACTTATCAAAAATTTCAGTTTTACCGGATTTTGGAGCCTCATCTATCATTCTCAGGTGCTTCATAACCCTTTTGGTACCATTAATCGCCTCTTTAATGCCAAATTCGTCTAGTCTTAAAGATTCCCCAGTTTCAAATACAAGTATATGTTTTTTCTTTCTATGTGCAGCCTTCCTGAATGATTTATCAATTAACCTTGAATGAAGAATGACTGGAGGCGCAAATGCTTTTGCAATTTCAAGGTTTTTTGAGCTATTGAAAGTGCATCGTATTTGTGGGTAGTTTGCTCTGCTTGCTCCTCCGGTGTGAAAATCGAGTCCGAAATCAATCAGTGGAACAATCTCTTTCATGATTGTAAATGCGAGTAATTTCGCCAGGGATCCAGATTTACTACCCGGAAAACTCCTGTTAATATCTTTTCCGTCGGGAACCCCCCGAACATTTTGAATAAAACCATACACATTCATCAAAGGCACGGCAATAATGGTACCCCTGGCAGGTTTTATAAAATCTTTAGTAAGCAGCCGCCGTACGATTTCTATACCGTTTATCTCATCACCGTGTAGTCCGCCTGAGAGCAAAAGAGTTGGCCCGTCCTCTGTACCCCTTAAAATTCTCACAGGTAGGTCAATATTTGTATAGGTGGGAAGGCGGGCGATTCGCAGATAGATTTGCCTGTCCTCTCCCCTTTTTATACGCTCGCCATTTATAGTAATATGATCAGGCATTGGGTTTAATCTTTCTGCGAGTTGATATCTTATTATTTTTATGTTCTATAAGCTTTTCAGCGTATTCAACTATTTTAGAAGCAATATCTTTTCCCGTTGCCTTTTCAATTCCTTCAAGGCCGGGAGATGAATTCACTTCAAGCACGAGAGGTCCTCTGCTTGATTGAAGCAGATCTACTCCGGCGATACTTAAATTCATGGACCTGGCTGCTGTGAGGGCAATATTGCGTTCCTCTTTAGTGAGTTTTATAATTTTTCCGGTACCTCCCTGGTGTAGATTGGACCGAAACTCTCCTTCTTTTCCCTGTCTTTTCATGGCTCCTACAACTTTATTATCTACCACAAATACCCGTACATCTGCGCCTTTCGCCTCTTCGATAAACTCCTGTACAATCACCCTGGCCTTCATACTGTGGAATGCCTCTATAATTGATTCTGCAGCCTTGCGTGTGGGTGCAAGAACCACACCATAGCCTTGAGTGCCTTCCAGCAGTTTAACGATCAGTGGAGCCCCGCCTACGCTGTCGATAATCATATCCACCTCTTTACTGTAGTTGGTAAATACCGTTTTGGGCATACCGACATTCGATCGCGCTAATATCTGAAGGCTTCTCAGTTTATCTCGTGAACGTACCAGCGCTTGCGACTCTGTAACGGTAGGTATGTTCATCATTTCGAACTGACGTACAACGGAAGCTCCATAAAATGTAACTGATGCACCAATCCTGGGAATAACCGCCACAACATTTTTAATAAGTTCTCCATCATAATAAATTGCAGGTTTATCCTGCTCAATAACAATATCACACTTCAGATGGTCTAATATCAGCGGATTGTAACCTTTCTCTGTTATCGCTTCTGCGATACGTTTTGTAGAATAGAGTTGTTTGTTTCTGGAGAGTACTAAAATGTTTAACTTTTTGTCTGGCATAAATTAACTTTGTTTAAATATAAATTTTGTTGAAACGTCTACGATAAACTTCTTATTTAAAAAACGTCGGCCAAGAAGTACAGGATATCTCATTTCTGCCCTGTTTGTTAAGGAAAGATCAATGGCGTAAGATCTGCCGGCAATCTCAATTTTCTGCTTTATTATGACGCGTGTTTCAGTGATGCCATTTGAACTTTTTACACTTTTAATTTTGTGGACCGGAATTTCAAATGGACGATTTTCATACTCCGGATGATCCGGATCCAACACAAAGAAACGCACAATAGTCAGACCATTGATTTCTTTTGTTGTTATATGATGGCAGTGGAGGCTTGAAGTATATGCACCTGTGTCAATTTTTGCGTCCAGGTTATAAAGAGACAGTTCGGGAAAATGTATTTTCTCTAATCGCCCGATTAAGATTTTTTGGTCGATAGCTGTATTAAATCTGTTTATATAGAGATTGAAAATAAGGCGTTTTTAACTTCGAAGCATTTACTATTTTTGAACCGTCAAGTTTCAAACAGAATGAACCCATATTTTTAATGCAGCTTCCAAATCCTGAACATCCTTTACTCCTTCTCGACTCAAACGTGTGCAAAGACAACATCAAAAGAATGGTTGAGAAGTGCAGAGAAAATTCTTGTCTTCTCCGTCCGCATTTCAAAACACACCAATCGCAGCAAATCGGCCGTTGGTTCAGTGAGTATGGGGTTAAAGGGATTACTGTATCTACACCAGCCATGGCCTTGTACTTTGCTGAAGATGGCTGGAATGATATTACAATTGCGTTCCCATTTTACAGGGGGCAAATTAACGTTATTAAAAAATTGCAGGAGAATGCATCACTCCGGTTATTTATTCATAATGAAAACGATCTGCATTTTATCAACAATGAACTGGAAAAACCCATTCGGTTTTATATTGAAATCGATAACGGATACCATCGAAGTGGGATATCACCTTCTTGCAGAAGTGAAATTGAAGCTATGATTGATGCAGGGGATAAATTGCGACACGTTCACTTCCACGGTTTCTATATGCACGATGGAAGAACGTACCAAAGCAGGTCCCGTAAAGGCATCATTGAGTCTATAGAATCTTCCGTCGAGATGATGAAAGAGATGAAAAATTTATATCCTGAAGCAAACATCTCTATGGGAGACACGCCCTCGGCGAGCGTCCTCCCCTCTTTTGAGTATCTTGATGAATGCACCGCCGGCAATTTTGTGTTTTACGACTGGATGCAGTATAAGATAGGCAGCTGTTCTCTCGATGATATTGCACTGTTTCATTTGATGCCCGTTGCTCAGGCTTTTCCAAATGAAAATCGCGCAATATGCCATGGCGGAGCGGTTCACTGTTCAAAAGATTATGTTCTTGACGATGATGGATCAAAAAATTTTGGCCAATTAATCTCTTTGGATAATCAGAATTCAGTAAACATACTGGATGGTAAACTTCAATCTTTATCGCAGGAACATGGAATGCTTACTGTTGGTGAAAAATCGAAAAATATTCTGATGAATGATTATGTATGTACGATTCCCATACATTCCTGCTTAACAGCTAATTTATATGATCATTATCGAACTTTAAACGGAGAGATCATCAAAAAAAGGATTTTATCATGAGTGAATTGAAAATTGAAGAAAAGTATTCTGCCCGGTGGCCACTTATTACGGCTGTAAGCATGGTTTTAGCTATAGCTATTTTTGGCTCACTTTTTTTTATTGAAAATACGTTGCTGGCCGGGTACGTAAGGCTTGGGGCTTTTGCTTTCTTTGCACTTGGGGTAATTGGCCTCTTTAAGCTTCAAGATGGAAAAGTATCTCTGATTTTTTCAGTAGATGAGGATCATTTTTTAACGGTATCATATATTGTAAAGAACGAGATGAAGCACTCCGAAAGCTGGAATTTACAACAACTGGCAACGGTGAAAGTAGATGAAATGCCCAACCGCAGTTTTTATAACGATATTGTTACCTCAGACCGGTGCGTGGCTATTCGAAATCAAAACGAGAGTGACTGGACGTACCTTCATAAAATTCATGGCAGAGTAATTCCGCTTAAGAAAAGATCCGCTGTTAAAATTAAAACGTTTGTTGAAAAGGAGATGGCGCGTATCCTTACAGAGTAAGTTAATCTCCGATCATTACATATTTCCCTGCTCAAGAGGATCCGGATCATCGGTAAAAGCCTGCTTCCAAAATATATAAAGTCCTAAAAGCAGTCCTTTGGCGATAAAGAAGGAGAAAACTACTATCAGTCCCAAATCCTGAAATATCAGGATGATGATAAAATAAACAAATAGAAGGATGAGCCGGTTTTTATACTTTTTAATAGATTTTCTGTCAAACCGAGGAATTTTGTCAAAGGGTATGGTACTCACCATCAAAAATGAAAGTAAAATAACAACCGGAATTAAAACAGATATGACACCCTGGTTCAGCCCTTCAAACCAATCGAGACGATTGCGAAACGTAAGAAAGAACGAGGCCAGCATGATTGCGTATGCCGGGGTCGGTAAACCGCGAAAGAAGTTCAGATCTTCTGTTTTAGCCTCAACATTAAATCGTGCCAGCCGAATGGCTCCACAAGTGGGAGCAAGTGCACTTAGAAGAATACCAATTATTTGCAGCTCGTGGAGTGCAAAACTGTAGATTAAAAACCCCGGTGCCACACCAAAAGATACGACATCACAAATTGAATCGAGCTCCATGCCAAATTCACTGGTAGCATTGGCGAGCCGGGCCATAAACCCGTCAAGTACGTCAAACATTCCTGCCAATACAATAAGCCAGGCGCCTGCTACAAGGTTACCCTCATAGACCATAATAATCGAGAGAAACCCGCAGAAGAGGTTCATGAGTGTAAAAAAGCTTGGAACCACCACTCTGGGTATAGGTTTAAGCTTTCTTTTCTTGAACTTTTTTTGAAATCGTTTCTTCTGTATCGGGTATTTCATAATTAAAGAATCTTGCCAATAATCGTCTCTCCTGCAACTCTTTTATTCCCATCTTTTAACTGTAAATGAACATTTGAAGGGACGAGAATTCCCATGTGTGAGCTAAATTTCGTAATTCCAAAGAGGTCACCGACTTCTACATGGTCTCCTTCTTTCAGACAATATAAAATACAACGGGCCAAAAAGCCGGCTATAGCGACGGGGAAAAGTACTACAAATATAGTGGAGTATCCTCCTTTGACATACATACAATTACCCACCAAATGTTCTGAGAATATCATTGAACGTTACGAGAATAAACA
>Ga0209924_1000743_pt1 | contig 13706 bp, 9 predicted proteins | sample SalPonR1_C_D1_MG_FD_185700 | JGI IMG/M metagenome (GOLD analysis project Ga0209924, IMG submission 185700) | Salt pond soil microbial communities from South San Francisco under conditions of wetland restoration - Salt Pond MetaG R1_C_D1_MG... ...
CTGGTCGGAGTAAATGTAACGGTTGAGGGACGTGTTATTGGTACATCTACTAACAATGATGGCGAATTTAGTTTAACTGTGAATGAAGATCCGCCGATTATCCTGAATATCTCCATCATCGGGTATGTGAGCAGACAAATCGAGATTACAGAGGAGAATGTGACGGATCTCAGAATTGAGATCAGCGAACAGACGATTATGGGTTCGGATGTAGTGGTTTCAGCCTCAAGAGTTGAAGAACGTATCATTGATGCGCCAATCAGTATTGAAAAAATTGATGCCATTGGAATTCAACAGGCAGCGGCTCCAACATTCTATGATGCTATCGCAAATCTGAAGGGAGTTGATTTTAGTGCACAGAGCCTTACGTTTAAATCCGTAAACATGCGCGGATTCTCATCTAATGGTAACCTTAGATTTGTTCAGCAGATTGATGGTATTGATAACCAGGCTCCGGGACTGAATTTCCCGGTGGGTAACGTGGTGGGTATCTCAGATCTTGATCTGGAAAGTGCTGAGCTGATTCCCGGTGTCGCATCGGCGCTGTATGGACCGAATGCAATTAACGGTATACTATTGATGAATAGTAAAAGTCCGTTTGAGTATCCCGGTTTTTCGGCAATGGTGAAAACGGGAGTGAATCATGTTGAAGAGATTGATGATGATATGTCTTTGTATCAGGATTATTCGGCTCGTTTTGCCAAATCATTTAATGACCGGGTAGCTTTCAAACTCACAGCATCATATTTACGGGCTCAGGATTTTGTTGCAACTGACCGAAGAGATACCGGCCCGGCTACATTCGGTGCAATCGAACGTGGTGCTACAACGCGCGGTGATAACAGAGTTTACAGCGGCTTGAACGTTTATGGACAGCCTCTGTTGACGATTGGAAATATTGCTGATGGTCTTATCGCTGGTGGCGGGCCACAGGGAGCTCAAATTGCCGCAATCCGTACGCTGCTGCCCGATGGTGAGGCAGGAGCTTTTACACCCGATGGATTTGTTGAGAATTCATTTATTGATAATACTACCGAGAGCCTCAAATTGGGGTCTGCGCTTCATTACCGTCTTTCGAATAACTATGAATTAATAGGTCAGTTTAATTGGGGGAGCGGAAGCAGCGTCTACACCGCTAACGACCGGTTTATACTTGACAACTTTACGATCTGGACCGCGAAACTTGAACTCCAGAATCCAAATTTTTTCCTGAGGGCGTATACAACACAGGAAAATTCGGGTGACACCTACGCGGCCAATACGGTTGCATCCCGCATCAACGAGCGGACATTTATCCCGGCTTATTTTCAGGCATTTGTCGGAGCGAGAACCCAGGGAGCAACTATAGAAGAAGCTCACGGCGCGGCGCGGGCGGCAGGAAGAGCAGCTCAGCCGCAGCCAGGTTCTGCAGATTTCAAGGAGCTATTTGACGAAATTCGTGATATCCCCATTTCTGAGGGCGGAGCCAAGTTCCTGGATCAAACGGGCATGTGGCATGCAGAAGGACAATATAATTTCAGTGAGTACATCGACCCAAATTCAGTTGAGCTGATTGCCGGAGCCAATGTGCGCCGCTACTCACTGAATTCCGAAGGAACCTTGTTTGCACTTGATGAAAACGGGGAAGAGTTTCAGCTTGATGAATTCGGAACCTATGTTCAGGCGTCAAAATCTGTTTTCGATGACCGTGTGGATCTTCAGGGATCACTCCGCTACGACAAGCACCAGGATTTTGACGGCCAATTCTCACCACGGTTCTCTGCCGTATTTTCAATCACAGACAATCAGAATATCCGGGCATCTTTTCAGCGCGGTTTCCGAATCCCATCAACCCAAAACCAACTGATTGATCTTGATGTGGTTTCGAGGCGTTTGCTTGGAAATAACGAGGTTATTATTGATCGTTATCTAATAGAAGAGAATGTGACCTACCGGTCTGAAAGTGTAGATGCTGCACGTGAGGCTCTTGTTGAGGGTGCATCTGCAGCACAGGCTCGTGACCTGCTCCAGGCGGTTGAGCTTGAACCTTTCAGAACTGAGAAAGTGAGTACGTTTGAGGTTGGCTATAAGGGACTTATAAACAACAGGCTGTTTATAGATGCATACTACTACTACAATATCTATAACGACTTTATCGCAGAAATAGAGATGATTCAGGGAGTTCCTAACGGATTACGCGAGGATCCGGGCGATTTCGACTCTACAACTGATGACGGAAAAGATGCAATCATAAATCAGACGGTGCAGACACAGCCCTTTGGTATTAATATCAATGCTGATGGTAATGTAAGATCTCACGGGTTTGCACTGGGAGCTGAATACAGCCTGCTGGGCGGGTATAACCTCGGAGGTAATCTTTCTTACAATGAACTTATTACCCAACAGGATCTGCTGGATCAGGGCTTTCGTGCGAGTTTTAACACGCCTAAATGGAGATACAACGTGAGTCTCGGAAACCGGCGCGTAACACGAAATTTCGGATTTAATGTAACCTATCGCTGGCAGGATGCTTACCTGTGGGAGTCTACATTTGGAGAGGGCGTGATGCCAGCGTTTGGCACAATGGATGCCCAAATCAACTTTAGACTTCCAGCTTATAACTCCATCCTGAAGTTTGGAGGAAGCAACGTACTGAATAACAGATACGAAACATCCATTGGAAACCCGACTATGGGAGCTATCTACTACGTGTCGCTCACCTTCGATCAAATTCTGAATTAAACCAAAGGGACTATCACATGACATCTTTATCTAAATCGATTTTACTTCTGGTAATTCTTGCTGTGGCGTTTGTAGGCTGCGATGGCGAATACGACTCCCTCGTTGATGCAAACCTCGATAGAAATCCAATACCGGATACCGACATTGAGGTGTCGGCGGGCGATGCGGATTTTTCAAACTACGTTGCCATCGGAAATTCTCTGACGGCCGGGTTTATGGATGGGGCACTTTATAATAACGGGCAGGATTTGTCACTCGCGGCCCAACTTTCGGGTCAGTTTGAATTCACCGGTGCTCCGGCAACCTTCAATCAGCCCGACATAAATTCTGTAAACGGGTTTAATACGCTTGCGAACTCAGGAAACGGGCCAATCCTGGGACGCTTCAAACTGGACACCAGTATTCCCGGACCGTCACCAACCATTAATGGTGATCCGATTGAACCGTATATGGGTTCTGCGTCCGCCCTTAATAATTTTGGGGTTCCCGGAATTCAGTTAGGCCAGCTTCTCACGCCGGAGACCGGCAATCCGTCGAGTCCTGCTTTTAATCCGTTTTATGCCCGCTTTGCCTCATCAGCCGGTACATCAACTATACTGGGAGATGCAATCAGCTCAGACCCTACATTTTTCACGCTCTGGATCGGCAATAATGACGTGCTGGGATATGCGTCGAGCGGAGCGACCAGACCTGAAATACTGACATCACAATCGAATTTTCAGGCCCAGTTTTCGGCAACTATCACCAGGTTGATGACAGAAACTACGGCAAGCGGTGTAGTGGCTAACATCCCGCCGATCCTTGCAACGCCGGTATTTCGCGCGGTTCCCTATAATGCAATCGAACTCAGTGCTGAAGAAGCAGAAGCTTTGAATACCAATTTCACCACTCTGAATGCAGTTTTTGATGGTATGGCTGATAACACATTTCTATTTGGTGATTTTACTCAGGAAGACGCCGATAGAAGAAAAGTATCCTACCAGGCCGGTAATAATCCTATCCTGATTATAGATCCTGCTTTGGACGATCTTAGTGATGAATTTGATCAGCTTGAAACATTTGAACAAATTACCCCCGAACAGAGGGCAGCACTTCAGCCGTATGTTCAGTCTCGTCAAATGGTAGTAGATCCACAAACAGGGCCGGAGCTCGTTCTGCTTTCAGCAGGCTCAGTTCTGGGAACACCGGCTGTACCCGGCGATCCAAATACACCAATCGGAGTTGCTATTCCTCTCGGAGCTCAGTACACGCTCACTTCTGCAAATATAGTGGAAATTGAAACTGCCAGAGCCACATTCAATGCCATAATCGAAGGAACAGTTACTGCTGCCGGAGACAGGCTTGCACTGTACGACACCAATGCACTAGGCGGAGCGTTTGCAGATATTTTCGGGCTGGATGGAACTGATCCCGGAATTATGGTCGATGGTGTTTTCCTGAATCCTGATTTTAGCCCGAACGGAGTATTTTCTACAGATGGAGTTCACCCAAATGCCAGGGGAAATGCAATACTTGCTAATGAATTTTTGCGTGTGATTGAGGCTGAATTCAACGCTGCTATTCCCAAGATAGACGTAACGGCACTTCCGTCCGTCTCTTTATGTGCAGGCGACTGTGTAAGTCAGCAGGACGGTAGCTGACGGGCTCTTGATCAACATTTAGAACAAACACTGCTTAAAAAAAGGCGATGAGTTGTAAAACCCATCGCCTTTTTATCAGGTGATAATTGCGGAAGCCGTTACATATCCACCATATAGTCTACATAATAGCGTTTATCAGCTACCGATTCTATGAAACTGATTGCTTTTTGATGATGAGCATTTCGTGTATACATCTGGAAATCAAGTTCAGTTTCAAAGTCACATATTAATACTACATCCAGAGCCTCGTCACTGTCAGGGTTTGTCTGAATACCAACTTCTACAGCTTTAATTTCATCAATGTTGGTCCGCAGACCTTCGAGAATGAGCTTCAGTTTCTGGGCATTCTTTTCTCTTGTAGCGCCTTCAGCTTCCTCTTTCAGTTTCCACATTACGATATGACGTATCATGTTTGTTTCCTCGTCGTTAATTTTGGATTGGGTTTATCCTTGCGTGGCGAATGCCAGATCTGCTTCATTCACATTTTCAGAAGCATCCCGAAGCACCTCTTGTGAGAATGATCCTGCAGCCCAAAGATAATAGCGGGCATTGTCGGGTTGATTTTCTAATATCCAATCGTACACCGAAATATAGCCAAGTGCAACCATTTTTCGTTCTTCCTGCGACAGATTTTCCGAATTTTCTAAAACAGGTAGCTGGAGTGAATTTCCGGCAGCGACAAGGTTTGGATTGTTTAAGTTATTTTTATTGGCGTTGTATATGAGTGGCCATAAATACGGATCACCGTACTGATCTTCTGCTATGGTCCAGAGAGATTCTCCGCCAGCTACGGCATGCGCGATCTCTCGGTCAGTTTCAGATCCGGCAATCTGGTCTTGTTCACCGGTTGTTTCAGAGGCATCATCGGATCTAGCGGCCTGATCAGCTTCACTGTTTGCGTAAACTTCTTGATCTGTTACTTGATTTTCACCTAATTGCGCAACGTTTGGCTGCGCCGGCAAAGTTGAGGTTTCGGAAGTTTGCGTCTCATTTGGGTTGTTCAGGAAAAAGACAAGCAAGAAAATTGCAAGCAATACCACAATTGCAGCTGCTGTGTACGACCATTTCATGGAACCATTCGATTGAACGTCCCGGCTAAGTTCATCCTGATGCTGCATTTTCTGCTCAAATACCCAGGCAAGATCTTCCTCCTCAGACGTTGGCGGAACCGGGGCACCTTCACCTTTTTTTGCCGGCTTAGGCTTTACACGAACAGGTAAAGGTTGATTTTCAACGGGGCTTTCCCGTTCAACAATCAGGTTCTCCTCAAGGGGTGCCTTTTTTGAAGATGCTTGCTCCGGGGTAGGGATAGAAGTGGATTGAAATGATAGTACAGGAGCATTATCGGTCGATATGCTCTCATCCGGTTCATCCCCGATAAGCTGGCTGTCCAGGTTTTCGAAAGGCTTATTCACCCGCTGCCTGAGTGCTTTATAAGGTTTGAACACTACCTTGTTCTGACCGGGAATTGTGATCTCCTCGCCTGTTTGAGGGTTTCTGCCTTTCCGTTCATCTACCCACCGAAGCTCGAACTTTCCAAATCCTGAAATAGATATCTTTTCACCGGTACCCAGGGAGGTTTCGATTATTTCCGCCAGCTCATGAATGAAATCATTCGTGGTCTGCTCACTTTGATCAGTTTTAGCGGATATTTTCTCAACAAGCTCGGCAAAGGTAATTTTATCACTCATCACCGGTCTCAACAAATTTCAGGTTGTCCTTTAAACTTGATGACGGGGTGAAATCCACAACCCTCTTGGGAGGTATCATCATATAGGATTCATGATGGGGACTATACACCTTCCGTTCTTCCCTTGTTTTTGTTTTAAACGTGCCAAGTCCGGGGATTGACACACCGGTGTCATTTTCAAGCTCATCACCAAGAACACCGAAGATGCTTTCAATAAGCTCACGCGCATGAGTCTTGGGAATATCCCGGCTCTCCGATACGCGCTCTATAAGGTCTTTGTACGTCATGGCAGAAAATGTGGCTCCGTTTTGATAAAAACTAGTTATATAAAAATAAAAAAAGGCGAATAATCCTAACAGCGGTCTTTTATCGGGGTGTATACTTATGATGTTGACGTTAGATCCGGTTGGTGAAACTTAAACAGCGATTGCTGTATCAGATTTGAGCTTAAGATAGTGTCGTGTCACTGGTGAGATGCCGTTAGCGAGTCATCGGATGAGTCATCCATGAATAGTATAATGAATCGATACGACTCGATTTTTCGAAAAACTCATCCGATGACTACACGACATTTCATCGATGACAATACATTAGTGTAAAAATGGTATTTTTGAACGATAGGGGGTGCATTATCCTTTAAAAGACATAAGGTTAACCAAATATTTTACTTATGGACAGGGCACTGAATGTAACTGAAAAGCTAATTCAATCACATCTTGTAGATGGCGAAATGAAACCGGGTGAAGAGATCGGCATAAAGATTGACCAGACACTTACCCAGGATGCAACCGGTACCCTTGTGATGCTTGAACTTGAAGCTATGGAGCTGGATGAAGCCAAAACGGATGTATCCTGTCAATATGTTGATCACAACCTGCTTCAAACTGATTTTAAAAATCCGGATGACCATGTTTTTCTGAAATCAGCAGCCGAAAATTTCGGCATATGGTACAGCCGACCGGGAAACGGTGTAAGCCATCCCGTTCATACTGAAAATTTTGCCAAGCCGGGATCGACAATGGCAGGCTCTGACAGTCATACACCCGCCTCAGGCTGCATGGGGATGTTCGCTCTTGGAGCCGGCGGACTTGATGTTGCTTTTGCAATTGCAGGTGAGCCGATGTATCTGAAAATGCCCAGGGTTATGGGGGTTAAACTTACAGGCAACTTACCCGACTGGGTCAGTGCCAAGGATATGGTGCTGGAAATGCTCAGGCGTTTGGATGTAAAAGGTGCACGCGGTTATGTGCTTGAATATTACGGACCCGGCCTGGATCAGCTGTCTGCAATGGATCGTCATGTTATCGCCAATATGGGAACTGAAATGGGAGCTACTACCACAGTATTTCCGTCTGACCAGGAAGTGAAGCGATTTCTGCGTGAGCAGCATCGTGAGCAAGACTGGCAAGAGCTGGTTGCCGATGAAGGTGCTGAGTATGATGAGCATATGGAAGTTGTACTGGACGACTTGGTGCCATTGATCGCACTTCCAAGCAGTCCCGGAAATGTTGTGCCCGTTCGGGAGGTTGAAGGCCGTGAAATTTATCAGTCATATATAGGATCCTCAGCAAATCCAAGCTACCGTGATTTCTGGATGACAAGCGAAATTGTTCGTGGTCGCCGTGTTCATGAAGATGTTAGTTTTGACATAAATCCCACATCACGGCAGATCATAGAAAACATGGTGAAAAATGGCGTGATGCTGCACCTCGTGCAATCGGGCGCCAGAATCCATCAGGCCGGCTGTAACGGCTGCATTGGCATGGGGCAGGCACCGGCGTCAGGTCGAAACAGCCTTCGAACAGTACCCCGGAACTTCCCCGACCGGTCTGGTACAAAAGAAGATTCTGTATATCTGTGCAGCCCGGAAGTGGCAACGGCATCAGCTCTTACAGGTAAAATTACCGATCCAAGAGATCTTGAAGAGCTATATGGAATGAGGTACCCAAAATTTGAACAGCCGGACGATGTAATAATCAACCGTGAGATGCTTTCTGCCCCGCCAAAAAATGGCGAGAAGAAAGAGCTTAAGAAAGGTCCGAATATTTCCACACTGCCTGATTTCAGCGAATTCAGTGATTTTGAAGTACCGGTGCTCTTGAAAATGGGCGACAATATTTCCACGGATGAAATTTTACGTGCCGGAGCCGATGTGCTGCCTTTCCGAAGCAATATTCCGGAAATCAGCAAGTTTTCGTTTGACGTGGTTGATGAATCTTTTTACGACCGTGCAATGGAGACAAAAGAAAGCAACGACGGGCATGTTGTTGTAGCCGGCGAAAATTATGCGCAGGGTTCCAGCCGTGAACACGCTGCAATTGCTCCCCGGTTCCTTGGGCAACGAGCCGCACTGGCGAAGAGCTACGCACGTATCGGCTGGCAAAACCTTATCAACTTCGGCATCGCCCCGCTGGAGTTTGAAAACCATGATGATTATGATACCATTGAACAGGGCGATATTCTGAAAACGGAAAATATTCGTGATCAGTTAAAGAATAAGAATAATATTACCATCAAAAATGTAACACAAGGTACTGAAATAAAGGTGTTTCACACTCTCAGTGACCGGCAGCTTCAGGCGCTGCTTGATGGAGGTATTATCAATACGTTTAAAAAGGAAAAAGAAGCTTAATATTGTAACTATGTGGATAACGATCTTTTGAACATTAGTATCTGAGATTTGCAACACATATGGGTCCGAATTACAATAATCCGGTACTGTAAATGGTCCACTTCAAATGATTTGTTCACAGTATGGGTTCAGGCTTAGCTATTATGATATGGGTCGTTTAAGCCGTAACTTTAAGGCTATCTAAAAAATTGATTTTAAGCAGTAAATACGATGGAAAAAAATAAACAGGCTCTGGATAAAGCTGCAAATAACAGCAGTGGACCAGATGCAGAGATGTTAGGCGATGAACACATCGGAACAGCAGTACAGACGCCACTCAGAGAAGATGCGTTTGATCTTTCTGATGATCAGAAAATTGAGAAAATTGAAGAGCACTTCAGTGAAATCATGCAGACACTGGGGCTTGATTTAACGGATGAAAGCCTTAGCGGAACACCCTACAGAGTTGCAAAAATGTATGTGAAAGAGATTTTCCAGGGGTTAAACCCTAAAAATCGACCGGATGCCAAGAAGTTCAGTAACAAATACGAGTACGGGGATCTTGTGGTTGTAAAAAATATCAATGTTACATCATTTTGTGAGCATCACTTTCTTCCGTTTCTTGGAAAAGCCCATGTTGCATACAAAAGCGGGGGACGCGTTATCGGCCTTTCCAAGATAAACAGGATGGTTGATTATTACTCCCGTCGTCCACAGGTACAGGAACGTTTGACACTGCAGATAGCGGATGAACTTCAAGGCGCACTTGAAACCGATGATGTGGCAGTTTTCATCGAAAGCAAGCATCTTTGTGTATCCACCCGGGGAATTAAAGACAGGGAGAGCAGCACGGTTACCACTGAATACCGTGGTGATTTTAAAGATGAAACCACTCAGCAGCGATTCATAGACTACATTCGAACTAATGTAGAGATGTAATACATAACTGATGAAAAACATGCAGGACAAGGACAACTATCCTATCCGGATTTACAATTCGCTCACCAAAACCAAAGAGATATTCAAGCCGATTAATCCACCCAATGTAGGACTTTACGTCTGCGGTCCTACAGTATATGGTGATCCCCATATCGGGCACGCACGAGCGGGAATTACATTTGATCTTGTGTACAGGTACCTGCAGCATTTTGGCTATAACGTTCGGTATGTGCGGAATATCACAGATGTGGGACACCTTGAAAACGAACTCGAGGAGTCAGGTGAGGATAAGATTGCCAAAAAAGCCCGGATCGAGGAGCTTGAGCCGATGGAAATCGTTCAGCACTATACGATTCAATACCACAAAGGGCTTGATGCCCTTAACTGCAAACGGCCAAATATAGAGCCGTCCGCGTCTGGTCATATTATTGAGCAGATCAACCTGGTCAAAAAAATTCTGAAAAACGGCTTCGCATACGAAGTAAACGGAACTGTCTATTTTGATCTTGAAAAGTACCGGGAATCCAACAGTTACGGTGACCTGTCCGGCAAAGTACTTGAAGATCTTCAGTCAGGCAGCCGGCAAACTGAAGGACTTGATGAGAAGCGGAACCCGCATGATTTTGCTCTTTGGAAAAAGGCTTCGCCGGAGCACATTATGCGATGGGAGTCACCCTGGAGCGATGGCTTTCCGGGATGGCATATTGAGTGTACCACTATGAGCACGAAATATCTTGGAAAGCATTTTGATATCCACGGTGGCGGGCTGGACCTTCAGTTTCCGCACCATGAAGCTGAGATAGCCCAGTGCAGAAGTGCCCATGGAACAGATCCCGCAAACTACTGGATCCATAACAATATGGTAACAATAGACGGGGCAAAAATGAGCAAATCTGCCGGAAACTTTATTACGCTCGATCAGCTGTTCTCCGGAGATCATGAATACCTCGAAAGAGGTTTTAGCCCCATGGTTGTTCGGTTTTTGATGCTCCAGTCGCATTATAGAAGTAAGATTGATTTCTCTAATGAGGCTCTTGATGCCGCTGAAAAAGGGTATCGGAAGTTGATGAATGCACTTGATCTTTTGGAAGGGCTGACTGCCACCTCGGGTGATGAAGATGGCACTCTTGACGATGAGATTATCAGGCAGTGTGAGCTTTGCTATGAACGCATGAGTGATGACTTTAACACCGCTCAGGTTCTCGCAGCCCTGTTTGAGCTTGTAAGTAAAATCAACGCTATTCATAACAACCAGCTTAAGGATGATACAGTCTCGGAATCGGCGCTAAATTCTCTGAAGAATACATTTGAAGTATTTGTTGTTGATCTGCTCGGGCTAAACGCTGAAGAAAAAGGCGACGACGGAAAAACTGAGGAGTTGGTTCAGCTTCTTATAGAGATCAGAGCGAATGCCCGCGCGAATAAAGATTTTGAAACCAGCGATAAGATTCGCGATGATCTGAATGAAATGGGGATCACTCTGAAAGATGATAAAAGCGGAAAAACTACGTTTGAGATAAACTAAATCTGCCTGTCAGATTAGAGTGCCAGTGTCGTTAGTCATTGAATACCCTGCAGCGTTTATTACCGGCTCACGCTCGGAACAGCCTGGTGCAGGAAACAAAATTCCAATCCAAAGACTGTGAATAAATCAATATTCGATTATGGGGCGTCAGTCATAGACAGTGTCGAAAAAGTCATTCGATGGGTACTCATAAAGATTATCCGATTTTATCAGCTTGCGATTTCTCCATACCTGGGCCAGACTTGCAGACACAGCCCCACATGTTCATCATACATGATTGAGGCAATCCGTGAATGGGGAGCTCTCAGGGGAACCTGGATGGGATTGAAACGCCTGGCGCGCTGCCATCCCTGGGGAACATTTGGATATGATCCTGTGCCCAAAAAAGATGGAGACAATGAAAATGAAAAAATGTAGATTAAATCATGTTTTCAGAACGAATTGATAAACAACAGATAGAACTTGGACAGGATTTTGCCCCTAAATTTGATGAGCGGGGACTGATACCCTGCATCACAGTTGATGCGGATTCCGGAGAGATTCTTATGTTTGCCTGGATGAATAAAGAGGCTCTGATGAAAACCATCGAATCCGGCAAGGCAACGTACTACAGCCGCAGCCGTGATAAAATATGGGTGAAGGGGGAGTCGTCAGGCAGGTTCCAAAATGTTGAAAAAATTCTCGTTGACTGCGATCAGGATGTTGTACAGATTCGTGTCAGAATGATGAAAGAAGGAGCCTGTCATAACGGCTTCAGGAGTTGCTTTTACAGATCTGTTGATTCAGAGGATAGCGATTCCCTGGTCTATGAAATTGATGAGCGGTCTTTTGATCCGGATGATGTCTACTAATATAATTATTATAGATATTTTTATATAACGTCATGTGTAACAGTTAATTGATACTAAATATCTATAAAGTATAGAACCCGTATTTTCAAACTTACAGACTATGAAAAGGCCATTTATATTTTCTCTGTCAGCTGCCCTGCTATTGTTTATCGGGTGTAAGGTCCTGGAGATAAGTCAACCGAAAATATACCTGCAGAAGCAGTTCAGGGATACGATGAGTTGTTAGCGGAAGAGATCACAGAGACCGATCCGGCTGTTGAGGCCGGCCGGCTCGTGATGGAATTACGTCCCTGGTTTGGTTCTGCATTGTTGATGGAAGTAAAAAATATCCACTCCAGAATCAGCAAGACAAATGCTTAGAGTCGCATTCTGCTAAAGGCTGATAATTTCTTACTTTAATTCTTGGTTTTGCACTTTTGGACTATCATAATGAATGAATTTTTTCATTGTGTATTGATGGTTGAACCAAAAAGTAAACAGAGAAGATTTTATTCACTTTCATATTTCAAAAATAGATTTAGTTACAAGGTACATTCAAATATATGTCTGATAAAAAAAAGAGACCCGCTAGAAACAGTAAAACCGACGCCCGTTCGGATGGAAAGAGAAGAAGACCCGGAAACAACAGACCATCATCCGGATCGAAGGGGAAGAAATTCCGTTCAAAGCGCGCAGAAGGTACACTGAAAAATCCTCGTACTGCCCCGCAGCAGCCTCAGGCAGAAGAGGAGATGAGAATTAACAAGTTTATTGCTCATGCTGGCCTCTGCTCCAGGCGTGATGCAGATGAATATGTCTCTGCAGGAAAAGTAAAAGTTAACGGTCAAACGGTGACTGAGCTCGGGACGAAAGTAAAGAAATCTGACACGGTTGTGGTGGATGGCCAGACACTTAAGCTTGAACCTTTTGTTTATATATTGCTAAATAAGAGTTCTGGCTCAATTACAACAACTGACGACGAGCGAGACCGGATGACCGTTATGGATACTATAGAAGACGCCACCGGAAACCGTGTTTATCCAGTTGGGCGACTTGACCGTAAAACAATGGGCTTACTGCTGTTGACAAATGACGGAGATCTTGCACACCGGTTAATGCATCCGAGTTACCAGGTTAAAAAAACATACCTCGTGCAGCCAAACAGGGTGCTTACAGAAGAGGAAATGCTTGGTCTCAGGGAGGGCGTTGAACTTGAAGACGGCTTCATCAAACCTGACTCGGTAACCCGCGATCCACATAAAGCTGACTCAATTATTATAACAGTATACGAGGGCAGAAATCACCTCATTCGCCGTATGGTTGATCATATCGGGGCAGACGTGAAAAACCTGAAACGAATTTACTATGCCGGATTACACGAAAAGGATTTGAAAGTTGGCCGCTGGAGGTACCTTCGTACTGATGAAGTTAATAACCTGAGAAAACTTGTAAAACTGGATACTCTCGAATTTAATCAATCTTAGACATGATATACAGCAGCGTCAAAAAAGAGACAGGTTCGGTACAGTCGCGTGAAGATTTACCGATATACTTTGACTTGTATTCGCCTGTAACGACGAAAACCCGTTCATTTCCAATCATTCTTTTTTTACATGGTTTTAAGGGATTTAAGGACTGGGGCGCCTTTCCTGATGCCTGTGAATATCTTGCTCGGCATGGCTTTTGCGTACTTGCGTTTAACTTCTCAAAAAACGGCGTTGGTGAAAAGATGCTCGAGTTTGGCCAGCCT
>Ga0209924_1000753_pt1 | contig 13607 bp, 9 predicted proteins | sample SalPonR1_C_D1_MG_FD_185700 | JGI IMG/M metagenome (GOLD analysis project Ga0209924, IMG submission 185700) | Salt pond soil microbial communities from South San Francisco under conditions of wetland restoration - Salt Pond MetaG R1_C_D1_MG... ...
ATTTGCCACCTAGCTTTTCCCTTTAAAGCAGGGCATCAATTACGATAAGATGAGCCAATTTATGGTTCAGGATGAGTTCGATAGAGTAGGCAGGAAAATATTCCCGCAGAAATAAAAAAAGCAAACCGGCCGCCGGCAGTCCCACAACATACCACGTCCGGTCTACTTCAGATGTGTTTTATTTTAAAAATTTAGCTGCATCCCGAGTACCAGCGCCTGGTAGTTTGCCTGCGCCTGAGATTCAAAGTTTTGAAGTTCGCCGATCCACGTAAGGTTATCCGTCACTTTATAGCGGGTAAAGCCCATCAGCAGCTGATTCGTAATCTCCGGTGAAAATCCCAGTACTGTTGAAACTGCATCCTGAGAACCTTCGCCATAACTTACCCCAACAGAGAAGTTTCCGGCAGTATACATACCTTCCGCATACCATTGGGTCGCCTCTGCCTCTGCCTGCGCAAGACCGTTCCCAATCAGATTTATACCGATCAAACCATCAGCACCAACGCCCCGCGTTTCAGAATAGGCACCCGTAATTCTGAAGCCGGCAGCATCCACGCGTGCGCCAACATCCCAGCCTGACATCGCGTACTCATAGTCCGCACTTACCACATCCACGTTTTGGTACATTCCGCCGGCCCAAAAATCGAGCGTGCCGGAATTGAGGTCGACCACATAGTTCGCCTGTCCCTCAACCCGCGGTGTAGCTGTTTCTACCATAGCTGAAGGGCCGCCCGGTTTTTCCGGGTTGATGAGGCCAGCTTTTATTTTCAGACCACCAATCGATGGCGTGGTGTAAATCACGCGAGGATTAAAGTTGGCATATGTATACCCCGATCCGATCCTACCGAGTGTAGCATCGGCGGCATCAGGCCCTGCAAACCTCCCGACGCCCATACCACTGCCGGCATCAGCGATGGAGCTGCTGTTAAATATACCCAGGCCCTTCCCTATGTTGATGGACCCAAAATTACCCGACACAATTATATCCGCAATCCTCCCTTCAAATAGTCCGGCATTCTGCACGCTTGGGCCGTGAAGGTGATGATTAATCTGGAAAAATCCTTCAACCGTTAGCCCGTTAACTTCGGGGGTAACAATATTAAAATTGATGCTCCCCGGATTAAAGCCAGACATCACACGCGTTGCGAATTGATCTTTCCCGTTTGAGCTATAGCCCTCGTGGTTTGATACCACCAGGAAAACAGGGAGCTGGCCTGTTACATTAAAAGTCCAGTCATCCTCATTTTCAAAAGATATGTGTTGTGCTGATCCGCTTTCGGACACCAGGAGGCAGCCGCCAAGCAGCAGGAAGCTAAATAGATATAAGAACTGTTTTTTCGTACATTTCATAACTGTTTACCAATCATTTGAAATTTCTGTAAATCATTGAAAAATACCGGACAGCTTCATTGTGCGATCAATGGCAAAGCTATCCGGTTATGGAAATTATCATGAGGTGAGCATACGGGATGATGGGGCGCAATCCCATCATCCTATTTTAATACTTACCTTTACTATTTCAAGAGCAGATAAAGACCGGCCGCAAGAAAGGCTCCGATAATTGGCCCTACAACAGGCACCCATGAATACGCCCAGTCATTATCTCGTTTACCAGGTATTGGTAGTATTGCATGCATAATTCGCGGTCCGAGATCACGAGCGGGATTAATAGCATAGCCAGTTGGCCCGCCAAGCGATAAACCGATTCCAAGCACAAGAAGGCCAACCGGAAGTGCTGACAGAGAACCGAGACCAAATCCAACTTCCTGTCCTTCAATCACGATGGTTTCAAGAAATTCTCCGTTTGCACCCAAAAATCCAGGCGATACAATATAAAACACGCCAAATACAAGCATCAGGGTACCAATGGCTTCCGTCATCACATTACTTGGATACTTTCGAATGGCCGGCCCCGTACAGTGAACCGCCAGAATAAGATCCCCGTCCTTTTCTTTAGCGAAGTGATCTTTGTATGCTAGCCAAACTAAAAGAGCACCAATAGCGGCTCCAATCATTTGGGCACCGATATAGTAAGGCACTTCAGCCCACTCAAACAAGCCACCGGCGGCCAGCCCTACTGTAACTGCCGGGTTAATGTGGGCACCGCTAAACTGCCCTACCACAAAAACCGCTGAAAAAACAGCAATTCCCCAACCCCAGGTGATGACAATCCAGCCGCCTCCATTACCTTTACTATCACTTAATAGCACGTTGGCTACAACTCCGTTACCCAGAAGCATAAGAATAGCTGTTCCAACTATTTCCGCTACATATGGACTCATAATTTATATCTCCGCTTAATTGATATTTAATTTTTAAAAGAGTAAATCAGGGAGGGTATCTCCCTGATTCTTGACCTGTTCAGCAAGCTATCTGTCATCAGCCCACGTAATGGCTGCTTTTACAGCCCGTTTCCAGCCTTTGGTTAGTTCGGCAACCTTACCCGGATCCATTGCTGGCTCGAACTTTTTGTCAACATTCCACTGTTTACGGATATCTTCAATATCATCCCAGTAGCCTACGGCAAGTCCTGCCAGGTAAGCTGCACCAAGGGCGGTTGTTTCCGTAATTTGCGGTCTTACGACAGGTACCTGAAGGAGATCACTCTGGAACTGCAGAAGCGTATTGTTTGCAGTAGCGCCGCCATCAACCCTAAGCTCTTTGATATCGATACCTGAATCGGCATTCATAGCGTTCAGGATATCGAGTGTTTGATAGGCGATGGAATCCTGTGCCGCCCGTGCAAGGTGTGCCGAGGTCGTACCGCGCGTCATGCCAACCATCATGCCTCTTGCATACTGGTTCCAGTAGGGCGCACCGAGACCGGCAAAGGCAGGCACCAGGTACACGCCATCGGAGTCTTCCACTTTATTTGCAAAGTACTCCACGTCTTTTGATTCGCGTATAATACCCAGCTCATCCCGCAGCCATTGCACCACTGCTCCCGCAATAAAAACAGACCCTTCCAGTGCATATTCCGTCTTACCATCAATTTTCCATGCCACGGTCGTTAAGAGGTTATTTTTTGACTTCACGGGTTTATCGCCCACATTCATCAGCATAAAGCAGCCCGTGCCATATGTATTCTTCACCATACCGGGCTCGGTACACATCTGGCCAAACAGAGCGGCCTGCTGGTCGCCAGCAATTCCCGCGATTGGCACCTTACTTGCGAAAAGAGTGGTCTTGGAATGCCCGTACACTTCGCTCGACTGTTTTACTTCCGGAAGCAGGCTTTCAGGAATGTCCATCAGCTCCAGGATCTCCTCATCCCATTCCATTTTATTGATATTAAACAACATTGTACGCGAGGCGTTGGTCACATCCGTCACGTGCGTTTCACCCTGCGTAAAATTCCATATCAGCCACGAATCGATGGTTCCAAACGCAAGTTCCCCTTTTTCAGCACGTTCCCTGGCTCCCTCTACATTATCGAGGATCCATTTCACCTTGGTACCGGAAAAATAAGCGTCAATTACCAGGCCTGTCTTCTCCTGAATCATACTAGCTTTGCCGTCTGACTTTAGCTTATCGCAATACTCCGATGTCCGTCGATCCTGCCATACAATGGCATTATAAATCGGCTTCCCGGTTTCCCGGTCCCAGATCACTGTGGTCTCCCGTTGATTGGTGATTCCAATTCCCGCAATTGCCTTTCCGTTTATACCCGCCTGTGCTACAGCCTCTGCAGCTACACCTGCCTGAGTAGACCAAATCTCCTGGGCATCGTGCTCTACCCATCCTGCTTTAGGATATATCTGGCGAAACTCTTTTTGTGCCACGGATACAATCGAACCGTTTTGATCGAATAGCATGGCCCGAGAACTGGTTGTACCCTGATCAAGTGCTAATATGTATTGTTTCATAAGTCTGTATGATTTGAATTATTGGTTATTTAATTACTATTTGAAGATGGCTCATAGCGCTCCAACAAGTAGCGATTTGCCAGTTCTACAAATGTGCTGATCTCCTTATTCTCCCAGTCGGCGTTTTTATCAAGTTCCTTTGCCATTAACTCCGCCACCTCTCGGGCCATATCAATCGCAGCTCGTGCATCCAGGAAAAGAACCCGTACCCGTCGTGCGAGGAAATCCTCAATTGATCGTGCCATTTCGTGCCGTGCGCCCCAAATCACGTCAGCTTTTCTGTACGAGTAGTCGGGGTGAAGTGTCTCCCCAAGCGATGGATCCTCATCGATAAGTACCTGAATCTTCTCTTCGTCGGCCCCAAAGAAATAGTGTGGATTGCTAAAATCAATATTCTCCGGTTCCATCGCGCCGTGAACAGCCATCTGTTCTGATGTGCTTTTTTTGTTGGGCAGTGCGCCGACACTAATCGCTTTGTCGACCGTATCCTCACCCATTTTTCTGAACGTGGTCCATTTACCGCCGGTTATGGTTATAAGCCCTGTATCGGATACCATGACCTTATGGCTTCTCGAAATCTCTTTTGTTTTTGTTGATCCCTCCTGCGGTGCAGCAAGCGGCCGCAACCCTGCATACACGCTTTTGACATCACCGCGGGTTGGTGATTTTGACATGTACCGGTCGGCTGTTTCCAGGATAAATTCAATCTCTTCTTCAAGAGCAGTGGGTTCCAGGCTGTGCTCATCAAGTGGGGTATCGGTTGTTCCCACCACTACTTTATCGTGCCATGGCACGGCAAACAGAACACGTCCGTCATCCGTTTTGGGAATCATGATGGCATCGTTACCGGGAAGAAAGCTTTTATCAAAGACAAGGTGTACACCCTGACTGGGTTTCACAATCTTTTTGTGCTCCGGTTTGTCCATCTTGAGAATTTCATCCACAAAAACACCTGTGGCGTTAATAACAGATTTCCCTTTGATGGTGTATTCTTTCCCGGTTTCACGATCTTTCGCCTCTACGCCCGATACTTTGCCGTTATCTTTCACCAGGCCGGTAACCTCACAATAGTTAAGCGCTGCGCCACCATGCTCCATTACCGTTTGTGCCACGTTCACAGACAGCCGGGAATCATCAAACTGCCCGTCGTGATAAATTACACCTCCCTTCAGGCCATCCTGCTTAATGGTTGGGACTCTTGAAATTGCCTCATCTTTTGATATGCCCTTCGATTTTCCAAGGCTGAGCTTTCCGGATAAAAGATCGTAAACCTTCAGCCCTACAGAATAGAAAAATTTATCCCACCACGAGTAGTTTGGAATGACAAATACTTCGTTCTGCACGAGGTGAGGCGCATTTTTCTGAAGCAGTCCTCGTTCTCGAAGCGCTTCCCTGACGAGGTCAATGTTACCTTGCGCAAGATACCTTACCCCTCCGTGTACCAGCTTTGTACTTCGGCTTGATGTACCTTTGGCAAAATCGGCCTGCTCAAGCACCAGGACTTTGAAACCACGACTTACACCATCAAGTGCAACACCAAGACCGGTGGCTCCACCCCCTATTATAATAAGGTCCCAGTCAATCCTGGAACCGCTTTCAATCATTTCTAAGCTTTTTTCTCTTTTCATATCAGTGTGGGACATTCATTAACGTTCAAAACCTATCGAATTGTTTCATTATTAAAATAAATAAAATAAAACGAAATCAAAATAAAATATTATGAAATGTTAAGCCTGGATAAATTAATGGCTTAAAAGGCAATAACGGCATCTTCCGCTCAGATATTTTCCATAGCCCAACCAAGGAGGTTTCATTTTGTTGCGTTTCACCCAATAAATTGAAACAGAAGACAAATGAAAGTATATTTCAAAGAAAAAGAAGCCGCTCCAATGACCATATCTGAACGACACGAAATAATACTAAAGAAACTGAAAGATTCAGGAAAGGTTTCAGTTCAGGATCTAAGTGATGAGCTATCGGTCTCTGAAGTTACCATCCGAAAAGATCTGAGAATTCTTGAAGACAAAAACCTTCTGTTCCGAACACATGGAGGAGCAACACAATCTAATCCGTACACAAGCGACCGTCATGTTGAAGAGAAAGCAAAAATAATGGCAGAAGAAAAAGCGGCCATCGCTAAAGAAGCTGTTAAATTGATTGGAGATAACGACTCAATAATTCTCGCATCCGGGACTACTATTCTTGCGCTGGCCCGGGAAATTAATCCCAGCAACAGCCTGAATGTGATCACATCAGCACTTAACGTGTCGCTGGAGCTCTCTGGCCGCAAACATGTAGAGATAACTCAGCTGGGCGGGCAGCTGCGATCAAGCTCAAACTCCGTGGTTGGAAAATACTCAGAAAGCTTCCTGGAAAATATAACCTGTGGGGTTCTTTTCTTGGGTGTTGACGGAATAGATCTGGATTTTGGCATCACCACGTCAAACCTGCTTGAAGCGAGTCTTAACCTGCGCTGTATCGATGTTGCCCAGTATACCGTTGTACTTGCCGACAGCACGAAATTCGGGAAGCGGGGTTTCAGCCGAATCTGCACTCTTCAGAGAATCCATCATATCATTACTGACGATGGTATTTCATCCGAAACAGTTCGAGAACTTGAAGAAGCCGGGGTTCGCGTTTCAATTGGGTAATGATTATTAATTCAACTTTACGGCCTAATCAGGCATTAATAAAAGGAAAAATCTTGTGAGTTCTGATCAATCCTCTTCTTCTGTTCGCAGCATTGGCTTTATAGGTGCATTAAGTATTGGTGTGGGCGCAATGGTCGGCGGGGGAATTCTGGCACTGGCGGGTGTGGCCTTTGCCGTCAGCGGCCCTTCTGCTATTATCGCTTTTGCCCTTAACGGACTCATTGCTTTTATCACGGCATTGAGCTTTGCTGAGATGGCCTCTGCCAATCCGCAATCGGGTGGTACTTACACATATGCTAAAAAAGCTCTCTCCCTCCAGGTGTCATTTGGCATTGGATGGATTGTTTGGTTTGCATCTCTTGTAGCAGCCGTATTATATGCCCTCGGATTTGGGGCGTTTGCAGTTTTCGCACTGGAACAAATCCCACTTGGAGTTTTTGAAAATATCGGTCAGTCAGGCTTTGTTGCGTTAATTCTCGCCCTCACGGCAATTGGATATTTCGCATTCACACTAAGCAGGGGAACCGGTGATGGCGGCACATTTATTAATATTGGTAAGCTGGTGGTATTTGCCATACTGATTGCCGGCGGACTTGCTGTATTTGTAAAAACACCCTTTTCACAAATCACACAAAGCCTCGACCCTTTCTTTTCAGGTGGATTCAGTGGTCTGATTGCAGCAATGGGCTACACGTTTATCGCACTTCAGGGGTTCGACCTGATTGGTTCGGCGGCCGGAGAAATTAAAGATCCCGAGAAAAATATTCCTAAAGCGATGATCGGGACGCTTGTGGTTGGCCTTGCCGTTTACCTTCCGCTGCTTTTTGTGATGTCAACTGTGGGCGTTGAACCGGGAGGCTCCATTGCAGGATTGAGCGACCGTAACCCGGAAACTGTACTGGCCGTTGCCGCTCAAAATTATTTGGGCGCATTTGGATTCTGGCTGGTGCTTATTGCCGGTATTTTCTCCATGTTGTCTGCACTTCAGGCCAATCTTTTTGCCGCATCACGAATCTCATTGCGCATGGCAAATGACCGGACCCTCACTCATCAACTCTCCCAGATACATGAAACGTACGGCACTCCCGTTATTTCCATCTGGACAACCTGCGGTATCGTTGCCCTGCTGGTTTTGATTTTACCTGATGTGGCCGCAGCAGGTGCTGCCTCCAGTTTGATCTTTCTCATTACATTTGCTCTTGCACACCTCATCATGATTTTGATGCGAAACCGGGGTTACAAAGAGAGCGATACGTTCCGGGCTCCCTTTTTTCCCGCCCTCCCAATTGCCGGCATCGTTGCCTGCCTTGGTCTCGCAATTTTCCAGGCGATCGTTGTTCCCGCCGCCGGACTCATATCACTTTTATGGCTTATTATTGGCGGCGTGCTTTTTGTCTCATTTTTTGTCAAAAAAGCGCAGGCCATTGAAGCATCTGAACAAGCGCTCGACCCAAACCTGGTCAGGCTGAGAGGTTTGAGTCCGCTTGTACTCCTTCCCATCTCAAACCCGGCGAATGCTGAGTCAATGGTGTTTGTGGCAAATTCGCTTGCACCGCCTGTAGTTGGGCGCGTCCTCTTACTTTCGATCGTAATTCCAAGCACCGAAGAAGATGATATCGACAAACGGCTCAAGTCAAGCCGGGATGTAACGCAATATGCGCTAAAGGCATCCTTTACGGCAGGTCTTAGACCTGATACACTTACGACTATTGCCGAGCACCCATGGGAAGAGATCGAGCGTGTTGCAAAAGTACACAACTGCCGCAGCCTGCTCCTGGGCCTCAGCGACCTTAACGATATTCAAACCAGTGAAAACCTCGAGAAGCTGGTGCATCACGTAAAATCAGACGTTGTTGTATTTCGCCAGCCCTACAGCAGATGGAAGATTACAGACGCCAAAAAAGTACTCATCCCGGTTGCAGGCCTTGACAGTAACGATCCATTACGTGCACGAATGGCTGCAAGCTTGTGGCGGGCATCGCAACCTGAAATTACATTTGTACAAATTTTGCCTAAAGACACACCCGAAAATACTATTAAGAAGAATCAGCTGCGGCTATCCCGATTTGCGAGCCGCATCATCCCGGGAAAAACAAACGTTCGTATAATTCCATCTGACAATGTAGTAAATGAACTGGTTAACCTATCATTGGAACACGACCTGGTAATTATGGGCCTTGGCAAGCCAGGCGTACACGAAAAAGCTTTCGGCAAAATTCCTCTCACGCTGGCCGATCAAACAAACAGTGCTCTTATCTTTATTAGTAAAAAATAGATCTTTAAGGCACTTGGCAGGATAACTCTTTAAAAATAACGCCGCCAATGAGTAACCTAGTTGCACACAGAGCTACCAATCATTATCATATCGGAATCATAGTTGAACAGAAATAAAAGCGTCTGCATATGAATAATATTGGTGATTCAAACGGTACCGATCAGTACAAGTACTCCTTTTTTGGTCACCCACGCGGACTCGCAACGCTTTTCTTTACCGAGATGTGGGAGCGATTCAGCTACTACGGTATGCGCGCCATTCTCGTTCTGTTCATGGTTGATGCGATCAATCGCGGCGGCCTCGGGCTTGATGATACAACCGCCACCGCTATCTACGGACTGTATACGATGTTCGTCTACCTGCTTGCACTTCCCGGCGGATGGCTCGCGGATAAGTTTTTTGGGCTGCGAAAAGCAATTTGGTACGGCGGTATCATTATCACTGCCGGTCACTTTAGCATGGCCATCCCGGGTAACGTCACATTTTACTTCGGGCTTGTTCTGATTGTCATAGGAACCGGGCTGCTCAAGCCAAACATCAGCAGTATCGTTGGCGGCCTTTATGGTGATGACGAGCAGGCGCGACGTGATGCCGGCTTTTCGATTTTCTACATGGGAATAAATATCGGGGCGTTCCTGGCACCGCTAATCACCGGGTATCTTGGCGAGGGAATTAACTGGCACTATGGATTTGGCGCCGCAGGCATTGGGATGCTTCTTGGGCTGATTCAGTATAAAGCCACAGAAAAATATTTAGGCGGCATAGGCGCAGAGCCTGAAATGACCGGAACACCTGCAGAACAGCAAAAGCTCTTTGGCCGCATCAAAGTCGGATTATGGGGACTCGGGCTGTTTTGCCTGGCTGCTTTTGTGTCCATCAGCTCGGGCTGGATTACAATCAATCCGGTTGCCATTGCAGATGCCTCCGGCTTTATCATCTTCCTATTAGTGCTCGCCTACTTCGCCTACGTCTACATTGCTGAAGATCTGACAACCGATGAGCAGAAAAAGATTGGTGTGATTGCTGCTCTGTTCATTTTTTCAGCCATTTTCTGGTCGGGTTTTGAGCAGGCCGGTTCCTCTCTGAACCTTTTTGCCGAACGCTACACCGACCGCGACATCTTTGGATGGCTGATGCCGGCCAGCTGGCTGCAGTCCGTGAATGCATTTTTCATTATTACACTGGCGCCTGTTTTTGGATGGCTTTGGGTCTGGCTTGCCAAAAAGAATCTTGAACCATCAACCCCTGTAAAATTTGCACTCGGTCTGATTCTTCTCGGGTTTGGATTCCTTGTAATGATGTTTGCCTCATTCTACGTGGTAGGCGGAAATGAAGTGCTCCCAACCTGGCTCATCATGACCTACCTGTTTCACACATGTGGCGAACTTTGCCTGAGTCCGGTTGGACTAAGTGCCGTGACCAAACTCTCCCCCAAAAAGCTTGTGGGGCAGATGATGGGAGTCTGGTTTATGTCCATCGCATTCGGGAACCTCATCGCCGGACGAATTGCCGGCCAGTTTGATGATGAAGCCATCCAGGCTGATCCATCCCTCCTGCCCGATCTGTTTTGGCTTATTGTGATTACAACCGTAGGCGGTGGTTTAGTTCTTCTGCTGTTCAACAAGCCAATTAAGAAACTCATGGGTAATATCCATTAATTTGGTTTTTGGTTGATTGGTTATTGGTGTATTGGTTATTCGGGGATTCGGATTTCCGGACCTGCAAGCGTCCGAAGCAGGGGGACAGACCGATAAAAGCATACATTGCAAGCCTTTTTGAGGTCAGGTGTCAGGTATGGTTTTCATTAATTCGGCAATCCTTAAGGCGTATTAGCTGACGTAGATAGGGCTTCTCTATTTTTTGAAAAGAATGTTCAAATCACTTAATAATCTTTCGTGTCCTCGAGGCTTCGTGGCCATCCAGCCGATTTCTGGACAACAACAACGCTCCGTTTATTTACCACGAGGACGCCAAGACGCGAAGTACACGAAGGTAAACTCATCCATATCTGCATCTCAATTCTTTGAAGTATTCACATCCTTCGTGCTCTTCGGGCTCTCGTGACTTCGCGGCCAACCATCCGATTTCTGGACAACCACAACACCCTTTTTTTTCTACGAGGGCGCTAAGGCACGAAGTACACAAAGTTATTTCATCTTTTACTGTAAGGCGTTCTGTATAGTAAGTTCATACAGTTATCAAGAGTAAGAAATCAACCAGGGTATCATGAATAAAAATGATCAGCACCAACTAAAAATTAAATCCACACTATCACGCGAAGAGGAAGACATTGGACGCGCTGTCGTTCACGCTGCATTTTATGTGCACAAAACGTTAGGTCCGGGACTGCTTGAGCGGGTTTATGAGGTTTGTTTTTGTCATGTTTTATCAAAAAATGGCTATAACGTACAAAGGCAGATTGATATACCTATCACGTTTGAAGATAAAACATTTGATGAGGGGCTGAGACTTGATGTCATGGTGAATGACCTTGTGGTTTGCGAACTCAAAGCTTTGGAAAATGTGCATCCGGTATGGCAGGCACAATTATTGAGCCAGATGAAACTGACTGGAAAAAATCTCGGGTATCTAATTAATTTCAATGTTCCCTTGATAAAAGATGGAATTAAAAGGATGATTCTTTAATCAACAATTCTACTCTTCGTGCTCCATCGAGTCATCGTGGCTTCGTGGCCATCCATCTGATTTCTGAACAGCTACAACATACCGCTTTTTACCACGAAGGCTCAAAGACGCGAAGTACACAAAGAGATACTAACCCTTACATACATCAATACCCTTCGTGCTTCTTCGGGTCCTCGTGACTTCGTGGCAAATCACCCGGCACCCGGAAATGCACCAGACCTTTTTTTCTACCACGAAGGCGCCAAGACTCGAAGTTCACGAAGAACTACTCATCCTTAAAAGCATCCAATCTCTTCTTGTTACTTCGAGTCATCGTGGCTTCGTGGCCAACCATCCGGCACCCAGAAGTGCACTAAGCCCACTTTTCCACCTCGAAACCGTTAATACGCAAAGATCAAAATTAAGAATTGCCGCAACAGAGTTGGATTTTTGTCGTAGCTTATTACTTTTAAATATCATCCGATATTCCACATCCAACACCACTGAGTAATGGCCAAAGAGAATTACAGCGAAAAAGAAGTTGCCAGGATTTTTAAACGGGCAGCCGAGCTTGAATCGAAACAATCGAACGACTTTGATGCTGTTGAAGGAGGGCCGGGGCTCAGCCTCGATGAACTTTCACAGATAGCCGTAGATGCCGGCCTCGACCCGGAAAATGTCCGCAAAGCAGCCGGCGAACTGTCTCCATCAGGCCAGCAAAAAACGGACTCTCAAACATCAACAGTAAAAGAAAACGAAGTCATTGCCGAGCAGTGGGTTGATGGAGATTTCACAGATGATCTTGCCGACTTAGTAATTGCCGATCTAAACCATCGCTATAACGCCACTCACGAAAAAGTGAGCTGGATGGATAACATTATGAACGATGCCTCGCTAGATACCGATCAGCAGAGTAAAGTGAAGCGAACCGGGAAAAGTCTTGAATGGCAAAAGCTAAGTGAAATGGGGACTGAAGATATTCGGGTGCTTATTCAGCCAAGAGACGATAAAATCAGGATTCGGGTAGCAAAGAAAAACATATATGGCACAAGCTTTGAAAACACAGATTCTGTTACCGGATTTCTACCCTACATCCCCTTTATCGCTGCAGTCGTTACTCTATTTGCACTGCCCATAAACTATTTTGTCAATTCCATAGTTGCGATAGCTGTCTTTTTTTCTGCTAAGGTTTTGATTTCAAAAAACTCGGATTGGATTAAGAAGAAATTTGCAGATTCAAAAGCGAGCACTGAGGAAAAATACCGCACTGAAGTTGAATCAGTCGCCCGCGATCTCGCCGGGCTGATCGGCCAGCCTCAAAAGAAATCACAAGCTGAGGCTGAACCAGAAAAAGGAATGTCGTCAGCGTCCCTGGGTGATATCGAAATAGAGGATCCAGAGGATGAAACTGATCGTGAATCAAATTCAGCCAGGTCCCGCAATCGCGATCGCGACCGATCTTAATTAGTACTGCTTACAAACCACACACTACGATTTCATCACTAAAAGCTACTCATGAAACAGACAATTTTAACCGCCTGCCTTTTTTGTTTCTTCATTTCTGATCTGTCCGCCCAGGGTTTCAACGCCAACAACGGGCGGAATCATCCCGAGCTCAACTGGCAGGTTGCTGAAACTGAGAATTTTAAGATTATGTATCCGGAGCGGTTGTCTGGAATTGAAAATGAGGTGGCACCCATTGCAGAAGAATCCTACGCGGCCCTAAGCGCAAACCTCAATGTTGAATTTGAAGATAAAATCCGGATCTATTTGTCTGATGAGGATGAAATCAACAACGGGTTTGCCGTCCCCATCGACCGTGGATATACCAATATCTGGGTGAATACCAACGACTATAGTGAGATCTGGACCGGAAATGAAAAATGGCTCCGGAAAGTTGTGGCTCATGAACTGGGCCACATTTTTCACTACAACGCCATCTGGACCAATCTTGGGATCTGGAATTTTGCGGTAGGTTCACCATTTACACGTGCCTGGACGGAAGGTCTTGCACAGTATGAAACCGAACAGTGGGACAGCCAGCGCGGCGACCGCTATCTCCGTAAAGCGATCTTCGACAGCAGCCCTAACTTCAACGATGGCACGTCTGCCGAAAACGGCCGCCTGATGTACGCAGTTGGCAACTCACAGCTTCGATATTTTACGGATACCTATGGCGACAGTACCCTG
>Ga0209924_1000756_pt1 | contig 13569 bp, 9 predicted proteins | sample SalPonR1_C_D1_MG_FD_185700 | JGI IMG/M metagenome (GOLD analysis project Ga0209924, IMG submission 185700) | Salt pond soil microbial communities from South San Francisco under conditions of wetland restoration - Salt Pond MetaG R1_C_D1_MG... ...
GGCCAATTATTGAGTCTATATGCCCGGGCATTTCATTGGCTACAAGATTCCAGTTATCTCAAAGTGGTCGAGGAAACTGCAAGTTTTTTAGATCGCGAATTAAAAGCAGATGAGGTTGAGGCTTACTATGCCAGTATTGATGCGGAGAGTGAGCACGAAGAAGGAGCCTTTTATGTTTGGACCTGGGAAGAATTAAAGGCGGCTTTCAGTGAGGAAGAGTTAGAGTGGATAAGCGCATATTTTCAATGGAGCCCGGAAGGCAATTGGGAGGAAGGGAAAAACATTGCTTGGCGTGGAACGCCGGCTGAGCAAATAGCTGCTGGGTCTTCACTTACCTCAAATCAGATGGCTGACACTCTGGAAAGCATTAGGGCGCGACTATTTTCTATGCGCTCAAAACGGGAACGGCCATCGACAGATGATAAAATACTCACATCGTGGAATGCTCTCGTGATTCAAGGCTTTGTCGATGCCTATAAAGCTACGACCAACGAAAGTTACTTGAACCAGGCAGTGGGGACCTCCGAATTTATCTGGAATCAGATGCGATCGGAGGAAAGCGGTTCCTTGTCTCGATCATACAAAGAGGGAGAGGCTCGTATTTCAGGCTTTTTAGATGACTATGCCTTCTACATCCAAAGCTTATTGGCTTTATACGAAGTAACCTTTGATGAAGAATATCTCAATCGGGCTCAAACCCTTACCGAATATGTGGGCGAGCACTTCAGTGATGAAGAAAGCCCGTTTTTATATTACAAGTCGGCAAAAGACGCCCCCCTGATTGTTCGCAAATTCGAATGGACTGATAATGTGCTCCCCTCCTCCAATAGTACCATGGCGCACAATCTGTTTCAATTGGGGCATTTGCTCGATCGACCCGAGTGGATTGATCAAAGTAAACAGATGGTTCTTTCAATAATGAGTGATGATAATAGTAGCGGGTATTATTTCGCGCATTGGTATCGTCTGTACGCCTTAATGGCCTACGATTTTTTCGAAGTAGCTATCGTGGGGTCGGAAGCCGATCAACTTCGCAAGGACTGGTTGCAGTATTTCGCACCCAATGTGTTTCTTTTAGGTGGGGAAGAGGAGGGCAAGCTCCCCTTATTACAAGACAAAAAGCAGGAAGATGTCACATTTATTTATGTGTGTAAGCAAAAAGTCTGTCGACTACCCGTTCAAACAGCAAAAGAAGCCTATCGGGAGTTACAGAGTGATTGGTAGTATTATATATGCTAGACCTAATAACATTTGTTGGATATATTGTCCTACTGCTCAGCGTGGCGCTATGGCGCACCCGTTCAAGCACGTCCAATGATACCTTTCTATTAGGGCATAAGGCTACAGGCTTAGCCGCTTTGACAGCTACCTTGGTAATGGCAGAGTTGAATATGAGCACACTGCTCGGATTTTCCTCCATGGGTTATGTGGCGGGCACACAAGCGCTGCTGCTTCCATTAGCATTCCTGGTAGGCTTGTTGTTCTACTCCTTTGCGGCGGCCCGATCCTGGCAGCGGTTAAAAGGACTTTCAGTTTCCGACTTCTTTCATCAAAAGTATGGGAGTAAACTCGGCATTTTTGCAGCCGCTTCCTTATGGATTGCCATGCTCGGATTTGCAGCGACATACATCAAATCTCTAGTTGTCATTTTTGCCCCGCTAGTCCCGGACTGGTCGAGTCTTTCATTGAGTATTCCTCTGACGGTGATCATATTGCTGCTGTGCATTCGCTCAGGACTCATGTCCGTCATTCGGGTCGACAGTGTGAGCTTTATAGCCACAATTATATTCGTTCCAATTTTGCTCTATTTTGCGTATTCTTCGCCCGATTCGGCTTCTATTGCGACAACTACTTACGATACATCAGCGCTTCCTACCTCTTATGCGGCTTCCATCATACTATTGACCACCTTTACCTATATTGCCTCACCTTGGTATGGACAGCGGATATTGTCGGCTCGGTCGGGCAAGGTGGCCGTAACGGCAGTAATTCTAGCTGCCGTTATCGTTTTCGTCTTATACGCAGTCATGGTGTTGGCTGCGGCATATCTACGCGCCTCAGGGGTAGCACTGGAACAGGTGGAGTGGAGTATCCCCTATATTGTCGAGCACCAACTGCCGGGCGGTCTGCGTGGCTGGGGCTACGGTCTCTTTTTTGCCTTGGCGGCAACTACTTTATCCGGACTGTGGACAGCGATGACAGCGATGATTCAGTCTGAATGGCCTCGAGTGACACAACAGCCGGTATGGTCCAATCGTTTGCTATTGCTTCTTTCAGCTAGCCTTTCCTGGCTTATCTCCGAGTTATTAGTGGATTCCATCTTACAGAAACTTATACTGGCAAATATTCCCGTCTACGCTCTCAGCTTTGCGATTTTAGCAGGATTTCACTGGTCCCGCGTATCTACCATTGGCGCCTCCATCAGCACCGGAGTAGGTCTAATTTGGGGAATATCTTGCTATCTGTATGTTGGCGAAAGTGGATTTTACACCGTGTATTGGGCCTTTGGTGGATTACCTCTCATTTTCGGCACGGGGATATTAGGATCCCTACTTTTTCCAGATTAATGGTTATTGATATAGTATTTTGGCCGGCCCCACGCCCAAAGCGTGGGCCGGGCTATCCGCTCATAGTCAGGTGCTCGTGTGGCGGCATCCGTACGGCTGCGTGGGGCTTCCTTCGGTCGCCTACTCGCTCTACGGCTGCTCATCACACGCGCCTCTGCCTACCGCTGCTATCCCTGCCGGGAAATTATCGATTCAGCCATTAATTTTATTGTCTTTGTAGAATCACTTTTGTAGGCTTTGGATAAGGCATAAATGCGGTCTGAGCCACATGGCCGGAGATTAGTTCCTGACTTTCACCCCTGTACCTCGCGTCAGTATTGCTTCTCCTTGATGGTGGCTGCCTTCTTTCAAAATCTCAATAACTCTATTCAGATGCTGAAACTTGATTTGAGGAAAATCCTTTTGAATTAATTCGGGAGAATATAACATGTCCAAAATTTTCGGTCCACCCGACGATCGCCCCAGTTGATCGGGATGGAAAAATTCTACAATCAACTGCCCACCCGGCTTGATGCTCTGTTCTATTTTTTGATGTACTTCAGGCCGAATGTCGGGCGGCAAATGTGCAAAAACCATAGCTACCACATCGTAGCGCTCCTTCGGAAACGGAAATTCCTCGATTCTGCAATGGGTATAAGAGAAATCTACCTCCTTTTTGCCTGCTAATTGTTTGGCTTTTTGAATACCGACTTTAGAAGAATCAAAGGCCTCCACATCCCAACCTAACTTAGCGGCAAAGACCGCGTTGCGTCCTTCTCCTTCCATGGGTAGAAGCAATCTTCCGGAGGGAATCTGTTGCAATTGCTCCGCAAAAAAGGTATTGGGTCGATCTCCGTATATGAATTCGTCGGAATCAAACCGCTCATCCCAAAAATTACTCATACTATGTTTTATTTATATCAACGAAAGATGTCGCTTTTCGTTTTGACGGTCATACGGTTTTCTGTCAGGTCAATGGGACTTATGACTTTACGATTTTCCTCCTGAAATGATGGTCTCCTGCAGTGAGGATCACATAATATATTCCGGGTACCCAGCTCCGAGTAGAAATAATAGTTCTCGAACCTCCGATAGCCTCCGACCAAATCACTTCGCCATTCGCACGGACAATTTGAATGTGATCTATTTGCCTGGTAGCTCGGGAGGTTTCTATGCGTAAAATATCAGAAACCGGATTGGGAGAAAGGAATAGCTCGGGCTCATGTGCGGGCAGGTCATCCGAGCTTATCATTACTTCCTCTACCGTATTATCGGCTGAAATAATCCAATACGTGGGGTCAACCTCAATCTCTTCTACTTCAAATGGGAGGGAGATTTCAAATTCCTGACCCTGAAAAGTAGGATAGATCTTCAAAAGACTATCCGCATCCGCACCTCTTGCTTGTATGGGTACGGGGATCTCAAAAAAGTCGACCGATGGATGCGATGTCGTCTGATTCATTTTCAGTCGAACCCCATCGTTTATCTGACTCCACTCTACCTGATAACTAGGGAACCCTTCACCGTAAAACCAATCTTCGAAGAACTCATCTAAATTTTCTCCGCTGACTTCCTCTAAATGGCGTTTGAGGTCATCAGTATGGGCATAATCAAAGGCCAAACTGGAGTCAGCTGCATAATTTCGGATGGCCTGAAAAAAGATGTCGTCACCCAATTGCCAGCGTAACATATGTAATAGATAGGAGGCTTTATTGTAACTTAATCGGCTACTAAATATGCGACTAACGCTGGTTGTATCTTCTACAAAGACGGAGCCTCCATCTTGACTGGTAATAAAATCAACGCGGGCGCGCTTCCAGTTCATCCAGGAGGTTTCCGACCCTAGGAATTCAGAAGTCAGACCTGTCAGATAGGTAGCAAAACCCTCATTAAGCCAGATATCCTGCCAACTGCCACAGGTGATTTTATTTCCAAACCATTGGTGGGCCAGCTCATGGGCTTGCAGAGAATAGGAAAAACTCCCCATAGAACTCATGGTTTGGTGCTCCATACCGCCACCCCAGTTAAATTGAGCATGACCATATTTCTCTCGGGCAAACGGATAGTCTCCGAATAGCATATTGAACAATTCCATCATCTCTACCGTATTATTGAGGTTGTTTCGGGCGGCATTCAAATCTTCCGGATACACATAATTTAATATTTCCAAACTATCGCCAGACTCCAATGTAACATAATCAGAGAAGGAGGCATAGTTTGTCACGGCGAGGGATATGAGGTAAGCTGCAATAGGGTATCTATGCTTCCAATGATAAATCGTATGATCCCCCTGTACCTCCTCGTTTACCAATACGCCATTGGTTCCCACTCTATAAGCGCTCGGGGTTTTTACGATGATATCTATAGAGTCTATTTTATCATTTAAGTCCTGCTTGCACGGCCACCAGTCTTTTGCGCCGTAGGGTTCGGACAGCGTCCAAAGAACAGGTACTCCATCGTGCATGCTTTGTGAAAAGGAGCCAAAGCCCTCGGATGTCGGTTCGCCTTCATATTGGACTTCGATGCTGTCTAAAACTCCTTTAGAAAGGACTTCAGGTAGATCTATCTGTAAATTATCCCCGAGTTGAGAATAGCTGAGTGTATCTCCGTGATATCGTACAGTGAGAACATCCAAATCACCTGAAAAATCAAAATTAATTTGATCGAAATCGGACTGATTGGGTTTAAAGTAACTGCTGATCGTTCCGGAAATAAAGTTAATCGCGGGGTCCACCTCCCAGTATAATCTATGATAGACCAAATCATAATCCCCAGTCAGCGGATTTGCTTTGAAGGTAGTTCGGGAGAGATGAGAACTGCGTTCGGATTCAATGATCGCCGATAAATCCTTACAGTTATGATGCGGATCAATCTGAGCATATCCCAGGAAAGGAATTAAGAGCAACGAACAAACGAAGAATGTAAGTAAACTTTTACTCATGTTTTACTGCTATTTTATATAAATAGAACAGATTTTCCGGTCATAAAAGTATGATAGCCTCCGTAAATATGGTCTATATGATGTCTATTGAACATAATTGATCAGGAAACAGCCTCAAGTTATCCGGCCAGGGATAGGAGCGATAGGCACGAGTCCGGCGGCGGATGCAGCCACCGAGCGAGGAAGTGACCTGCGGAAACTCTACGAAGCCGTGCGGCTGCCCGCCGGAGGGCTCGTGACTACAAGCGGATAGCCCGACCCTGAGCGACTGAAAGGGAGCGAGGGGGGACGCCTGAAAACAAAATAGATGTAAAGACATTATATATACATATGAAAGACTTATCAACACGCGATATAGACCGAATTATTGAGATGGCCTGGGAAGATCGAACGCCATTTGGTGCGATTGATTTTCAGTTTGGATTGAGCGAAAAGGAGGTCATCGAGTTAATGCGCAAAGAATTGAAGCGCAAAAGTTTTGAACGCTGGCGAAAGCGGGTGAGTGGTAGAAACACCAAACATCGGAAAAAGCGCCCGGATATGCAGCGATTCAAATCGAGCCGACAACGTGCAATCTCTGGCAATAGGATTACCTAGCGCTAAGTGATCGAAATTTAGTAAGTTCGCCTTATGCGCAGGACTTTCTTTCATCGGGTGTTACGGGCTGGAGCTCCTCCATTATTTTGTCCTTTTTACCACGCCGTTTGCAAAAAAGTGCCTCCGCATTTACAATTTTTGTACACGCCCCGAACCCCTGCAGCCTTTGAGCGCGACATTCAATTTTTTCTGAAACACTTCCATCCGGCTGATCCTGGTGATTTATTAAAAGGGGGAAATGGGGATCTGCATCAGATGTTGCTCACCTTTGATGATGGTCTGCGGAGTTTTAAGGAGGAGGCGTGGCCGATTTTGAAGCGCTATGGAATACGACCGATCCTTTTTGTCAATCCCAACTATATCGATTCGCCGGGGATGATGTATCGGTATAAGGCGAGTCTGTTGCTGTCCGAAGCAGAAAATCATCCCGCCCCGAAACATCCTTTTTTTGCGGGAGATCCATACCGACTTTTGGCGATTACTTATCCGCAGCGACAGCTCATTGACGAGCTTGCCAAGGAGTGGGGCGTGGATTGGTCACCATATATCGAGAGGGAGCGTCCGTATCTGACGCGGGAGGAATTGCAAGAATTGGAGTCAGAGGGGGTGTATATTGGCGGGCATTCTATGGATCATCCCTATTACCGAGAGATAACGCTTGACGAACAAGTACGGCAAACCCAAGAAAGTTTGGATTGGGTGCAGGAGAAATTAAATACGAGCTACCGGTTTTTCAGTTTTCCGTTTACCGATGACCAGGTCCAGGCTGCGTTATGGGAAGGGTTGAAAGTGGACGCCAGCTTTGGCACGCAACGGATAAAAACAGAGTCCTGGCCGAATCACTATCAACGCCTGCCAATGGAGGGAAACTCGCGGTCGGCAAATTATATTTTGTGGTCAGAGCATGTAAAATTTCAGATCAAGCGATGGTTAGGGCGCCATCGGGCAAAGCATCCCGGATCATGAAGATAGAGCGTATTTTGAAATCAGAGCTGATGGATTTTGCGGCTGAACTTCAGGCATTTCCAGGAGCATATTTACCGTTGTCGACTGTGCGTGCGGAAGCTTTAGCGCATCATCCCTTTTCGGAAGCGGATACACCGATGCTGTATTTGCTGCGCGAAGGGGAGGAGTTAGTGGGTTTCCAAAGTGTATTACCCGATTGCGATGAGAACGGTGCGCCATTTGTGTGGACGAGTGGCGGCTGGGTGCGGCCCGACCGGCGCCGGCACGGCTTCGGCAGTCTGCTCCTTCAAGCTGTGCAGGCCGATTACCGCGATCAGGTAGCGGTGGCGAATATGGCGCCGGTTCGCCAAAAAATGTTGACGGCCCGAAAAGATTATTTGGCGATGCCCGAGCTCGGCTTGGTTCGGTATTATCGACGTTTTGCCACGGCTCATTTTTTGGCGCATCGGCTGCCGGCGGTGCCGGTGTCGAAGCGACTACTCCAGGGAGTCGATGCGGTGGGTAATGCGATCTGGGATCGCTGGTTAGGTCGTTCGCCGGCAGCCGATGGGCCGCAGCCGGACATCGGATCAAGCTGTTCAGCAGAGGATGCAGGGTTCTTAGGCGAACATCTGCCCTGGACGGAGACCGATACCCAATACCTCAACTGGACGCTGGCATATCCCTGGATAGGAACCTCAGATCGCGATCAGAACGAGCAGGAAAAATATCCGTTTAGTTGCTACGCCCGGTCTTTCGGACGACACTGGTGTCGATTTCGAGATGCAGCTGGTCAGCTGCAGGCTATATTGCTATTGCAATGGCGCGATGGCCAGGTTAAAATTCCGCTTTGGGTGGGCACTGAAGAGTGCATAGAACGCAGCTCAGCATATCTGAACGTATGGCTGCAAGGTAAGCAGATCGATGCGCTGAGCGTGCCTAGCGAGATGGCCGATCGGATTCAAAAAAGCGGAGGGAAAATGCTGATGTCCAAAGACATTTCATTCCCCTTTATAGTACATAAGAGATTCGCTGATGGCGGCTTACCGCCATGCATCAAAAACTATTCTTTTTATCGCGGGGATTGGGGGGTGACGTGAGCGGGGAGGGTTTATAGGATAACTTTTACATGTGGAATGACTCCTTTTAAAAGGAATAAAGCATCAAATATGTGAGACCGTATGGAATTATTTAGATAGTGTTTTTGTTATTTTTACGTAGAAAATACAAACTCAATGAATATACAGTCTACCAAAACTGAATTAATTCAATGGCTTGAAGAGCTTCAGGATAAGGAAATCTTGAAGAAATTGAAAAGTTTTAAAGAGGATCAGGAGGATATCAATCTATTGAGTGATGAGCAAAAGGTTGAATTAGATAAAAGACTTCGGTTGTATAAAACAGGAAAGATGAGTTTCTCTTTATGGGAAGAGGCCAAGGCCAGGATTAGAAACGAGGCTTCAGATGCACTATAAATTCCGCTTATCCCGACAAGCTGAGCAGGATGTATTAGAGGGGTACTTGTGGTATGAAAAGAAGAGAAAGGGATTAGGTGATGAATTCTTACAAGAGATTGATCGTGCTGAAAAAGCTATCGTAAGTAATCCCGGAACTTTTCCTTTCCGGTATAAAAAGAAGTTGAGAGGTTTTGTTATTCGTCGTTTTCCTTATTTGATATTATACATACTTGATAATGATAATATTATAGTCTTTTCAGTATTTAATACCCGTCAAAACCCGGAGAGGTTAAAAGGTAGAGTGATTTAAATGGTGGATAAAAAGGGAAATTAAATTACATCAAAATATTTATAAAATTCTATTAGCCATTCACTTCCCGATACAAAAATTACTAAAGATATTCCCCAATAGATCATCCACGGAGATGTGCCCGGTAATTTCACCCAGGTGGTGGAGGGCCTGACGGATATCCATAGCAATAAAATCGCCGGTGATACCATTTTGCAGCCCATGTAAAACCCGTCCCAGGTCGGCATAGGCGCGGGTTAAGGCCTGATGGTGACGGCTGTTGGTTACTACCGCAGAGCCGGCTTGTTGGCGAGATTCCTTAGCAAAAGTAATCAGGGACTCAACAAGTGGTGCTAAACCTTCGCCTTCCAGGGCGGAAATGGGCAAAAGCTGTATGTCCGATAGTACCTGCTCATAATCTGTCCAATTTGCATTTTCAGCCTGGTCCACTTTATTGGCTATAGCGATAAGGCGGTAATTCTGTCCGCGGAATTCGGCAAGGTCGGAACGGAGTTGTTCCGGAGTAGATTCCGTCACATCAAATACGTACAGAACAACGGCGGAAGATTGAATTTTCTCATATGTGCGCTGAACGCCAATTTCTTCAATAGCGTCGGTGGCTTTGCGCAAGCCGGCTGTGTCAATGAGCCGAAAAGGAATACCATCCATTACGATAGACTCTTCGATGGTATCTCGAGTGGTGCCCGCAATGTCAGACACAATGGCTCGATCCTCCTTCAATAAAGCATTGAGTAAGGTCGATTTTCCGGCATTCGGCCGGCCCGCAATGACGGTTTGTATGCCCTTTTTTACTGCATTACCCCATTGAAACGAATCAATGAGTTGTTGGATCAGCTGCCGGATAGATTGCACTTGTTCTTGCAATTCGGTCCGGTCAGCAAAGGTGACATCTTCCTCTCCAAAATCGAGTTCTAATTCAATCAGCGAAGCAAAGTCGATGAGTTTTTGTCGCAAGTGGTCAATCTCCCCTGAGAATCCACCGCGCAGTTGATGTAATGCCAGTCGATGGGCTTCTTTTGATTCAGCAGAGATCAAGTCAGCTACCGCCTCAGCTTGTGACAAGTCCAACTGTCCATTCATGTATGCGCGAAAGGTGAACTCTCCGGGCTCAGCATATCGAGCGCCCTGACTGAGGTACGATTGGATAATTTGTTCGATAATCCAATCGGAGGCATGTGCGCTGATTTCGACCACATCTTGTCGGGTGTAGGATTTAGGGTTTTTGTAGATAGTGACCACCACTTCATCCAAAACGTCTCCCGCAGCATCGCGGAACAATCCAAAATGTGCTGCATGGGATGGCGACTCAACTAACTTCGGCTTTCGAATATGTTGAGCTGTCCATTGTATACAATCAGGCCCGGATAAGCGAATGACAGCAATCGCACCACTGCCCGGTGGCGTGGATAAGGCTATAATGGTATCGGTGAGAGATTGGTTATGGCTCATAAGGCGAAGATACGGTAAGATGTTGCTATGAACAATAGAGCGTGGCTGCAATTCTCGCTCATCCTTTTTCAAAAAAGAACTGCACTTTTCTGAAATCATTACTTATATTTGCACTAAGTAGAATAAATCTAAATAAGGGCTGATAAAATTGCAGTATATTTCCATAGATTTTAAATGATTATGCGATCGATCCTATATTGGTTTTGTCTTTCGTTATTCTTGCTAATTGGCATACAGGAGACGAATGCCCAGAAATACATTCAGGGCTTTGTTGTTAATGAAGCCGGGGAGCGTCTCATTGGTGTCAATGTGGTAGGTGTGAAAAGCAGGAGTGGAACCATTACAGAGCTCGATGGCAGCTATCGAATCAAACTCCCTGAATCAGAAATAGGATTGGTGTTTTCTTATATCGGGATGGAGCGGCGCGTGGTCGATATTGATAATCGGGATACAATCAATGTTACGCTCAATGAATCTACGACAGAAATGAAAGAAGTGGTTGTCACCGCCTACTCGGGACCTAAAGAACACCGAGAATTAGTAGGTAGTTACAGTCAGGCGACTAATGAGGAACTAGAGACCTTACGACCCATTGAGAGTGTAGATCAAATGTTAGAAGGTAAGGTGGCGGGTGTACAGGTAGAGTCCACAGGCGGTGAGCCCGGCCTACCGGTGAAGGTGCGCATTCGAGGACAGGGAAGTTTTATTAATGCCCTGAGTTCGGATGTGTCGGCTTCCGCTCAGCCCCTCTACGTGGTCGATGGTGTTCCGCTCTATGATGTAGAAGAGCTGAATGCTACAAATACGGTATTCAGTGATGTGGCTCGGCAGCGCCTCAACCCACTGGCCATGCTGAATGCAGAGGATATTGAAACCATCACCGTTTTAAAGGATGCCGCCGCTACGGCCATTTATGGAGCCAATGCCTCAAATGGTGTGATCCTGATCACCACGAAAAAGGGTCGTCAGGGAAAACAGCAAATTCAATTTTCCACCACACAGGGCGTTTCATCCTTCATCAATGACGTGCAGTTGCTCGACAGCCGTTCCTATGTAAATCTGTATCGGGAGACCTTGTTCAACAGTGGACTCGACCCATCCCTGGCGGGATCGGCAGACGTAAACACAGACTGGCGGGCTCTAGTACGCCAGAATGGATGGAATAGCAACACCAATCTGAGTTTTAGCGGAGGTAGTGAGCAAATGACTTATCGACTTTCACTCGGTCATTTTTATTTGCGCTCTATTGGAAAGCGCAATGATATGCAACGCTATACTGCCAACCTTTCTTTAACGCAAAAATTTTCAGAGCGCATTCAACTGGAATCGGGACTCATTTTTGCTCGCATGAATAAAGAAGCGATCAATACTTTCACCGCTCAGGGCTTTCCGCCTAATATTTCGCCCTTTGCGGCAGATGGCTCATTTAATAATGAAGGTTTTTTTGCCACAAGGCCCAATCCCTTAGCGGTATTAGATCAAAATGAAAATGAACACCGGAATTATGATGTGACGGGTCGAAGTCGCTTGCTCATCCGTCTATTTCCTTTTTTACATCTGTCCTCTAGTATAGGTATTAATCTGTACAGCAATCGCCAACGTCAATTTGATTCAGCACTCAATGGCAGTGGTCGAAATCGAAACGGCTTTTTGCGTATAAATGACGTGCAGAATTTTCGGTGGATATGGCGCGCAAAGGCCCAGGGGAGTGGTAAAATAGCTGAAAACCATCATTGGAATTATGTTGCTGGTACTGAAGTTCAAAATCGAACGAATGAGCGCCTGCAGACGCGAGCCTCCAACTTTCTGTTTGATGGCCTCCGCGAAATTGATTTTGCTGCGAATGAAGATATTTCAGGGGCTTCACGCACTTTTCGAGATGCTTTGGTTTCCTATTTTGGTGACCTTTCTTACAACTACGATTATAGATATTACGGCAGCATCAGTTGGCGACAGGATGCTTCTTCCTTATTTGGGGGTGACGTACAGCGGGCTCAATTTGCTGCTGTAGGAGCTTCCTGGGTGTTTACGGAGGAGTCCTTTTTCCCATGGGATAAATTGACATATGGGAAAATACGGTCTTCATTTGGATCTACGGGTAATGCCCGAATCGGCTCTTACGCCGCATCAGGCACCTATGGCTTATCTACTGCCAATCAATATGGAGGGGTGTTGGGCGCTCAACCACGAACGGCGCCAAACCCGGGCCTGGGCTGGGAGTCCAACTATAAGTTTAATCTTGGGCTCGACTTGGGTTTTCTCGACGACAAATATCGGTTAACATTGGAATATTATCGGAATACCGTCCGGGATGCCATCACGACGATTGAAGTGCCTCGAGAGAGTGGCTTTGACAACGTTATTATCAATGGGGGAAGCATGCGTAATTGGGGCTACGAGGCATCTTTTAATGTCCGAGGTCAAAGCGGTAGAGGGTTTCGCTGGCGGATGAACTTCAATTTGGCGCTCAATAGAAATAGAGTATTAGAAATCCCTATCGAACGGGTATCGCAAGCTTCTGCTCAGGGAATCGTGGAAGGCCAGGATATTAATACTCTATACGGTGTAAAATATGCAGGTGTAGATCCCTATAATGGACAACCACTGTACGAATTACCTAATGGTTCCATTACCGATAACCGCAATGAAGCCTACGCCCTGGAAAATCGACAGCCTATTGGTCGTTCTGCGCCATTGGTCACTGGAGGATGGACGACATCTGTACAATGGAAGAAATGGACGGCATCTGTCTTTTTGAATTTCTCTCAGGGGCAGGATTTTCTGATGAGTGAATTCTACAGTTCTGATGGACGACAGATTAGCTTTTTAAACCAGAGTGTAAATCAATTGGATCGCTGGCAGCAGCCTGGAGATATCACTTACGTACCTCGACTGAATGTCAACAACCCATTTCATCGAACATCCACGCGTCTACTATTCTCTGGCGACTTTATTGAGATCAACAATATTTCATTGGGCTATCAGCCTTTTTCTAAATCTCCATTCCCAGCTTTACGAAATCTAAGATGCAGTTTGGCAATTAACCGTTTGGGGATTTGGTATGCCCAAAAATCGAAAGCAGATCGCAATGGACCAGCCGAATTCCGATATAATTTTCCCAGACAGAGAACGTATTCCTTCACCCTAAAAACCCAGATATGAAACAGACCCTGATTTTATGTCTTGTAGTTTTTTCATGGGGATGCCAGGACTTCCTTTCGGTAGAAATAGATGACCAACTCTCTAATGAAGATATCTTGTCTGATGCAAATAATGCGAATTTGGCAGCGGTAGGGCTGTATAATCACTTGGGAGATAATTCAT
>Ga0209924_1000762_pt1 | contig 13518 bp, 12 predicted proteins | sample SalPonR1_C_D1_MG_FD_185700 | JGI IMG/M metagenome (GOLD analysis project Ga0209924, IMG submission 185700) | Salt pond soil microbial communities from South San Francisco under conditions of wetland restoration - Salt Pond MetaG R1_C_D1_MG... ...
AAGGATCCGGAAAGGCGCTGAGTGAGTCAGGTGCATTAAAACATACGCCATGCCCCTTCAGATTCTTCGTCGCAAAAAGCGCTCCTCAGAATGACCAGGCTTAATGTAAGTTCGGAAATCGGCGTTTCAGTATTTGAGTTGTGCTTATCTAAGATTAACGCCGGTGATTGTTCCTATTCCACTAAATCGTCTGATGAAGTATAACGTGCTTAATTTGGACAGCTAATTAAGGGCTTTTTAGTGTGTCAGAAATAGTACTGTAAGGACTTAATAAAAAATTGATCGTACTAATACTATGGGCAAATTCTTCACTTACATCGTAACGAATAAACGGCGCGGCACTTTGTATACCGGAATGACGAATACGATTGATGCCCGGACTCTGCAGCACAAACATAATTTTAATAGAAAGTCATTTACGAGCAGATATAGGCTTAAAAGACTGGTGTGGTATGAAAGCTTTTCTGCACCGGGTGAGGCTATACGGCGAGAAAAAGAGATCAAAGGATGGAAGAGATGCAAGAAAATTGATCTCATCGAGCAATCTAACCCCGAATGGAAAGACCTATTCGGAGCGTTCTACATGAAAAACAGAACGCGATATCGCAAGATGACTGAAGAGTGGAACACAAAGGACACCAAATGATGTCTTCTTACAGGATTCATATGTTAACAACACTATTTGTTCATACATCAAATCTTTTAAAGCGGTGTCTCCCTGAATTTTGCAAGCTCAGTCAACCTATACGCCGCTTTTCACTCTCGTCAAGACGCACCGTCAACCTGACGAGCAGTTCCTAGCGAGGAAGGATCTGGAAAAGCTTTGAGTGAATCAGGTGCATCAAAATATACTCCTTACCCCCTTCAGATTCTTCGTCGCAACATGCGCTCCTCTGAATGACAAGAATCACAATGGAATTGTGCGCCGGCGTACTTCACAGCCATGCAAATCTCGAATCCTCACACGCCGGCTCAGCCCTCACCCACTCATGCTTCGTCATCCTGACGGGTACGAATGCACGAGGAAGGAACCTTAAATTCTATAGGATGTGATTAATATTTCATCATTCTCAATTCATCATTCATTATTCAATATTCAATAATTCCGGAACCTTTCTGCCTTATTTGATGTCTGCATTCACGTAACTCTCTGTTTGATTTCTTATCATCCACCAGAACACATCCGATCAAAATAAATTTAATATTTCCCTATGCAAGATTTCGATGAACTCGCACTAGCACTCCAGCCACATTACTCACACTTTAATGTTGCCAATCGCTTGTTATTTACGGGACACTCTCATCAGGCATGGCCCGATGTTGCATTTGCAGGAATCCAGGAATATATGCGTGTGGTTTCTGACCGGGTGGATACCAAATGGGATATCGGCTTCGAAAAAACCGAAATCATGCGAAACTACCTGCGGGATTTTTATGATGACCCGGATGGTTATTACTGCCGCGAGCAAAATACACATGTTCTGCTCGTCTCATGGCTCTCATGTTATGATCTTAAGAACAAGCCAAAAGTGATTACGACAACCGGCGAATTCCATTCAATGAGTCGTCAGCTTAAGCGGCTTGATGAAGAATTTCTCGATGTCGTTGAAATTTCCCATCAAAACGATGAGGAGTTACTTGAAGGAATCAAAGCTGAACTGGATGACAAGACTTCAGCCGTAATGATATCCAGAATTTACTTTGAAACGGCTGAGGTTAATACCAGGCTTTCAGAAATTGCAGCCGCATGCCGAGAAGCCGGCGTGCCCCTGATGATTGACGACTACCATGGCACAAACGTTGTACCGCTGTCGGTTCGGGATGAAGAACTTGAAGACTGTTTTATTCTTATCGGCGGGTATAAGTACCTGCAGTGGGGTGAGGCCAACTGTTTCCTGCGCTTTCCAAAGTCATTTGATTTACGACCCGTGATTACCGGATGGTTTGCATCGTTTGAAACACTCGATCAGCCTCAATCTGACGGGCCTGTAGAATTTGATGACGGCGATCAGCGGTTTGCGACGGCTACCTATGACCCTATCTCCCAGTTCAGAGCAGCAGAGGTCGTAAACTTTTTTAAGAAGCAAGGGCTAATGCCAGACGTTCTCCATAAGCAATATCAATCGCAGGTAAAGTATCTGATCGATCTTTTTGAAGAAGGAAATAAGGACGAGTACAACATTAAGCGTTCACAGCACCGGCCGATTGAAAAAACCGGCGGATTCCTCTCATTAACATCTCCACATGCCCGTACAATACGCGCAAATCTACTTGAAAAAGGAATATATACAGACGCAAGAGACCAGATTTTAAGGCTTGGTCCTGCCCCGTATACGAGTTCAAAACAGTGCGAGGATGTTATAAACGAACTTTTCAAAGAGGCTAAGCAGCTTTAAAATTTTTTCTGTAAGCCATCTGCATTTTATGTATCATACACATGTATTGAACATATACTTATATATAAATAAATATCGTTCAGTTCGAAAGATTACGTACAATATTTTGAGGATCGTTTAAGGGTTAATTTCAGCCTCAAAAAATTAAATGTACAACAGGTGACATAATGGTGTCACTGCTCATCTGTATTATCTGAAAAACTTTAATCAAAACTGATTTAGCATTATGGCCACTTCCAAAGACGACAGACTAAAGGCACTCGATACTGCCATGGGACAAATAGAAAAACAACATGGTAAAGGGACGATCATGAAGCTCGGGGGGAATCCCTACAATGAGATCGATGCCATTTCAACCGGATCCATCATGGTTGATTATGCCCTTGGCGTGAACGGAATTCCAAGGGGCCGTGTCACAGAAATTTATGGCCCGGAAGCCAGTGGTAAAACCACACTGGCCATGCAGGTGATTGCCCAGGCCCAGAAAAAAGGCGGCTATTGTGCCTTTATTGATGCGGAACACGCTTTTGATCCCAAGTATGCGAAGAATCTCGGTATTAACACAGATGAACTACTGATTTCACAACCCGATAGTGGTGAGCAGGCACTCGAAATTACTGAAACATTGATTCGGTCAGGTGCACTTGACGTCATCGTAGTAGACTCGGTAGCAGCTCTTGTGCCGCGTGCAGAGCTTGAAGGCGAAATGGGCGATTCCCATATGGGGCTTCAGGCCAGGCTGATGTCGCAGGCACTAAGAAAGATCACAGGTATCGTTAGTAAATCACGAACGTCCTGTATTTTCATTAACCAGGTTCGTGAAAAAATCGGGGTCATGTTTGGTAACCCTGAGACCACAACCGGCGGACGCGCTCTAAAATTTTACAGTTCTGTACGGATTGATATCCGGCGAATCGGTTCCCTGAAAAAAGGAGACGAAGTTCTGGGTAACCGCACAAAAGTGAAGATTGTGAAGAACAAAGTGGCGCCTCCATTTAAGGTTGTAGAGTTCAACATTCTCTACGGTAAAGGCATCTCGAAAATATCTGAGATTCTCGACCTTGCTGTCGAGTACGATATTATCGAAAAACGCGGCAGCTGGTATCGTTACGACGGTGAACCGATCGGACAGGGAACCGATGCAGCTATGCAGTTCCTCGAGGAAGATCCGGAGCTCACAGACCGTATCGAACAGATTGTGCGCGCCAAATTAATGCCAGAAGAGTTCGATGCGCCTGAAGACTTAGAAGCAGCAGAAAAAGAGAAGGAGAAGAAAAAAGAAAAAGCTTCTGAAAAAGCATGATAAATGCTGCAAGTGATCCTGAGGGAGAGAAGATTCTGCAGAGTCTTCCCCTCCCCATCACTAAAATCTCACCTCAGAAAAAGAATGGCGACCGCTTTTCGCTGTTCCACAAAAAAACCTTTCTCATTGGGGTTTCATCCCAGACCTTACTCGATTATTCTATTCAAAAAGGCACCCGGCTTACAAGGGATCTGTATCACAGACTCAGCCATTCAGAAGAATACCAAGCCGTAAAAGAGAGGTGCTACAGGCTTCTCTCAGGGCGCGATCATGGAGCTGAAGAGCTAAAACGAAAGCTGATAAGAAAAGGGTTCTCTGAAAGCATGAGTAGTAAGGTAGTAACCGAATTCAGGGAAAAGGACCTTCTCAACGACAAAAGCTACGCCTTAAAGTTTGCCCAGGATAAATACCATTTAAAACAATGGGGGCCAAGAAAGATACAGTCAGCACTATTTAAGAAAGGGGTACCCAATCAAATCATCACAGAAGTAATTCATGAATTGAAGAGCAACATCAATCCTGTCGATACATGTATTGAGCTGGCTTTAAAAAGACGCCGGCACTTTCTGAGAGAGCCTGATTCATTCAAACGAAAACAAAAAATTTTTCGGTATCTTGCGGGGAAAGGATATTCTTCCGACAAGATTAAAAAGGCTTTGCCAAACATAGAAAAGCAATTAGATGCTTAAAAATCTTACGCTCGATAAGGTTGTAAAATCGATCATTGGTGCAGCAGGAATTATCCTGTTAGGACTGGTTATCTATAATTACAGCAACCTTATTTTATATGCACTTATTGCAATGCTTTTCAGCTATATGCTTGATCCCATCGTCAACAGGCTGCAGGCTGCAGGTATGGATCGTACACTTGGCACAACTCTGACGCTTGCCACTCTAATTCTTGTGATTGTTTGGGGATCTACATCTGTGATACCAATAGTTGCTAATCAAATGGCAAGCCTCGCACGTCAGCTTGATATCGAAAACCTCAGGTTTATTGCAGAACAGATTGAAGTAAGCATCATTAATACATTCGAATTCATTCCAGAAGGATTTCTTCGCGACAATATCTCAGTAATGTCTGATAACCTGTTTGATGTGGGGCAGATTTCAGATATTGTATCAAATATCATAGGTATTTTCACAAACCTGTTTGCCGCGTTTCTGGTGATCCCGTTTGCCACATTCTTTTTTCTTAAGGATGGGCATAAAATCAGACGTGACATTTTAAAGCTCGTTCCCAATAAGTACTTCGAAACGATACTTAGTCTTGTCGACAAAATTGAGACCCGTCTAGGAATCTATTTCAGAAGCGTTTTTATACAGTGTACACTCGTTGGTATCGTGAGTTGGCTGACACTCTCAGTTGCCGGATTGAACAATTCAGCATCGGTTGGTATAGCTATCGGCCTGGCCAACTCCATTCCTTATTTTGGTCCGCTCATCGGATATCTGCTATCCATAGTCATTTCCATCATCGAAACGGGAGATTTCTCCCTCATCATTCCGTGTATCATTGCGGTACTTATCGCACAGATAGTTGACAATGTTATACTTCAGCCAATGATTTTTTCTAAATCTGCTGATATGCATCCGGTAGCGATTCTATTTATTATTTTGATCGGGGCACAGACAGCAGGAATACTTGGTATGCTCATAGCCATACCAATAGCCACTGTAATTAAAATTTCGATTATTCAGATTCACTGGAGTTTTAATAATTACAGAATATTCAGGCTTGATCAGACACAAGCATTTCCGGAGACCCAAACTTCTAAAAAAGAGTCTGAATAATCGGCGACTTTTTTTCTATCTTTTCACTCCGCTGAAATCGCATTGAATTTGCAGTCGTGCATAATCTTGTTTTCTTCGCATCCGGATCGGGTACGAACTTCCAGTCCGTTATTGATGCTATTGAATCAGGCCAGATAGAAGCCCAAATTACGGGATTAGTCACCAATCGGCCTGAAGCTGGTGCTATTAAAAGAGCCCAAAAACACGGCATTCCTACCTTCGTTATAGATTCAAATGCATCCGATTTTGAACAGAAACTGCTTGATCTGCTTTCAGAACTTAATCCGGACCTGATTGTCCTGGCCGGTTATCTAAAAAAAATCCCTACCGTTATAATAAATACTTACAGCGGCAGGATTATTAATATCCACCCCTCCCTTTTACCAAAATACGGAGGGAAGGGATACTACGGAATGAATGTTCACCGGGCTGTTATAGAGAACAAAGAAGGCGTGTCGGGCTGTACCGTTCATTTTGTTGATGAAATCTACGACAACGGACAAATTATCGAACAAATTAAAGTCCCTGTATCATCAACAGACACTCCTGAGTCACTTGCAGAAAAAATTCTTCGCCGGGAGCATGAATTACTCCCGAATACCATACACAAATTGCTAACCCAAACATCTTAAATTTAAAAAGTGTCTCTCCAACCCCTATCATCGCTGCCCACCAACGCCATCAAACCAAAACGTGCACTGCTCTCAGTATCTGATAAAACCGGGATAGCCGAGCTTGGCCAAACACTTCATAATCACGGTGTGGAGCTGATTAGCACCGGTGGCACAGCAAAAGCTCTGCGCAATGCCGGACTCCCCGTCACCGATGTGAGTGATATCACCGATTTTGAAGAGTGTCTGGATGGACGAGTGAAAACACTTCATCCGTTCATACATGCAGGAATTCTTGCCAGAACCAGTCATAATCCAGATGTCCGCGAATTACAACGTCTTAAGATTGACCCTATTGAACTGGTCGTTGTAAACCTTTACCCATTTGAGGAGACCGTCGCAAAGGAAGGTGTTACACCTGCAATTGCTACAGAGAATATTGATATCGGCGGGCCCACAATGGTTCGGGCTTCAGCCAAAAATTTTGCTCACGTTTCAATACTAACATCACCCGGTCAGTACAAAGACTTTACTGATGAACTGAATGATGAAGAAGCTATTTCATTTGAATCCCGAAAAAAACTGGCCAGAAAAGCGTTTGAGCACACGGCGTCATATGATGCTGCCATCAGCCGGTATTTTAACACCATTTCTAATCTCGATATGCCCCGGCAGTTTTCAGCCGCTATTCATCAATCTGGTGAACTTCGCTATGGTGAAAATCCCCATCAAAAAGCTGGAGTATACGGTGATCAAAGCAAATACATTGACTGCTTTCATGGCAAGCAACTAAGCTACAATAACTATCTTGACCTGGATGCCTCACTTCAGTTAATTGCTGATTTTCCGGCTGATCAACCGACAGTTGCCATTTTCAAACACACAGTTGCGTGCGGCGTCGCAACGGCAGATACGTTGAAAAAAGCTTATCAAAAAGCGTTCTCAACTGATACATCATCCCCTTTTGGAGGTATCATTTGTTGCAACCAGTCAGTAGATGTTGATACGGCAAAAGAGATTGACAAAATTTTTACCGAAATTATTATTGCTCCCGGCTTCGATGAAGATGCTCTGAACCTGCTTACGCAAAAGAAAAACCGGCGCCTTGTTACTATTCTTGAATTGCCTTCTGTAACCGGCGGAATTACATTCAAATCAATCTTTGGGGGTGCGCTGCTTCAACAAGAGAACACCCTTCTGATCGATGACGAAAAACTTCAAATACCTACTAAAAGAAAACCCACTCAGCAGGAAATGAAAGACCTGCAGTTTTCATGGGCCGTGGTCAAGCATATCAAATCCAATGCAATTGTGTATGCCCGTGACTTACAAACCGTTGGAATTGGAACCGGGCAGCCGAGCAGGGTAGACAGTTCTGAACTTGCAATTAGAAAAGCTGCGAATGAAGGCCTTTCGATTGAAGGAAGTGTGGTTGCTTCTGATGCATTTTTCCCATTTGCTGACGGAGTAGAAGCAGCTGCTGAAGCGGGTGCAACAGCAATCATTCAGCCTGGAGGAAGTATTCGGGATGAAGAAGTTATCGAAATGGCCGATAAACATAACATAGCTATGGTGTTTACCGGAATTCGTCATTTCAGGCATTGATAAAATGACGTTAAAATAGATAAACAATAGTTCGCAAATACAAGGACAATCTCGTATTTTCGATTGTTCACTCCCATAATGCATAAATCATCGCAAATAGATGTCCGATATTTACACTCAGACTAAGACCAAGACATCAAAAAATCAGAGAAAAAAAGGACTCTTTGATTTTCTTTATACTGATATAGCCATTGATCTTGGCACGGCTAACACTCTTATTTATGCCAAAGATCAGGGCATTGTTTTAAATGAACCATCGATCGTTGCGCTTAATAATCAGAATACTCCGGTTGCTACCGGCCATGAAGCGCGTTTGATGCACGAAAAAACTCACCGAAATATTCGCACCGTACGCCCTTTACGTGACGGCGTTATTGCAGACTTTGAAGTTGCCGAGCAGATGATGCGTGGCATGATCAAGAAAGTAAAAGTGAAATGGTATTCAACAACCCGTCAAATTGTGGTTTGTGTACCAAGCGGAATTACAGAAGTTGAGCGTCGTGCTGTTCGCGATAGTGCAGAGCACGCCGGTGCGAAAGAAGTCTACCTCGTAGATGAGCCAATGGCAGCCGCTATCGGTATTGGCCTTGATGTCCACGAGCCGGTAGGTAATATGATTGTAGACATCGGTGGCGGTACGACCGAAATTGCTGTGATTGCCCTATCAGGAATTGTTTATGCACAGTCAGTGCGATTGGGCGGTGACGAACTTAACGACGATATCATCAACTATTTCAGGCGCAACCACAACCTCTTGATTGGTGAGCGGACTGCCGAGAAAATTAAATGTGAAATCGGGAGTGCGGCTCCGCTTGATGAAGAGCTTGAGATGATCACCAAGGGGCGCGACCTGGTAAATGGCGTTCCCAGAACGCGACAGGTAACGTCTAAGGACGTACGTGAGGCCATCTCAGAATCTGTGAACACCATTGTAGAATCTATCACAAAATCACTCGAACAAACACCACCGGAACTTTCCGCGGATATTTTGGATCGCGGTATAATGTTGACGGGTGGTGGAGCGTTGCTAAAGAACCTGGATAAACTCATCATGGAAACAACTGACCTTCCGGTTCACATTGCAGAGGATCCACTCACAGCTGTAGTCCGGGGTACAGGTTCTATTCTTGAAGACATCGAACATTACCGAACCGTGGTCTCTTAATTAGTTTAGGTTTTACATGCGACGCCTATCAGACGCAAAGGATTATATTCTGACAGCAATTTTGCTTCTGTGTGCCATCGCTATGATGATTAGCCGGCACGACGGCGGACTGCAAAATGCAAGGAAAGCATCCATCACGGTATTAAGCTATCTTGAACAGCCTCTCTCTGTGATTCGTGTTTACCGGCAGGCCCTTACAACAAACACCTATTTACACAGGCAAAATATTTTACTCCAGGATGAGCTCAGCCAGCTTCGTTCTGTTGAAGAACAAAATCGAATTTTAAGAGATCTTCTTGCGCTTGAAGACAGCACGGAACACAGTGTAATTCCGGTCAGAATTGTTGCTAAAGATCTCAATGGCCTCAATAATGTGCTGACGATTGATGCAGGAACTGAAAAGGGGGCTAAAGTTGGAATGCCGGTTATCAATTCTGATGGGCTGATAGGCCAGATAATACTCACAAATAAAACCTATTCACAGGTCCTTCCATATTCAAACTCACTGTTTAGAGTGAGTGCTACAGTTGCTGAAACACGTGCCATGGGTATCGTATCCTGGCCAGCCTCAAGACATGATGAGCTTGAGTTGAATCATATTCCACAAACAATTGAGCTTGAAATTGGTCAGACAGTTGAGACCTCCGGTTTTAGCAATCAATTTCCAGCAGGTCTTCCAATTGGAGAAATTATTCGACTCAAACCTGGTGACGGTATTGAAACTCAAACTGTCTATCTCAGGGCTTACGCTGATTTATTTACGGCTGCCGAGGCATTCGTCGTCCAGTTCGAGCCCGATTCTCTTATTCAGGACCTTAGAGAAAAGCAACAGGAGTTATTTTGATACGTTCTGATCTCCTGAGATACACCCTTTTGGGTATTGGCGCGGTGGCCATTCAGGTCATTCTGCTTCGTCATTTAACTGTATTTGATGCTCAATCAGATTTGGTTCTTCTTTTTACGCTTTGGATTTGCACAAAGCGGAGTAAAACAGAGGTGATTATATTAACTGCGTTCGTCGCTTTTTTCCAGGATGCACTGACCGATCTTTGGGGGCTGAATTTATTTACCAAGGTCTTAACGGTATTTATTCTTTATAACTTTTTGAACAGAACATCAGAAAACCAGTTTTTGGCCTGGCAGATATTTCTGATCGTATTGGGGGCATCATTTTTGCATAATATTATCTTTTATATCGTTAGTTCTCTTACAGGTACCTACGCCAGTGAGTATGTTGTAATAAGCCTTCTCCTGGTAAGCAGTTTGTTCACCGCTGTGCTTGGAAGTTTTCTGCATCTTGTACGTTCCAGATAAATATGCCAAACAGAAGAAAAACTCAAAATATTCAAATGTCTGTGCGAATCCTCCAGGGGGTTATCGTACTTGGCCTGCTTGTTACAATTGGCCGCATGTTCCAGCTTCAGATACTCGACCATGAGGAATATGCTCCACTGAGCCGTCAAAATTCTATCCGGATGGATATTGTTAATCCTGCACGTGGTCTTATACTGGATCGTCAAGGAGAAATACTTGTCGAGAACCAACCAATCTATTCCATTACAATCACTCCCTCCAAATTCGACCGTAAAAAAATCGGGCTGTTGAGCACTATTCTACAGATTGATTCGCAGCTCATTCTTGAGAGAGTAAATGAAGCACAGGATTATTCATGGCACCGACCCTCACGACTCTTTACGGAAGTACCGTTTGAAATTTTTTCAGTCGTGGAGGAAAATTTATGGCGGTTGCCGGGGATAGGTCATCAGATAGAAAGTAAACGAAATTACCCCAAGGAGCTGTCCGCGTCACATATTCTCGGCTATCTCAGAGAAGCCGATCCAGAGGATTATGAAGAAATAGTTGAACTCCGGCTGGGTGATAAGATTGGTAAAAGTGGAATTGAGATGGTTTACGACCGGTTCCTGCGCGGTGAGAAAGGCATGAGTTACTTACGGGTGAACGCCTATGGTCAATCACTTGGCTACTTTGATGACGGGAATCTGAATGCGCCACCCGAAAAAGGCGCAGATCTGTTGACGAGTATCGACTCAGATCTTCAGGCACTCGCAGAGAAACTCATGGAAAACAAAACCGGTGGCGTTGTCGCAATGGATCCCAATACCGGTGAAGTTCTTTCTCTCGTGAGTGCCCCAACCTACGATCTTGAAAAACTATCAGGCCGTATGGACAGTGAATACTGGCAGTCTGTGAACGTTGATTCGCTGAAGCCACTCTATAACCGCGCTATTTCTTCACGGCAGCCTCCCGGTTCAACCTTCAAACCTTTCATGGGTATTTATGGCTTACATACGGGACTTATTACACCCAATATGGAGCTTACCAGTACAGGGAGTTACATTCGTGGGCGTGCCTATGGTGATCTGGCAGACCCGGGTGTGTACGATCTCGAAAAAGCGCTGGCTAAATCGAGCAACTACTATTTCTTCTGGATGATGGACCGTATTGCCACCAATGGCGGTTTGGATGACTGGTCAGAAAAAATTAAAGACATGGGAATGGGCCCACGAAATAACATCGACCTTCCATTTGAGACCCGCGGTATTATTCCTTCGACAGATTATATGAACCTCAATTTTGGCGAACAATATTGGGGCATCGGTGACCTGATGAGCCTGGGCGTTGGGCAGGGAATGGTTTCAGTCTCACCTTTACAGATGGCAGTAGCCGTATCTCTGATAGCAAATGGCGGTTACAAGGTTCAGCCTCACATTGTAAAAGAGATACACCACAGTGATGGCAGAATAAATTTCACTCAGCCCTACAAAGAGCGCATTGAGTGGGTAAAACCAGAATACCTTACCGCGGTAGGAGAAGGTATGCGAAAAGTGGTGACAGAAGGAAGCAGTCGATACTATACTGATATTCCTGACATCCCTACTGCAGGAAAAACCGGGACCTCCCAGAATCCACACGGGCAGGATCACGGATGGTTTATTGCCTATGCACCCTATGACAATCCACAGATAGCCATTGCTGTACTCACTGAGAATTCCGGGTACGGATCTATCTCTGCTGCACCTATTGCATCCCTCCTTATTGAGCAGTATCTGAGCGGAGAGGTGGATCGATCATATGTGATGAATTACGTGCTAAACTTTGTACCGAAGCCTCTTGAGGACGACGATGATGAGGATGAAACTGAACCAGATGACAATGCTGAACCTGAAACAGACGAAACTGCAGACGCTCAAGCCACTGAAGTAAACGCTGCGGAGGCAACCGATGATTAATGTAAAAGATTTCAGCTGGTCTGTTATTCTGCTTTGGCTCATGATAGCCTCAATTGGGCTGGTAGCGATATACAGTGCCACACTCGGTGAAGTATCGCAATTTCTTCCCACTTACATCCAGGATAACTTTTCGCGACAGCTCATATGGATATCAATTTCGCTTGTCGCTCTTATTTTTATTCAGTTTATATCCCCAAGAACATTCCAGGGGCTTGCTTATATCCTGTATGGTCTCTGCTTGATATTAGCAATTGTGACGCTTTTTGCCGGCGTTGAAGTAAGCGGGAGTCGAAGCTGGCTTTCGATATTCGGAATGCGTCTTCAGGTTAGTGAATTCATGAAGCTCGCCACTATTTTAGCCGTCGCCAGCTACCTGACTCATAAACGCGATATGTCTGTAGGCAACCTGAAAACGGCTCTGACAACTGTTCTATTGATTGCTGTACCTGTAGCCGTCATTCTACTTCAAAACGATACCGGCACCGCTATAATCATGGTTACTCTGATTCCTGTTGTGCTTTTCTGGTCAGGATTGCCTTACGGAATCTCACTACTCATCATTTCCCCTGCCATCATTGGATATTTCACGGTCATTGGGCTTCCATATGGCATTATTAGTGCATTGGTGATAACAATCGCAATTTTCTTTCTACAGCGCACCAAGTGGCTGAATATCTCGGCTCTCGTTCTTGGTATCGTTGTTGTAATTGGAACGGAAGTAGGTCTTCAGCAAATCCTTCAGCCTCACCAGCGCGCTCGTATCGAAGCATTTGTGAATCCGTCCCTTGATCCGCACGGTGCCGGATGGAACGTACTACAGGCAAAAACAGCCATCGGATCAGGCGGTTTTTCAGGGAAGGGATTCATGGAGGGCACTCAAACGCAGCTCCGGTTCCTGCCCGAACAGTGGACAGATTTTGTGTATTGTGTGGTGGGAGAAGAGTTCGGATTTCTCGGATCGTCACTCCTTCTGATTTTATATGGCCTGCTGTTTCTGAAGCTTTTGTCAATGGCCGGGGCTCACAAGCATCCATTTGCACAGCTGGTCATTGTATGCGTTACGTTTATATACTTTGCTCACTTCCTCGTTAATATAGGTAGCGCCACGGCGATGCTGCCAATAATGGGTGTACCCCTGCCTTTTGTCAGCTACGGCGGATCTGCTTTCCTGGCCAACACAATTATGCTGGCTATCTGCCTGAACATGGACCAGAATAAGCGCTCCTTTAGTATTTACCGATAATTCAGAAGCCGGCCGTTTATACGCAAAGTCAATGTTACTCTAACCCCTCTTCCAGATCACTCAAAAATTGCCGGATGCGCTCGGCATTAACACCCACATCGCTTCTGCCAATACGTGATTTCGAACGCATGTCAACGCGGGTGCCATCGC
>Ga0209924_1000763_pt1 | contig 13510 bp, 13 predicted proteins | sample SalPonR1_C_D1_MG_FD_185700 | JGI IMG/M metagenome (GOLD analysis project Ga0209924, IMG submission 185700) | Salt pond soil microbial communities from South San Francisco under conditions of wetland restoration - Salt Pond MetaG R1_C_D1_MG... ...
CTATCTGCACATCCCCGACATGGGCGCCGGCGGCATCTACGAGTTCATCAAGTGGTATTACCCGCAGCTGCGCAAGCAGGGCCTGATCGTGGACGTGCGCGGCAACGGTGGCGGCAACGTCTCGTCAATGATCCTGCAGCGCCTGATGAAGCGGCCGCTGGCCTTCGGCTACCAGGCGCACAGCGACTGGCAGGACACTTATCCGCCGCAATCCTTCATCGGCCCGATGGTGTCGCTGATCAGCGAAACGTCGGCCTCCGACGGCGATATCTTCCCCTACTTCTTCCGCGAAGCAGGCCTCGGTCCGCTGATCGGCAAGCGGACCTGGGGCGGCGTGGTCGGCATCACCGGGCGCGGGCCGCTGATCGACGGCGGCACGGTGTTCGTGCCCGAGTTCGGCCTCGGCCAGCCCGGCGAGGGCTGGATCATCGAGGGCGAGGGCGTGGCGCCCGACATCGAAGTCGAGAACGACCCGACCTCGGATCGGGACGCGCAGCTGGACCGCGGCATTGCCGAAGTGCTCGAACGCATCGAGGTTGAGCAGCCACGGTTCCTGCCCAAGCCGCCCCCGCCGGTGAAGACTCCGTAACAACTCAACGCGGCCGCGCGGCGATTCGCGTCGCGCGTGCCGCCCGGCCCGGATAGCCGTACCGGACGCGCCGCATCCATCATCGTTTATCCTGAAGGCGAACCCCGGATTTCGGGCGCACGCATGAACGATCACGATAAAAGCGACGATCATGCGCCGGCACTGCGGCGCACGATCGGTTTCTGGCTGCTGGTGCTCTACGGCATGGGCACCATGGTCGGGGCCGGGTTCTTCGCGTTGTCCGGCGAGGTCGCCGGCGAGGCCGGCATGCAGGCCCCGCTGGCGTTCGGCCTGGCCGGTCTGCTGGCGCTTTTCAGCGCCCTCGCGTTTGCCGAACTGTCCTCCCGGATCCCCCACGCCGGCGGATCGGCACGTTACCTGGAAACGGCATTCGGTCGGCGCTGGCTGTCGGCAGCCGCGGGCTGGATGATCATCACCACCGGCCTCGTCTCGGCGGCAACCCTGGCGGTAGCCACGGTCCGGTTCCTGGGCGATTTCGTCGATGTCCCGCACGACTTGACCATCATTGGGGTGACCCTGGCGCTGGGTGCGGTCGCGGCCTGGGGGGTCAAGCAGGCGGTCGGCCTGGTGGTCGGTATCTGCATCGTCCAGATTGCGACGCTCGTTTATGTGGCCGCGGCCGCGCTGAGCGTGCCCGATGCGCAGGTGCAAGACCTCGCGGCCCTGATGCCGTCGCTCGAGGTCGCGACTTGGATCGGCATCCTGGGCGCGGCGTTCCTCGCCTTCTACGCGTTCATCGGCTTCGAGGACATGGTGAACATGGCCGAAGAGGTCCACGACGTACGGCGCAGCATGCCGCGTGCACTGGTGCTCAGCCTGTTGCTGACGACCGCGCTTTACATCGTGGTCAGCACGGCGCTGGTGCTGTCGATACCCACCGACGAACTGGCCGCGGCCGGCACGCCGCTGGCCGAGGCGGTGCGTCACCACGGCGATCTGGCGGTCGCCGTCATCGGTGTGGTCAGCATTCTGTCTGCCGTCAACAGCGCCCTGGTCCAGATCGTGATGGCCGCCCGGGTTGCCTACGGGATGGCCAACCGGGGTTACGCGCCCGGCTTCCTGGCAACCATCGGGCGCCGCACCCAAACGCCCTGGATCGCTACGCTGCTGGCCACGCTGGTGGTGGCCGCGCTCGCCGTGTCGTTCGAGCTGACGACGCTCGCCAACGTCACCAGCGGCGTACTGCTGGCGGTGTTCGCGACAGTCAACCTGGGGCTCTGGTGGATGAAGGGATTCGACCAGGATCGATTGCCAGAAGGCGATTTCTCTCTGCCAAGATCCGTCCCGCTCCTCGGCGCGGTGGTATCGATCGCCGCGCTGGCGTTCAAGATCGTTGAAACGGTCTAGGCATCTACCGGATTTAACGCTGATCGTTCCTGAAAAACCGGATTGAGCCGGATTGTCCGTTCTTTTTCGTAAACTCGGTCCCCTCGGCATTTCCACCGAAATTCTTTGGCACAAGCCGGCCGGCGACGATTGCTCGATCAGCTTCGATGCTATCATTCGCATTCGTAGCCAGCCGATTCCGAACTCCGAGAAGTTAATGACCTATTGCGTTGCAATGCGGCTCGAACAGGGGCTGGTTTTCGCATCGGATTCGCGCACCAGCGCAGGCGTGGACGATGTGAGCGTCTACTCCAAGATGCACCGCTTCGATACCTCGCCGGATCGCCTCCTGGTGCTGCTTTCGGCCGGCAATCTGGCAACCACCCAGGCGGTCAACAGCCAGATCGAGCGCGATCTCGGCAATCCCGAGATCAGCCGTGACATCAACGGCTTTTCGCACCTCGATGAAGTGGCCGCCTACGTCGGCGAAATCTCGGCCCGGGTTCAGGGCACCTACACCGAACAGTCGGAGCAGAACGGCTTCGGCGCATCGTTCATACTGGGCGGCCAGATCGGAAAGCTGCCGCCCGACATCTTTCTGGTTTATCCGGCGGGCAACTACATCGCGGCCTCGCGCGACAAACCGTTTCTTCAGATCGGTGAAACCAAGTACGGCAAGCCCATCCTGGACCGGATCATCGAACCGGCCACCTCGCTGGAACGTGCCGGCCGCTGTGCGCTGGTTTCAATGGATGCCAGCATGCGCTCGAATCTCAGCGTCGGTCCGCCCATCGAGTTGCTGCTCTACACCGCCGGCACGCTGGACGAGACCCGCTATCACCGCTTCGACGAAAGCGACGACTATCTCCAGCGGCTCAGTTCGGCCTGGTCGGAGGGCTTGAAAGAACTGTTCATGAAACTGCCGAGGTTCGACTGGGAATCGGAATAGCATGACCGGCGTTTCCCGCCTTCATGCCATGGTTTTCAGAGCCATGCCCGGTGCACGCGCAGGCACGCACGGGCAAAGGTCGACCCGTCAGGCCGGCGGTTTCCAGGCGCGCGCACCGAGGAAGATCAGCCGCAGCTGCATCACGAAGTTCTCGGTCATTTCCTTTTCGGCCTGGGGCTGACCTTCGGGCAGGTCGAGGATGTCGGTGGCCGCGTTCATCATGGTGGTCACCACCAGACTGCAGATCATCTCCAGGGCGGGCATGGGCAGTTGCGGCATCAGCCCGAGATCGCGCATGTCCTGGGCCATTTCGTGCGCGAAGTGGGACTCCTCGTGCCTGATCGCCTTGCGAATGCTCGGCGAGCCGCCGCCGCGTGCGCTGGCGGCAAAGCGGAAGTAACGGTGGTGGTCCTTGACGTAGTTCTTGTAGATCAGCACCGAGCTCCGAAGCATCTGGGTCGGCGGCAGCGATTGCCGCCGCGCCTCGCGCAGCAGCCGCCGGAGCGTCAGGCCGCACGCCTCCACCAGCGCCAGACCAAGCTCGTCCAGATCGCTGAAGTGACGATAGAACGCCGCCGGCACCACCCCGGCCTCGCGGGTGACTTCGCGCAGGCTCAACGACGAGAATCCTCGCCCGGCCTCCATCAGGTTCAGTGCCGCGTCCAGCAGGTGCTCGCGAGTGCGCTGTTTCTGTGCGCTGCGCGATCCGCTGGCGGCGACCGAAGACCCGCTGCGCGGGCGCTTGCGCGCGCCCGCACCGGCCGTCTCGGCGCTCATGAATTCAATAGCCAGATCATCCGGCCAGTATAGCCCAGGCCGTTCCGGTTACCGCCCGCGCGCCGGCAATGCTTGACACGCAACCGGCATCGGAGCATTATAGTAAACAGTTGTTCACTCAAATGAGCCGATATGAATCAGATGCCTGCCCGTGCCGCCACGACCATCCGGCGCAGACTCAGCAACGCCGTGCACCCGCTCAGCGACCTTGAGGCCTGGAACCGGGTGCTGCGCCGAATCGACCCGATGTGGTCGCTGACCGGCATTCGGGCCCGGGTGGTGGAACGCGTCGACGAAAGCGCCGACACGCTCAGCCTGTGGCTGAAACCGAATCGACGCTGGCGCGGCCACAGTGCCGGGCAGCACATCGAGTTGAGCGTGGAAATCGAAGGCGTAAGACGCCGTCGCGTATTCAGCCTGTCGAACGCCGCCGGATCCAACCGGTTGCTACGGATTACGCTTCAGCGCCAGGCCGCCGGCGGCGTGACCGACTGGCTGCACGCCAACGCACGGCAAGGGCTGGTCGTCGAAATCAGCCAGGCCAGCGGTGATTTCGTGCTGCCGTCTCCGGCCCCCGAGCCGCTTCTGATGATCGCCGGTGGCAGCGGGGTGACGCCGCTGCTCGCCATGCTGCACAGCCTGGCCGACAACGCCAGCACGACCGATATCCGGTTGTTTCAGCTGTTCAGACAGCCGGATCAGCGCCTGTTCGCCAAGGAACTGGTGGCGCTTTCGCAACGCTTGCCCGGACTGCGGGTCCACGCACACTGCAGCGCCGATCAGGGTCGGCTCAGCGCGGAGGATATTGCCGAATGCGTTGACGACATGGCCCTGAGACACACGCTGCTGTGCGGTCCGGAAGGCCTGATGGCCGACGTCGCCGATTGCTGGCGCCGGCTCGGTGTCGAGGACCGACTTCGGACCGAGCGCTTTTCCGCGCCGCGTCCGGCTGCCGGCAGCGGGGCGGCGAGCAGCGTGCACGCCGTGAAGTCTGAACAGATGTTCACTCAAGCCCCGGGCCTGACCCTGCTCGAGTCGGCTGAGGCGGCCGGCCTTCAGCCGAAGTTCGGCTGTCGCGCCGGCCTTTGCCGGACATGCCTGTGCCGCAAGCGCAGCGGCCGGGTGCGCAACCTCGTGACCGGCCTGGTTTCCAGCCAGCCGGACGAATGGCTGCAGCTTTGCATTTCGGTGGCCGAATCCGATCTCGAGCTGTCGCTTTGACGCGCACTTAAAGCGCGCCGCCATCCCCATTCAGGAATTACGCATGACCGCTTTTTCAAGAACTATCGATCCGACAAGCGCAATGGCTACCAACGCGGGGAGCCGTCGACTCGACGCCCCGGACCTGGACCGGCTCGCCGACGAACTGGACGCCATACGCACCGAAGTCACCGCCGATCTGGGCGAACGCGACGCGCGACACATCCGGCGGATGGTCGATCGAGCCCAGGCCAGCGCCATTGCCGGCCGTGGCCTGCTGATGTTCGGCTGGGGGCCGATCAGCTGGGGGGTCGGGGTGATTGCGCTGGCCCACGCCAAGATTCTGGAAAACATGGAAATCGGGCACAACGTGATGCACGGCCAGTACGACTGGATGGACGATCCGTCGCTGTGTTCGCAGAGCTATGACTGGGATATCGTTTGCGCGCGCGAGCACTGGATCAACTCGCACAACGTCGAGCATCACAGCCACACCAACATTCTCGGCAAGGACCACGACTACGGCTACGGCATGCTGCGGCTGGCACCCGAACAGCGCTGGCACCCGGCGACCCTGTTGCAGCCGCTTTGGTATTTCCTGCTGGCCATCCTGTTTCAATGGGGCGTGGCAATCCACGACATCAAGCTGGGCCGCTTCTTCAAGGGCCGCATGACCCGGGCCGAGCTGAAGCAACGTTCGCGCCCTTTCCTCTCCAAGGCCGCGCGCCAGTTGTTCAAGGATTACGTGTTCTTTCCCGCGCTGGCGTTCTGGCAATGGCCGCGCGTGCTGCTGGGCAACCTGTGCGCCAACCTGATCCGCAACCTGTGGACCAACGCGATCATTTTCTGCGGCCACTTCACCGAACACGCCCAGACCTTCACGCGAGACGGCACCCGCAATGAAAGCCGGGGCGCCTGGTACCTGCGTCAGATCCAGGGATCGAGCAACCTGGAAGGCGGACGCTGGTTCCACGTCCTCAGCGGTCACCTCAGCCACCAGATCGAGCATCACCTGTTCCCGGACATGCCGGCACCGCGCTACGCCGAAATCGCGCCGCGGGTTCGCGAGATCTGCGAGCGCTACGGCATTCACTACAACAGCGCCGGATTCTGGCGCCAGTACGCCTCGGTGCTCAAGCGTATCGTGGTCCACGCCTGGCCCACACGCAGCCCGCACACCGCGCCGGCATGACCGACCGGACTCCGGGTTTGCGTTTTACCGCGCAGGTATCACGAACGGCGAATTGATCTACTTTGCTGACGCCGACATGCGCGCCGGGAATCAAGTTCATCGAATGCGGTCCAATCAATGCCGGGGATTCCGATCATCGTGAGCGGAACCGTCGGCGCTCAGGAGAACGAAATGAGCAAGAGCAGGGACACCCAAAGCAGGGAAGCGAAGAAAAAACCGGGCAAATCGCTGAAGGAAAAGCGCGCTGAAAAGGCCGCCAAACGGTCCGGTGAAATCACCGGCGCCGATCGCATCCACAAGGCCGTCGACAGCAAGACGACCAAGCGCTGATCACGCGCCGGCCATCCGGGCCATAGCCGCTGGCCTGAAGAGCGCCGCGCTCCATGCGGCGCGGTGACGCATGATGTGCGCCGTTGGAGCCGACGATTTAAATCTTCAACGCCCCGCTTCAGCTTCCGCCCGCAGCCACTGCATGGGGGCCCGAGTTCGTCGAGACCACTACCGCCGCCTGTGCAGACCGGCATTGCGATATGCTCGAGTCAGTCGAATGACCGGTTCAAGCAAGGAGTTCGTTTATGACAATCAAAGCGTTTTTCAGGTGCCTGGCGCCACTGATCCTGGCATCCGGCATGGCGACGCCGATAGCGCTGGCGCACGATGACCCGGTCGAACATGAAATCCACGACCTGCTCGACCGGTTCCTGGCCGGCGCCTCGACCAACGATGCCGAAATGCACGACCGCTTCTGGGCCGAAGACCTGGTCTATACCAGTTCATCCGGAGAGCGGTTCGGCAAGGCCGAGATCATGGGCAACCTGACCGATGCACCCACAAATGGCGAGAGCCAGCCCGTTTACAGCAGCGAGAACGTCGATATTCGCGTTTTTGGCGACATAGCCGTTGTCACGTTCCGGCTGGTGGCCGCCGACCTGGCCGAAGATATCGGCATGGAGTACTTCAATACCGGGGTGTTCGAGCGCCGCGAGGGGCAATGGAAAGCGTTCACCTGGCAGGCCACCCGGATTCCCGAGCCGAACGGATAACCGCGTGCCACCGGCGCGCGAACGCATCGAACTGATTCGGCGCGGCGCGGCGCTGGTCGTTGACGCCTTCGACGACTACAACGCGCGCTTCTCCGACATCACGCATCGCGCCCGGCGTCGCTTTGAGCGGCGCGATTGGGAAGGCCATCGGCGAGATGCGCGTGCCCGAATCGGCCTCTACGACGAGTGCATCAGCGAAACCATCGGTCGGCTCGAAGCACTGCTCACCGAGCGCCTGCTCTCGCGCACGCTCTGGCTGGACATCCATGGCAAGTACGCCGATGCCATCGCCGGCAAGCTTGACGCGGAACTATACAAGACCTTTTTCAACACCCTCACACGCCGCCTGTTCAAGACCCGCGGGGTTGACCCCGGGATGGAGTTCGTCGCACTCGATATCGAGCCGACCGAACAGATCACCCATCCCATCGCGCGCAATATATATTCGTGCACGGAAGCACCCATGCAGGCCGTCGAACGACTGCTGCGCGATCCACAGCTTCGCTGCACTCCGGAATTCATCCCGGCTGACGCCGCGCGGCTCGCGCACCGGCTGCAGCGCGCGCTGGCCGAGGCCGGCGATGAACGACTCATTTCCATCGAGCTTCTGCAGGTGGTGTTCTACCGGGATCGGCGCGCCTACCTGGTGGGACGCGCTTTCGGCGTGTCGCTCTGGCTGCCGTGCATCATCGCGCTGATCCATGTCGACGACGGCATCCGGGCCGATGCATTGATTACCGACAGACGCCAGGTCAGCCGCTTGTTCGGCTTCACCTACAGCTATTTTCATGCCGACCTGCCTACCGTCGGCGACGCCATCGTGTTCCTGCGCACCCTGCTGCCTGACAAGCCAATCGACGAACTCTACACCGTGCTCGGCCGCGCCAAGCAGGGCAAGACCGAGCGTTACCGGCACTTCTTCAAGCATCTGGAGCAGGTCGACGACGAGCGCATCGTCGAGGCCGACGGCAAGCGCGGGATGGTGATGGTGGTTTTCACCCAGCCCTCGTATCCGCTGGTATTCAAGATCGTTCGCGACCACTTCGCGCCGGGCAAGAAGATCGGCCGCGAGCACGTCCTTTCGCAGTATCGGCTGGTGTTCAACCACGACCGGGTCGGCCGGCTGATCGACGCCCAGGAATATCGTCACCTGGAATTCGACCGCGAGCGCTTCGACAAAAAGCTGATCGCCGAGCTGGAGGCCGAGTGCAGCCGCAGCGTGCGCATCGATAAAGAGCGGGTACTCGTCCAGCACTGTTTCGTCCAGCGCCGCGTCAGGCCGCTGGATCTTTACCTGCGCGAAGCGGCCGACGACGAGGCCGAGGCGATGGTGCTGGACTACGGCCAGGCAATCAAGGATCTGGCCCGTTCCAACCTGTTCCCGGGCGACCTGTTTCTCAAGAACTTCGGCGTGACCCGCTCGCGCCGCTGCGTGTTCTACGACTACGACGAGGTCAGCCTGATCACGGGTCTGAACTTCCGGCGCATTCCGCCGGCGCGCTCCGAGGAAGAGGAATTCGCCGACCGACCCTGGTACCCGGTCGAGCGCGGCGATGTGTTTCCCGAGCATTTTCCGCGCTTCATCGACCTGTCGCCCGGCCACCGGCAATTGTTCGCGCAGGCGCACGGCGACCTGTTCGAACCCGACTGGTGGCGCGAGCTGCAGGAAACGCTGAGGCGGGATCCGGCCGGCGACGTCCGCCCGTACCCGAAAAAGGCAAGGCTCGCGCCAATCCGCTGAGACGCCTGCGTGCGCGCAACCTCTAACCGAACATCCCGGAAAGAAGATGGGGCCGACATGAAACACACGCACCGCGAGGTAGTCTGGCGGCTTGATCGCCAACAATCCCGTTCCTATGAGCAACCCGGCCGACGCCATCAAGACCATGAAGCTTTACTCCGACGTCGAGCGCGTCGACCGCGAACTGCGCGCGCTGGGCAAGACGCCGCATGCCCCGCTGTCTGCCGAAGACCTGGCGGCCTTCGATCAGTTGCACTACGGCGGCACCGGGGCCGTGGACGAAGCCATCAGGCGCCTGGGCATCGATGCCTCGACGCGCGTGATCGACGTCGGCGCCGGACTCGGCGGCCCGGCCCGGCATCTGGCTTCGACCACCGGTTGCCGCGTCACCGCCGTCGAGCTTCAGCGCGAGTTGCACGCCAGCGCCTCCCGCCTGACGTTACGCTGCGGGCTGGAGAATCGCGTAGAACATATGCACGGTGACTTTCTGAAGCGCATTCTGCCGGTCGCCGGCTTTGATGCGCTGGTCAGCTGGCTGACGTTTCTGCATATCCCGGACAAGGCGTTGCTGCTCGAACGGTGCCGATCGGTGCTCAAGAGAAAGGGCCTGATCTACGTCGAGGACTTCTTCCAGCGCGGTCAGCTGTCCGCCCGGGAAATCGCGAGCCTGGAAGACGACGTGTACTGCAGCGACTTGCCGACGGCCGACCAATATCGGGCACACTTCGAGCGCGCCGGATTCCAGGAGGTGGTGTTGCACGACATGAGCGCCGACTGGACCGATTTCGTTTCCGGGCGACGGTGGAAATTTGCCTCGGACCGCGTGCGCTTCGTACACCTGCACGGCCCGGCCACGTTCGGCAAGCTCGACGGCTTCTACCAGGCCATTCAGGCGCTGTTCGAGGGTGGCAATCTGGGTGGTCTCAGAATCACGGCGCGTGCCGGCTGACGGCATCGCGCCTCGCTTTGGCTCGAAGAACTCGCTCGTCAGTGCATCCGAAAAGAGCCACAATCAGTTAGCATCGCATGTTCTTCAGCCTGTCATCTGCGAAGACATATGCCATTCGAACTCGACCCGGTGCTGAACGCCGATACGCTCGAAGTCGCCTCGCTCGCGCTGTGCGAGGCCCGTCTGATGAACGACGCCCGCTTTCCGTGGTTGATACTGGTACCGCGCCGCGAAGGCGCCGTCGAGATACTCGACCTGGCGCCGGGCGACCAGGATCTGCTGTGGACCGAAATCCGTCTTGCGGCCCGTGCATTGCGGACGACATACCACCCGGACAAGCTCAACATCGGTGCCCTCGGCAACCAGGTGGCTCAGCTGCACGTGCACGTGATCGCCCGCTTCCGCAGCGACGAGGCATGGCCCGCCCCGGTCTGGGGATCGGGACGCGCGCGCCGCTACGGTCGCGAACGCGATGAGCGCCTGGGCGAACTGAAAATCATGCTGGCCAAAGCGGCCCCGGCAGTCGGGTAGCCGCTCGGCGGCGTCGAAACAGCCCACGTTCACTCCAGCCCGACCCAGGCAGTCTTCCAGCGCTCTCTTCCAGACCCGGGCGCACCGTGATCATTGCTGAGGTCAAGGCGAAGACGGTCGACGCAATGTTTCGATCTTCGGAGCTAACCGCCGAAATCGTCGCGAAACAGCTGCGCGCCTTCTCCGCCGGATTCCCCGAAATCGCTGGTGAAAAGGCGATCCCGCTCAGGCTGCCGCTCAGCGTGGCGCGAACCGGGCTCGAACTGGCTTGCAAACAGAACCCCTTGGTCGGACGCGGGATTCGGGCCACCGGTCTGGACGAGTATCGAGACGCTCAGAGCCACCACCACCAGCGCGGCAGTTGCGACCAGTCCGGGCCGCAGCCAGCCGACCGCAACGCCCTGGTCGGCGTGACCCTGCCCCTCCAGCGCCATGAGCAGGCCGTGTCGTGCAGTGGTGAGCACACGATAGTCGTCGGCGCAGTGGCTGCAGTGCGAAAGATGTTCCACCAGGCGCCGGCGCCGCCACGGCCAGGCATTCCCGGCAGCGAGATCGGCGAGCGACTCGGCAGGCGGACAAGCATCTTCCGTGCAGGCGGAATCGCGAAAAATCGGGCTGTATCGGTCCTGGAAATTCTTCATTTATCCGTACCCATCAGATCTTGCCTCAATCATTGCCTTCAGCCTCACCCATCGATTCTTTCAGCGCGCGCACGCCGCGGTAGGCCAGGTTATGCGCGCGGTTCAGGTCGCAACCGAGCAGTTCAGCGATTTCCGGCACCGTGAAACCCTGCAGGAACAGGGTCACTGCGCGCCTTCTGTCGGGCGGCAGTTGCCGGATCGCCGCCAGCAACCTGACCTTTCGCTGCTCTTCGTCGAAAACGCTTTCGGGGCCTTGCTCTTCGCCGCCGATTCGCTCGATCAGCGCGGGCTCGTCTTCGTCGCCGTCGGACTCGCTACGCACCGAGTGCGCCAGCGTGCCCCGATGACTCCTGAGGCTGTCGATAATGGCGCTATTGACCACTTTGTAGTAGTAAGACGTTTTGAGCCGGGAATTTCTGTCACCCGAATACACGGTCCATACCCGAATCCGCACTTCCTGCACCAGGTCGTCGGCGGCCAGCGCCGCGTCCCTTGAACGGTGGCGCGACACCGCTGCGCGTACGTGCGGCGCCAAAGTCTTCCAAAGCTGGTCGAAGTCCGGCTTGCCGGTCACCTCTTCGGGCGTCGGGTTACGCCTATCGGAATCGCTGCCGCTGGTCATGCCGTGGTCCGCCGCCCGGTGCCTTTCGCGATGAATGATTCGATCATTGCTTCAATTTGCCGCCAAGGCAAGCCCGAAGGAACCGGCCGGGTCACAGCCGGTCGACCTGGTCGGAGAGCGCAAACGCACCGAACGAATCATCCGGACCGTCGTTCATATCGCGGACAAGCGCCATGACCTTGAATTTCTCGCCCATTTCACCAGGCAGCACCAGGCGCTTGAGCTCGCCGGAGAGCGCCATCCGATCGCGCGCGTCGATCGTCTGGTCGAGCTGGTCGGCAACGCCGCTGCCGAGCACGAATCCAGCCTGGCTGGTGAAGCCGGCGATCTCCAGGCCACAGGCTCGCGCAGCTTCGGCCACCGCGGTGAAATCCACGAACGCGGAAAGATCGGTCAGCCCCGGCCAGGCAAACGGATCGAAGTGCGCCCGATGGCGGAAATGGCAGACCAGCGTGCCGTCGTTGCGATCGGGGTGGTAGAACTCGCGCCGCGGATAACCGTAGTCGATCATCAGCGCCAGGCCGCGATTCAGCGGTGTTGTAACGGTGTCCAGCCACTCGCGCAGGTCCACGCAGATTTCGCTGGTATAGCCGACCCCGGGCCGCTCCGGCAGGTCGTCAAGCACGTGCTCGACGGCGCCCAGCACGCGTCCGTGGGCCGGTGCGTATTCCCAGGCCAGGCGCCCGGCCTCCACCTTGACCCGGGCTTCCTCGATGCCGGTCTCGGCGAGCCGGAAGCGCGTCACCGGCAGCGCGTCGATGACTTCGTTTGCGATCAACGCCCCGTCGAATCGTTCGGCAGGCGGCGCTGCAATCCATTCGACCCGCTGCAGAAGATCAGCCGGCAGCGCCGAAAGCGTCTCGCGCTGCACATCGCGCAGCGGTGCGCTGGGTTCCAGCAACAGGTACCTCGCCGGCGGATTCCGCATCTGCGAAAGTGCGTCGCGCGCCAGCGCACCCGACCCCGGCCCCAGTTCCAGCGCGATCCAGTCCGGCCCAATCGCCGAGGCGAGCGGGTCGAGCTGACGCGCAATCGCCAGCGCAAACAGTCGGCCGTGCTCGGGTGCTGTGACGAAATCGCCGGCGGCGCCGAACTTGTGCAGCCCGTTGACGTAGTAGCCGAGACCGGGCTGGTACAGCGCCATCGCCATGTAGCGCTGGAACGACATCGGGCCGTCGGCCTCTATCGCATTGACGATCGTGGTGCACAATTGCGCACTCAGATCGGCAAGTTCGGCCGGCGGCTCGGGCAGTTTCAGCGAACGATTTCGGGAACGATTGGACAATGACAAATCACGAAAACGGTAAAGTGGCGATTGTAACGGGCGGGGCCAGGCGCATCGGCGCGGTCATCGTCGAGCGCCTGCATGCCCGGGGCCTGAACATACTCATTCACTGCCGCGCCTCCCGCTCGGAAGCCGATGCGCTGGCCGCGCGCCTGAATGACGCGCGCGCCGGATCCGCAGCGATCATCGAGGCCGAACTGGGCGACGATGCCGCACCGGATACGATTGTCGGGGCCGCCCTGTCGGCATTCGGCCAGGTCGACGTGCTGGTCAACAACGCCTCGTCGTTCTATCCGACACCGGTGACCGACGCCTCACACCCCGACTGGCACGCGCTCATCGACAGCAACCAGCGCGCCCCGTTCTGGCTGTCGCTGGCATTCGCGAAAGCCGTCGGCGACAACGACGGCAGCATCGTCAATCTGGTCGACATCCACGGAATCGTACCGCTGGCCGATCACGCCATCTACAGCCAGGCCAAGGCCGGCCTGATCATGCAGACCCGCGCGCTGGCCAAGGATCTTGCCCCGGCAGTGCGCGTCAATGGCGTCGCGCCGGGCTCCATCCTCTGGCCCGAAGGCGACGCCGCCAATTCGGAAGACGCCATGCGCGACATCATGGCGCGGGTGCCGCTCAAGCGCCAG
>Ga0209924_1000764_pt1 | contig 13500 bp, 5 predicted proteins | sample SalPonR1_C_D1_MG_FD_185700 | JGI IMG/M metagenome (GOLD analysis project Ga0209924, IMG submission 185700) | Salt pond soil microbial communities from South San Francisco under conditions of wetland restoration - Salt Pond MetaG R1_C_D1_MG... ...
TCACCCGCTACCGGACTCGTGCCATCACAAGCTGTATAGACATCATCACCCACTCCATCTGTGAGATCCAAGGTCACAACGAAACTTAAATTGTAGGTATGCGTCGCACCTCCTGCAATACTCTCACCGGTCGCTAAGCTATTGGTACCCGCCATCAGCGTACCACTGTTCTGGCCACTAAATGATCCGGAGTTGATCGCAATATCATCATCAAAACCTGGCGTATCCTCCAGGTCATAGCTGCCCGCAGCACCACCGCTATTCTCGACCGTCACCGTATAGGTCACCGTAAACGTACCATCACCATTCGGTGTGGCATCCACAAAAGTCTTATCCAGTGCTAAATCCGGGGGCAAATCCCCGCAGGCTTCATCATCCCCGGACATGCCACCGGTAGTGAGGGTCGCAATATTATACAGACCTTCTCCGGGCATGGGCATGGTGACGTCACAAGGGTTGTAGATGTTATCACCTAAACCATCCATCAGGTCCAGGGTTACATTGAAGCTCAAATTATAGGTATGAGTGGCATTGGCCGCGATGCTTTCCCCAGCAGCCAGGCTATTCAAGCCGGCCATCAGCATACCGCTGTTCTGACCACTAAACGAACCCGAGTTAATCGTTATATCATCGTCAAAACCCGGTTCATCCGTGAGGTCATAAGTAGTAGGTACTCCATTGGTTTCCATCACCGTTATCGTATAGTCTACGGTGAAGGTTCCATCGCCGTTGGGCGTGGCCGAGATGAACGTCTTTTCCATTTCAAGATTGGCTACCATCACCATGGCAAAGCCCACGTCGAAGCTGTGGTCATTGGCGCCCAGCTCGCCCGTCATAAAGGAAACCACCCCCGTGCTGATATCCGCATCAGAGTCGCGCACATCGGCATTGGGATCACTGCCGCCCATATTGACGGCAGTAAGACTCAGCACATCCATCCCGACCGTGGTCGTAGTGGGAAAGCGCAGCTCGTAGTTCATCTCGGGCAGCAGATCAGTCACCCCATAAGTGATCCCCGTAGTCGAGGTACCCGTCGCACTAGTGAAGTAGTACTCCCCATTGGCATCGGTGGTGACCGTGGCAATCTGGCTAAAGGTACCCGAGCCCGGACTGTCTTCTTTCCATAGCTGCACTTCTACCCCGGGGATGACAGCCTCGTTAGGATCCTGAACCCCATCGTTGTCGGTATCTACCCAGACGCGGTTACCGATCTCCAGAGGAATATCCGGCCCCGATAAGTCTAGCTCACCCAGGCCCAACCCTTTCTCCTCTACGCCGGGGGCGCCGTCGGCTATTACAAATTCAATAGGCCATTGCCTTCCGTCTAATAAAGATAGATTATAAGCATTTTGAGAGGAGCTATTAAATTGTGTAGCGGTTACGCCGCCTTGTAGACCGGGCAAGTACACACTCGAGCCTAAAGTATTACCGGCGAAGCCACCATTATCATTAAAAAAATGGGTTTCATTTGCATTGTTACCAAGGTAGGTAATACCATTAGTAGTATATCGTTGATCACTTTCCAACTGGTAATTCCCCATCGTGGCATCCAATCCCGCAACCAACATGTCGACAGATGTGCGTATAAATTCCAAATCAGTTCTATTCGATAAGTAGATATAGTTTTGGGATTGCTGCTGCAATCCGAATCGATCCATGAGATTGATCACCATCTGACCATTATTCCCAAAGGTAAGGTCAGAAAGTAAGGGCGTCGGGTCATTGAAATAACCTGAAGCAGTTGCAAAATCAACCTGATTACTCCAGGGGAAGAAACGGAAAGATCTATATCTTTGATAATCGAGCGGAAAGGAAAGCACCGGCGTAGTGGCAAAAGCCGTACCGGTTGCTGGATTATCCATTTCTAAGACATAGGCCTCCATATCGGCGCGCGTACCCCCGTTTTCGGCGGAGCAAACGCCCCCCGCGTACAGTTTACCCCGGTGGTAGGTCAGTGCCCAGGGGCGGAACTCCCCGTTGGCACATGAGGGAGCCGGCAGGCTAATCTCCGTCACGTTGACCACGGCCATAGGGTTGGCGGGATCGTCGAGCTCCAGACGGAAGACCGAACGGCTGTACAAATTCATCACGAAGAGGAAGCGGCCATCGTCGCTGATCTCCAGCCCCCCCAGGCCCACTTTACCGACCTGATCGAAGGCGGCGGGGTCATAATCTGGCACCGTCGGGCTGGGACTTAAGCCACGCTGTACGTTGCTTCCCACTACCCCCAGGCCGACGGGCTGCCCGGAGACCGGATCAGAACCCCCGAGATAATTAACTTCTACTCCAGCTCCGAAACCATTCGTCATTATATTATAAGACGTCCCATCGCCGTAGGCTGGCGCGCCGGCGCCAGCCCGCGTACGGTGGCCGTTGGCATCCATGTCGTAGAATTCCGTCACGTTGAATGAAGTAGCGGTGGGTTCCAGCATGTAAATCCCCCCGGTACCCATGGGACCCAGGCCAATGTGCCGCTTTAAGACGGCCGAGGTAAAGATCCGATCCGCCTGTTTGCTGTAAGCAGTACCCCAGGTGGCTCCCAGCGCCGTACCGTCCACTTTTCGAGTCGGCATTGGGGTACTGGACGCAGCTGGATAATCAAAACTGACAAACCAGTCACTTGTTCCCGTGGCACCTCCGGCCAGGGGGTCCCCACTTACGTAACAGGGCAGAAAAAGCTCCACCTCGGGCGAGCCTACATTATAATCGTCGGGATTGGAGATGGCAAAGTTGACGTCAGAACTGTTACCATTGACGAACTGCACCGAAGTACCGTAGGTTGTCCCGCTAAGGGAGGAGTAGTCGATACCTGCGTCGACAAGGGGTTCACCGTTGGGTAGTACAAACTCGACCCGCACGGGGCCCGTGCCGCAGCCGGAAATGCTGTAGTTGGGGGAGAAAGCACCTCCGCTGGTTACGGCCGTGCCACAGAGGTTGTTGGCCGCATCGTAGGCGTTGACCGTGATGCCCGGCATTAGAGGCTCCATATTGTCCTGGATGCCATTACCGTTGTAATCCCGGAAGACCGCACCCGAAATCGCCCCCGTGGGGTCTGCCTCTAAAGATGAAAAGAAATAAATCCCTACGTCATCTAATATACTCGCAAAAGCACCAGATGCGACAGTACTACGCAACTCGACAGTATGTGCCCCCCCCGAAGTCAGTTGGAATTGGAAAATAAACGGTTGAGTCCTGAACAAATCCGGGGTAAAAGTACCAACCACATTACCATCAATGCGCACCTGTATAGGGTTCGCAGGTTGAGAGGGAAAACTATTCTCTTGCCTAGTTTCCCGCACAAAAAAGCGATAATATCCGGGGCTGGGTGCCGTAAAAGTCTGACTGAGGGCATCCACACCATCAAAAATAATATGCTGTGGACTCGTATTGAAATTGGAATTAACACCTGCAAATGAAGTTGCTCCTCGCCCCAGGTAAACATCCCCCACAGTCCTGGTCCAATCAGTGATGGTTGCTGTGTTACTTTCAGAATTATTAGGGATAACTACCGATTCGAAGGAAGTATTGCTTAATAGGTTTGTTTGTAGAATGTGGGAATAATTATCTACATCCAAGGATTGCTGGCCAATTTCCAGCGTCCAGTCTCCATCGACTCCCGTCAGGTTGGTCGAGGCGGCGATGGATATGCCGAGTTCTTTTTCGAGGTAAGCGACGGCGGCGCGGCCTATTGCGCTTTGGGCGAAATTACAACCGTAAATGTGAATAGCTGTTGGCTGTTGGCTTTTAGCTTTTAGCTTGTCATTTATAAAGTTTGCTATCCCTTCTTTGGAAAGCCATTGGCCGTTGATGAGCAGTTCACCGGGGCGACCGTGGGAGAAGAGGTGGAAGGTGCTCTTTTCGGTATTTTTGACTGCCTGCCGGAGAATGTGGGCATCGGGCAGGCTGGCGTCGATGTAGGAATTATTAGTAGTGGGCGATTCTGATGGTATCGCAATGTTGAGCTGGTTAGCTGTAAAGGTGGGACAGGTTGCCACCAAGTTATCGTTATGTGCTACTCCTTCAGTTACAAAATTAGTTTGGGATCGAAGTGAGACTTCCCCGCTGTGGGCTGCGTGCCCGTGTTGACTAATCATTGTACATAGTCCTACGAGGACATTAACTAAAAATAGATTAGTCCAACAGTTCTTGAATGATTTCAAACTCAATGTTTTGGTAAAATGATAATTCATAATATTACTTCGTTTTTCAGCACTTTTTCGACGAGGTCGAGTTCCCTATCAAGGATACCTCAAGCATCATATTATTTTATGCTACTGACATTTTTTATAAAGAAAAAAGTCCTTTGACATATCTCTGGTACAAAACTACATGGTATGCTTTGGATTAATGCTATTCATTTCTGTCATATTCCCCCTCATTTATGACATCCCATATTATAAAATTATCTATGCTTAATTTGTAAAGTATTGCTATTATATGGATTACACATGTGATGCCTTTTTTTTGGTCATAAAATGGTGGTTGAGAATGTGGGGTTTCTATTTTTTTTTTGCTTCTTGCCATCGCTCGCCCCCGGCCCCTGAAGGGGAGGCCACCCGCAGATTCGGGTCTGAATTGCAGACTTTGCCCTCGCGGTGGAAAAGAGACCCGATGCATCGCTTCTCTACAGGAGCATACGCGCCAGGCCTCCCTCATTCATTGTTACTTTTTGAGTGACCAAAAAGTAACCAAAAAATCACCGGGCTGGTCCTCGCTACCTGTCGTTCTAGCGCTCATTCGACTAATCCTTACAAACTCACCCCGTGCGCTGCACGGGGCTTAAACAGTGCAAGGATTGCGACGCCTTTGGCGCCGCCGCCGAATTTCGCTAAGAACGTCGACGGATGCTGCGGAGGCCCGGGACTATAATAGGCACGCCCGCGCTCCAGGCCACTAAAGGAGAGGCCGGCCGCTAATTCGGGCCTCGATTGCAGACTTTGCCCTCGCGGTGGAAAAGAGACGCGATGCATCGCTTCTGAAGGGGAGACTCCCCGCTGCATCTTACACTAACAAATAATTCGTCATTCCGCACCCCGATGCGGAATCCCCAACATATCATATCCGCATCATGTGGTTTTTACCGTAGGTATTTTGATCGTAGTGAGAAAGGAAGTGGTTGGGGAATGTGGGGTTTCCATTTTTTTTGCTTCTTGCCATCGCTCGCCCCCGGCCCCTAATGGGGAGGCCACCCGCAGATTCGGGTCTGAATTGCAGACTTTGCCCTCGCGGTGGAAAAGAGACCCGATGCATCGCTTCTCTACAGGAGCATACTCGCCAGGCCTTACTGTCTGAACCGCTGATTTTTCTGATGAACCAGATCGGCTTTGATTCCTAAGGGGAGGCTTGATCGGGTGGGGGATTTTGGTGTTTGGGGTAGAGAATGTTGTTATTGTTGGGTGTCTGAATCACGACCACGCTTTTAGCTTGATTCCGCGTCTTTAGAATGCTGCTCCAAATGCCGGCGCAGGCGGTACGACTTATCTTTTTTGCTATGTTCAAAATCCAACGAGTCATAGAGCGTACCTACGGCACGCAATCATATGGGGTTGACTTGTTCTGCCGATATACCGTACCTAACGGCACGGTACCATTCGGTGCGCTTAACTGTCCTGCTTGTAGAGAGACCATCGAAGACTGCGCGCCGCCTTTCACTGGTGATGGTTTAGGTCCGCTTCTCTTCATGGTTTTCGGCTGAGGGATAGAAGTGATAGGGACGTGCTGCGCGGTCGATGCAGCCGTAAAGCGAGAAGGTCCCGAGGATCGCCGCAGGCGATCTCGAGGACGCAGCGACCGAAAGGAAGCCCTGCGCAGCCCTACGGATGCCGACCGGGCGGTACGTCACTACAAGCGGATAGCCCGACCCCAAATCCGCCAACGGCGGATGGGGGCAGCCCCAAAACCACCCCATAAAATAAAAAAAGGCCTCTTTCATCAGAAGCGGCCTTTAAAATAACATGTTGTGCGAACCTATTTATTCGCTTTTGAGCGATTGGGTCTCTGTTCGGATTTCACACTTGTCGGTCGTGCAGAATTTCTCTGCTTCGGCATCGGTACTCATTTCCACATACTCAATGGGCTTAACTTTAGCGGATTTCTCGTCAAATTCTTCTTTGCTGATGGCCTCATACGGCATCTGTGCATAGGCTCCCATTTCTAATTTGGGCAAGAAGCTAATGGACTTGAGATCATACTTGAAGTATTCCAAAATGGGTTTGATCTGGCTCGCCTCTTCAGGCTTGAATGTGACAGTGCATGATACCTGATTATCTGACCAGTACTTCTGCAGAAATACGGCGAGCGAAGTTTGCTCCCAAATACTAACGTCTTTTAAGCTGCGGCCCTCGTTTTTGATGGGGAATTCCACTACTGCTGAAGAGGGATCTACGACATCATCCTCGATATGTAATCCAGCATTGAGAATGGCGGGTAACAACTCTGAATCTTTAGAAATACGCATGCGTCGGATGTAATACTTGAATTCTGGAAAATGACAACCCGGATTGACACCAGCAAGTAGGCTTACCGTGCCGCTCGGCTTGACACTGGTGGTCTTCAAGCTGCGAGGTACACACAACCATGAAGAGTAAATTTTATCCCAGCGTTGGATTTCGTCATAGCCTTCTGTTAACCAATTTTTGAGTTGGTCCAGTGATCGTTGCTCAATAAAATTGGTCACGCCAGACACTGAGGTTCCAATCCGGCGATTCCGTTTTTGGACTCTGTTGGTCTCATGCCAGGTGGTATTAGCCAGTGTTGCTGTTTTTCCCAAGAGGTAGGCAAACTTCAAGGTTCGCAAATAGTCTTCTTTTGATTCGGCTCTTGAAGGGAAAGTTTCAATCAAGCAGCATAGTTCATACGACTCTAAGGACTGCTCTCCACAAGGATTGGTACCTTTGGCTTTGATGTCTTTATAGTCGGCGGGGTCAGACATGCGCGAGTATGCTTTAATATTATCGAGAAAAACATAGCCTGGTTCACCATTAATAGCGGTTTGATTAGCCACCTCTTCGAAGTCGGTGGAGTTATTGACTAACACACTATTATTGGATGCCCATCCCCAAGCTGCGCGGTGGGCCATTTCTCCTTCGTATTTATTCGTTTCGGAATTCCACTGATAGTCTTTCAGTTTTCTAAATTCACTATCGTTAACATCGCCTAAGGCGATCTGAGCGGTGCGGCGCACGTTACCCGCTACTACACACTGACCGATCATATTCATGATATCGGTAATGGCTGTGATACTAATAGGCTCACCGTCCAATTCGTCGAGTAGCTCACGAATCTGATCGTGCATGCGAATAAGCGGTCCGGGGCCAGAGGAAGTACCTCCAAATCCACGGATGGGCTCACCAGCAGGGCGAACCAGGTCATAATCAAATTCGACGGTATGCGCTGGTATCTTATCAAAATTGCGGGAAAAATAACTTTTCAAAAGTATTTCCAGGCTCTCTACCCATCCCTCTCGAGAATCAGGTATTTCAAAGGTATCTACATTGTCTGTTGTTGGTTTGTGCACCGTTACCTTTTGAGCACCGTCCACATCAAATCCGACTCCTACTCCGACCATGCTCATGTCCATCATGAAGGAGAACGGTTTGACTGCCTCATCTAATGTGAGGTTGATATTTTCAGTAGAGACGAAGGCGCAATTAAATAGTGCTTGTCCCACTTTTTTCTCATGAACGATGGTAGACCCCAGAGCCCATAGCATACGTCCCGGGGGAACAAATTTCATTTTGAAGATGCGATCATACATTTCCTGCGCTGATCGCTGCGCTTTATTATCGTTCCAGCCCAACTCATTTGAGAGAATATGATTTTTTTGAAGCGTATAAGCACCTTCTACCACGCGACGAACCGTTTCAAACCAATGTTCATTTTTTCCGTTAGCTTTTAATCGAGAATACGTCCTGTAATAGGTAAGCATTCCCAAACCATTGAATCCAAATTCTGGGTTTTTGTCTTCGTAGGAAGCAATAAATTCGTCGTCGAGTCGAAAGCTGAGCATAGCTGGGTATTTTATTATCGTTATATAATAGGGGTCAAAACGGAGTCCATCAATTTCGCAAATCCAACCAAATCCGGAGTGGAAATTCGCTTTTCTCCATTTTAGGTTGTGAAGATATAAAAAGCTTTTTCTATATGATAAAATTCTGGATAAATATATTTGAAAAAAAATATGTGTTGACAATTCTATGATTTACAGCTTTTAACACTTGCGCCTATATTTAATCTATGTTGCTGTCAGGATCAATCGGTTGTAAAGGGAGTATGTCTTTGCAATGGCGAATGCGAAGGGCTTCTTTGTCTGAACCGTTGACATTGCCCCGCCGAAGCCGAAGGCGTAGGAGGTGTTTTTTTTTGATGAAGGGATTTCCATGATTAGGGAAGGAGACCTTGAGAAGGGACGGTTTTTTATTGTTTTTTTCAATTGTCTGAATCACGGACGCCAGTGCCGCTTTAGCGGTATTACACGGATTACACGGATGGACACGGATTTCATAGCGAGCAACTTTGACCTTTATGGTCTTAGCTTTTGCCCAAATTCGTCCGTCGAGCGAAAAGCACCGCTAGGAAAAGAAGGTTTATGCACCGCAGAGACGCAGAGACCGCGGAGGTATTTCGGTGACATGTAAGTCCACTGTATTCGCATGTTCCATTCACGTTGGGCTGTTTCATTTGGCTATCTGAATCATAGCCACGCTTTAGCGTGATTCCGCGACAGTTAAGTCGCTCCACCCGTCACTCCATAGCGTGAGATTACACGGATTTCTTTTGGGGTTGTTGAATGGGTGCGGTTTTTATTGTTTTTTTCAATTGTCTGAATCACCAATTACAGGGATTATAGGGATGGACAAAGATTCAATTCGGGTTTCTTGGAAGGGTGTGGTTTTTAATGTTCGAATTGAGGGTTGTTGTTAGGAATGACTCGTACGGCTCACGCAGAGCGTGACAGGTTGTACGTATCTGCAACGGGAAATGCGGAGGGCCGAAATGTCTGAATTAGTATTTAGGATGGGGCGGATTGTAGGGTACATTTTTTGTAGGCATTTGAATAACCCTAAATTCCCACCCCCAATGGGTTTTCGACTATTCCATAGGGCTGTCAATTCCTTGCGCCCGATCGCGTTTATTGGCGAAAATGCGATACAACAATTGCATCAATAAAACGAGGATCACAAATAATGATAGTCGTCCTATTAGGTCGCCCCAACGGCTGTAAAAGGTAACTTTTGTCTGAGGCGTTATTGAACCTTTGAGGACACCTTCTACACCGTAATTTAATTGAGATACGAGTTGACCATCTATATTAATAAAAGCGGAAATACCTGTGTTAGCTGCACGAGCGACAGGACGCCGCTGCTCAATAGCGCGGACTTGCGCATAGCGTAAGTGTTGCTTATGGCCGGGGGTATTGTCCCACCAGCCATCGTTTGTCATTATTACAAAAATTTCGGCACCTAAGGCGACAAATTCACGGCAATAGTCCCCAAAAATCGATTCGTAACAAATGATGGGCGCCAATGCGTCTTGCTCGCCAAAAACTTGAGCTTGCTCTTGCGTACGAAAGCCCTCCATAGATCCCCCTAATGACCTGGCTATACCTTCAAATAGGAATAAGGCGCGGTAGTAGGGAAAAAACTCTGCCCCGGGCACCAATTTCGATTTATAGTAAATACTATCTCCTTCCGGCCCCAGATAGTAAGCCACATTTCCCGCCTCCCAGCGGAGGGTGCGACCTTTTCCCATATCTGAAGTTCGGGTAAACTGGGTGCTCTCTTCAGCATCATCCAAAATCCGTTGGGTCGCAAATCCGGTTACAATTTTTAATTCCGGGTATTTCCTTTGCCAAGTTCGAAGCTGTTTAAAAATGGATTCGCGTTCTAATCGATTCAGGCGGACAGTAAAGATGGTCTCTGGCAGGACTAATACGTCTGTAGATTCCGATAATTCATTCTCGACCAGGCGTATAATTCGCTCCAGCTGTTCTCGGTCTGAGAATTCAAACTTTTCGTAATGCGGTTCAAAGTTGGGTTGAACCAATAGAAACTCTCGTTCTTCCCGATCGGATGACAAGTCTGGCATTTTATAGAAGGAAAAGCTCAAGGGTAAAATAAATAGCAAAGCAGCGGCAATAAAGTTTGATTTTCGAGGATAGCCTTCCGTTAGTGCCAAGAAAAGGAACCAATTCACCAAAAGTATCCATAGCGATCCTCCAAGAACGCCGGTTACATCGTACCACTGAATAGCCCAGGTCCAATCGGATAATGCATACCCCAAAGTCATCCAAGGCCAGTGCAGATCCCAATTGAAATGAAAGAACTCAAATAAAATCCAGGTAGACAAAAACGCGAGCCAGTGGTACCGAGGTTCGAGATGTTTTCTACTGAAGGCATAGCCCATCAGTGGCAAACTCATCAGACCGGCATTGACGACATTGGCAAAGGTGCCCGCTGCAAGGGCTGAATTCATCACCCAAAAGGTGGCTATCACGTTACTCCATAAAAAGCTCCAGATCAATACTCCCCACAAACCCCAAAAGGACTTTCCCGCTTGAATGTAGTGGTCGACAAGATATAGTAGTGGGATCAAACAAAAAAAACTCAGGACCGGAAAGGGGCCCTCATAAAAACTGAGTCCCATAAGCAACCCTGACATCCCCGCCGCTGTGATCTGCCAAAAACCGCCCGTCCGTTTCCATATGACCGGCACCCAAACCAGTAAAACCCCTATGCCCAAAAGGAGCGGCCAATATCCCCATAGGGGTAAGGAAGTCATCCGCTCTGCGGCCAGGATAAGAGAAATAAGCCCAAGTCCAGCAAGAATATAAGCTGTTTTTTTCATATTGAACGTATTAATAGGCTAATAACAGCTGGTTTGAAGGATCGTTTATTTCACGCGGGATCCGGGATGAGCCAGATCATCAGCTCCGACAAAGTGCAGCTTTCCGGAGAGGTCCTCTGCCATCAAAATCATCCCCTCGGATTGGATTCCCTTTATTTTACGCGGCTCTAAATTGGCAACGAGAACCACTTGTTTCCCTATCAAGTCGGTTGGGTCATGAAATTCCGCAATGCCGGAAACAACCGTTCGGCTCTCCAGGCCCATGTCTACCTGAATTTCCAGTAACTTCTTTGTCTTCGGTACTTTTTTTGCTGCTTTTACGACAGCGGTTCGCAGGTCGAGCTTTTGAAAGTCTTGAAATTCAATGGCATTCCGGATCGGTTCCAATTCAGAAGTATTCTCAACAGCGGCTTGTTCCGCGGCGGTTAAGCGGTCGATTTGTAACTGGATTTTTTGATCGTCCATTCTAGAAAACAAATGCTCCGGTTTTTCAATGATGTGACCTGGTTTTAAAATCTCTTCTCCTTCAGCTAACTGGTTCATGAGCTCTAATAAGCCACCCGATCGATCTTTGGATTCCATATTGAGCAGTGACCTTAACTTAGCTGAGGTGAAGGGTAAAAAAGGCTCCATGGCCATGCTTAGGGCAGCTACGATTTGTAAGGCGGCATTCATGATTACTTGCACTCGATCGGGATCATCCTTCACTGCTTTCCAGGGCTCATTAAATTGCAGGAGCTGATTTCCCTTTGCGGCAATGTCCATCACTCGCTGCAGAGCCGCTCGAAATTCATAGGCTCGCATATGGTTGCCGTATTCGTGAAGGACATCAAAAAGATCCAACATTTCCGAATCGTGATAAGAATCATCATCGGGATCTGAGGCTCCTATGAAATCCAGATCAGGGTCAAAATCGGGCACTTTTCCGTCGTAGTATTTGTTTGTCAATACCAGAACGCGTTGGATAAAGTTGCCGAGCGAGTTCACTAACTCATTATTATTAAAATCCTGGAAACGCTTCCAGGTAAATTCGCTGTCTCTACTTTCTGGCATGATCCGGCTCAGCGCATAACGCATTTCATCGGCCCGGCCCGGAAATTCTTCCAAATACTCGCCGACCCAAACTGCCCAGCTTCGAGAAGTTGATATCTTTCTATCTTCTAAGTTCATAAATTGGTTCGCCGGCACATTGACAGGCAGGTTGAAATCTCCATGCGCCTGAAGCAGGGCGGGAAATATAATGCAATGAAATACAATATTGTCTTTTCCTATGAAATGCACCAGCGCTGAATCCTCCGATTGCCAATACGATTTCCAGTCTTCCTCATTTTGCTGGGCCCATTTTTTTGTTGCACTGATGTATCCTATGGGTGCGTCGAGCCAAACGTAAAGTTTTTTTCCATCGCTACCCGGAATCTCATGCGGCACATCGACCCCCCAGTTGAGATCGCGAGTCATAGCTCGGGGCTGGAGTCCGCCATCAATCCAGCTTTTGCATTGACCCAGGACATGGGGTTTCCAGCTGTCCGGATCATGGTGTGGTTTTCCTTTCAAGGTGCCTTCCTCCAGCCACTCTTTCAAAAAGGTTTCATAATTCTGCAAGGGTAGAAACCAATGGCGCGTTTCTCGTAACTCAGGACGTCCACCGGACAAGGTAGATTTTGGGCTTTCCAATTCGGTAGGGCTCAATGTTGTGCCACAATTCTCACACTGATCTCCGTAAGCCTCCTGAAAGCCACATTTGGGACAAGTTCCCATGATGTATCGGTCAGCTAAAAATTGATTCGCTTCTGTATCGTAAAACTGTTCCGTTACCTTTTCCTCAAAAACGCCCCGATCGTAAAGTTCCTTAAAAAACTGAGCTGCTGTTTCATGATGCTCTTTAGAAGAAGTGCGATCGTAATAATCAAAATCAATCCCCATGCCTTCGAAGGTAGCCTTAAATTGAGCGTGGTATTTGTCAATAATTTTCTGCGGCGTAGTCCCTTCTTTTTGGGCTCTCATGGTTATAGCTGCACCATGTTCATCAGATCCGCAAATAAAAATAGCATCCTTGCCCATGAGCTTTAGGTAACGCGTATAAATATCGGCGGATAGATAAGCGCCTGCCAAATGGCCGATATGGAGAGGGCCATTAGCATAGGGCAATGCCGCCGTAATGAGGTATCGTTTGGGATATAACATCATGGCACGAATTTTTTAATGATGCAAATATACAATCCCATGATAAAAGGTTGCATTTTATATCTTTTACTTTCAGCGGCTAACTTAAAACCTGTTGAAGAGGATAACCGGGACTAGTGTCATTCTTTTCTAGCTATTGGCTCTGGTCCCCCACGTTTTCTTCATCCTTTTTGAACGGCCAACGCCTCCTTGTCTGAACCGCTGATTGATGTGATTCAATGATGGCCATGATTAAAACGGGGTTCGTGGAAGGCGGTGGTTTTTGGGTGTTTGTTCTTGTAGGAAAGAGACAGGGCACCTCCTACACCGTTGGCTTCGGAAGGGCAATGCACGCCCCCTTTTATCCTTTTTACTTTTGGCTTAATCCAAAAGTAACAAAAGATCAAGAACCCATCAAAGGTGATTTTAGCTTCGCTAAACCGCGGACGCTTTTTACCGCTTCATGCTTTTATCGCGGGTCTGTTTGATTCT
>Ga0209924_1000765_pt1 | contig 13493 bp, 9 predicted proteins | sample SalPonR1_C_D1_MG_FD_185700 | JGI IMG/M metagenome (GOLD analysis project Ga0209924, IMG submission 185700) | Salt pond soil microbial communities from South San Francisco under conditions of wetland restoration - Salt Pond MetaG R1_C_D1_MG... ...
CATAACAGCCTCTGGTGAGGTTACAGCCTATTCAGATGGTAGATTAAAAGATATAATAGGTTTAACTCCATCAGTACTAGAATCTGTTAATAAACTATCAATATATGACTATACCAGAAATGATAAAGATGATGATAAAGTTAGAACAGGTTTAATAGCACAAGAATTACAGAAAGTATTCCCCCAATTTGTAAGTGGTGAAGAAGGTGAGGATAGTTATTTATCAATTAATTACTCAGAATATGCAGCTACTATTGCTACTAAAGGTATTCAAGAGTTGTATGCTGAGATAACTAAACTAAATAAAAGAATTATTGAATTAGAATCTAAATTAAATTAAGATATGGCAGCGAAAAGGATAACATTACCATTAGGGTTAGATATATCTGATATAAATAATATAGGTACATACACACTGGTTAGTGGCAGAGATTATGATACTAATTTAATAAAGTTACACAACCAAATTAGAAGTGTATTAGGTGAATCAATAAGTAAAGTACGAGGATTGTGCCTATCTCCTAATATAAATAAATATGCCGCATTTAAACCTAATAGAGTAGGGAATGCTAGCGGCATGGTCGTATCGTCGACTGTAGATGGTAATATTTTTGAATATAATAAGCCAGATAATACCTCTGGATATAAGATGGGGGAATTCGCAGGCTATAATCATCAAGCACCTATTCCAGAAGTTTTTTATATAGATAATATTGAATTTTTGAGTGGTGCAGGGGAGGTAGCCACTACACAGATATTAGTACAACTTCCTGAATGGGATGTTAGAGAATTTGGCATAGATTCTATTTATATTCGCACATCTAAAGATGGAGGGTTTATTTACGATGATTTTTCGTTGTTGGGTGATGCTAATATTACAAATAGGAGTATATCTGTTGAGGTACGATATCAAAAGTTATATGCTGATTATATTATGAATGTTGAAGTTTGGTATGGAGATACTAGTCGTACTGAACCTAAGTATGTTAAACATAACGACAGCCCCGGTACTATAAATATGATAGCCCAATCAGAGCCTCAATTAATTGTTAAAGCAGAATTTCCATATACTATTTTTGATTCAAACAAAACATATAATTACTCTACGGGAGATTATTCAGTAACTTATATAATTGAAGAAGTTGATCAATCTGGAAGTACACAAGTAGGGGGTACATTTGATATATACGCCAGGAGAACTAGTGATAGTACTGCGACATATCAAAAAACAGTTACGGTTAGTTCAACTAGTAGTACAACAACAAGTGGTACATTAACATTTGCCAAACCATTAACTGAGGACGTGACATTAGAATGGAGACAAGTATAAACACATGTATGATGAAGAACGAATATTTATTTAAATTGAAAGAAGTTATCATGTCTATGAAGGATAAAGACATGAGTGATGTTGACTTTGCATTTGAGGTAGTTGATTTAGAGGACGCTATTGACGAGCAAATAACTAAAGTACAGAGCGTTATAGGCACGTCTGTTAAGTTTAGTGATAAGGATAAACAGATCCTTGGTTTGCGACAACAACTGCAAGGCAGTATTAGTATAGAGGAGAGAGAGAATATGCTAAAGCATTTTAACGAGTTGTTCAGCGATGACGATTTGAAGACGTTTAATGAGAAGGATAACGATGTTGCTGAGATCCTCCGGCGGGAGAATAAAACAAAACTACCTAAGCTATCTAAAGACAAGTTACCTTCTGGATTAAAGATAGACGATTACAGAACTCTTAAATACGTATTATAAGCCGTATGAATAAGTCAATAATTATATTAGTATTAGTTATCATATCTATCGGGTTGGCGTCTTATTTAGCCTTTAAATCGACAAATAAGCTACCGGACGTTGATGTTGATGTAGCAGACAATGTGGTTAATTATTCTCGATATGAATTAGCTGGTGAGATCGTCACTGTATTGATTGAAGAGGTCGTGCCTTATGATACGCTGAGTATTGTTATTGTTGATTCCAGTGTTGATTTCAAGGGTATGGATGTAGCCGCGTTTACCGAGAGGTATGAGTTTGGAGATAATAATTTTAAGATCTCAATCAACAGCAATCATACTTTTGGACAGTTGAAGCAAGTATTGTGTCATGAGATGGTGCATGTTGAGCAGATGGTTAGAGGCGATCTGGACTATATTGGAGGAAATTATATCTGGAAAGGAGAGCTGATTCCGCCATGGTCTGATTATAAAGAGAGAGAGTTTGAGTTAGAGGCATTCAGGCGTCAATGGAAGCTCCTTAGCATGCTGAACAAAAAGTTGTATCAATAATTTAATAACTTTGTGATATGATAACAAATTACGATATATACAAGAGAATCCTTAGGGTACTTAGGAAAGAGCAACGAGGAAGAGTTGTCACCGAGGATGAGTTTAATGCATATCTCATTGAGGAGGGAATTGCATTCTTTGACGTTGCGATGTCTGGGTATGAGTCAGTTCAGGATGTATCTGATAAATTAGATCCATTCAAAGAAACTGCGCTTGGTACAACGATGCATGACGTCAATAATAAGTTTAACATACCCGCTGATTATGCTCATTACGATGCGGTTAGATATATGTTAAATGGAACTACACCCAGAGGTGTTGATGTGGTGACTAATGCTCAGTTGGCTATTCGGCGGGGGAGCTCACTCTTTGTACCCACAGAGAGGAATCCAGTATGTATCGTAAGGAATAAAGTTTTAGAGCTATACCCAGAAACAGCTAACCCGAATTATTTGACCCTTTATTATTTAAGATATCCAATAGAACCTATTTTGGATGGATATTTTGATAGTGAGGATAATTTTGTTTATCTGTCAGAAGGGGAGTCTCACACTCTAACGACAGGGGAAGTTGCTTTAGATGGAACCACTGGAACGACCTACACATCTAAAACAGTAGAGATGGAGTGGGACGAAGAAAGTAAGCTAAAGATAGCCGATAGAATATTAGCTAGGCTAGGTATTAGTTTGAATGATGCGGGGATAACTCAACATGCAATGGCAGTAGAAAAGGAGTCTTGATATGATAAAGAAAATTGACTATATAGAAGCCGTAGCCAATCGAGTGGCGGGGGAAATGACAACCGATTACCTTGGTTCTTTACATGAGAGGGCTATAGAGACATATCTAGGTAGGGCATTTAATACCTCTATGTTGCAGGTCTACAGGACTCAGAGGTTTAATATGGATAATTACGCCAAGAGGTATTTCGATATTTCTATTGACTATGATGCTGGTGAAGAACTTTATTACTCTATGATCCCAGCCAGTTATATTCAGATACCGAGAGTTGCTGGTGGCGTGTGGAAGGTTCAGCAGATGAAGAACAGATCCATGGCATTTGAGCCCATGAAGGACAATGAGGTTGAGCTTACTTTTGGTCAAGATCTTAATCTTATTGACGATGTGATAGGGTATACTGTTCTTGGAATGAAGATCTATTATTATGGCATGACAGCACCTGTCGCCGAGGGAGCCGTGAAAATGGATCTCATCATACCTTTCGAGGAGTACGATTACGAAGATTATGTGCCTATTCCTTCAGGTACGGACATGGATATTATGGGAATGACATTAAACATGATTCATGGGAAGCCAATGAGCGATCAGATTACAAATAACCAAATAGATAACAAATGAGCGACTTAAATGCATACATAGATATAAACAGGCTCGTTGATGGAGTATTGTTTAAAATGGACTTTGATAAGGCATTAAGGCAGCGTTTTCTTCAGTTTGCTATTGATGGTTATCGAGAGCTTAACATTTATACTATAAACACAAGTGAGATTGCTAAGGTGACGCCGGATCCCGATACTGGCATTATTCCATTTCCAAATGATTTAGTTAAGCTGTTGGATGTGGCTATACCTATAAATGGGGTTATGTGGTCGTTGACTTTGAATAGAAAGATTATACCTACTACAACCCTCGTCGGGGGAGAGGAAACATTAGATAAGGACATTGGTGAAGGAGAAGAAGGATACATTGTTAATATGGACGCCGGAGGGCGCAATCGCTCATACTATAATGTTGATTATCGTAATCGACGTATAATTGTTCGAGCATTTTCGTCACCCATTGTGTATCTGACGTACACGCCTACCGGGGTAAGTTTAGATCAGGATACATTGATCCCTGTTATGTATAAGGAAGCTTTAGAGAGCTATATTCGCTGGCAATTTTACCTTAATGGGGGCAACCTTAATGCTGCGCAGTTTCACGGCGAGGTGCATCGGAAACAACGAAATAAACTTAGGCTCAGTGAATTTACTAATGTTCGGAGTATTTATGATTCTATACTTCAGCATAGCACGCGGGGGCCACAATAAAAAAATAGAATATGAGTCAATTAACTGAAGATATACGAGACGAGCGACTGTTTAGTGGGGGCATGGATAAAGATTCTAGCCCTCATTTCATACAGAATGGAGATTACATTGATGCTTTGAACATGACCAAGAATGGAGAAGGTCGCAGTGGTGTTCTTAGTAAGATGAATGGCAATACATTGGTTAGCGGTGTGGACTCTGACGATAGAGCCATAGGCGAATGTTATTATGCTAAAGAAAATAAGCACATTCTTATATATCCAGACAGAATTGACTTGTATGATTATGGTACAACGAGAACTACAGTGCTCGATTCGACTCAGATTATAAATCAAGATTTTTTGTCTATTGAAGGGGACTATGTTTCTTGTAGTATTATTGATGACTGGTTGGCTTGGACAGATCGAGTTAACAGGCCTAGAATGATCAATATTCAGGATGCGATTGGGGGAAAGACTTATTCGCTTGAAGATCTTACTATGGGTATTGCTCCGCCGTTGTTTGTGCCTGAAGTGAAATTATTGTATGATAAAGACAAAGGTATTACGCCTATAAGCAAGGGTGCTTATCAATTTATTTTCCAATATAAATCGGATGATTCAAGACTCTCGTCGTGGGATAGCATAACTAAGCCTGTTGTTAATCTAAATGGATTGTCTACCTCTGGGACTCTTAGTTCTGAGTATGGAGGAAACTATTTGCTTGTAAAATTTAATACCGGAGGAAGTTCTGTTAAATTTATCAATATAGCTACCAGAGAATTCGAGACAGGTGCGTGGAATTTGATACGCACTGTAGATAAAGAAACCGAGGAGGGTGTGTTTGATGCGTCAGGCAATTTGGTTACGGCTCCCTTGTTGGACGATCAGGACTATTATGTTAAATACTACGGAGGGGGTTATAAGCGCGTTGTTGAGGATGCTAATGTAGTATATAATTTTCTACCAAAGAGAACCAACTCTATTGAGGGCATTTCTGATAATAGATTTGCGTTAGGTGGTAATACGGAGGGTGTCGACTTGCTTCCTTATGATGGTGGTATTCAATTTGATTTTGGAGTCACAGAAGAGGGGTATTTTGGAACTGTTAGTACTTATGATGATGGAGTTAATTATGGCTTTGCTATAGTTGTTAATGCATTTAACGCTACGCCCTTTTTGCCATTTGCTTCTGTTGGTGATTTTTTTTCTATATCATTTACTGCTACGAATCAAGATGGCGCTATTGTAGAGTTTTCTGCTGGGGTGTTGTTTGATACAAGTTTATCTACATCAGATAATGTAGGCAATCATATGGCTTCGTATTTGAACGCTAATAAAGATGGATATTCATTTAGTTATGATACGACTGGTAAAAGGCTTATTATAGAGCAGAATTCCCCCACGTTCCTGAATACTGATACCATTGACTTTGATCCGAATATTTATTTTTTAAGAGGAAGCTATGCTGGATTGTCACTAAAGCGGGGGGAGGAATATTCTTTCGGAGAGGTTGGTATTGAGGCCTACGGAGAAAGAAGTCAGGCTCTGCTTTCTAATAATTCATCATCGTATGTGCCAGAAGTAGAGGGTAACGGAGTGGGTGACGGCAGGGTTACATTCTATCCAACAGATAGTACTCAGATAAATTCAGAGTTTGATTACTTGAAGCCTATCTTGTCATATAGACGAAAGGAGTTCGTGCAGCTAGTTGTGCTTGATTGTCGTGATTACCAAGGGCGTTTAGCTTTGCGCGTTGATATTAATGACAGTGTAGAGTTTGATGATAGTTCGATCTCGACTGGCCTTAAGTGGAGTGCTAGTGACGCTTTAAGTTTTAATTACAATTTCGAGATAGGGGACTATGTTAAGGTTATTGGAGCATCGAATAGCTTTGGTACGTTCATTAGATATACTGACAAATTGAATTACAATCCAGATATCAGTGAATTTCAGGTGAGAGAGGTCTTAGAAGGGATTACTGTTGATTATGATGGGGTGGATACTGAATTAGCTGGAACGTGGGTTGTTGTTGATGGTTCTACGGGTCAATCTTCTACTGAATATTATAAAAGCTCGATGTTTACAAGTTTTGTTGAGATTGGGAAGAGAGAAGTTGTTAGTGACGATGATAATTTTTATTATGAGACGTGCCAGATAAAGAATGTTGGGGATGCTGTGAATGAGTATTCTGGAGGGGATGTGTGGTATCGTTACAGGAAGATGGCTATGCCTTTTGTTATCGAAGGTGGAACAACGGCCTCTTTGGGTACTATCATTAGGTTTGTTTTGGTGGAAGACCCGTACCCATACGACGGGGCTCCTCAGAGAGCATCTAATATAGGTAAACCTTCTGTAGAAGGAGATTTTGGTGGGGAGAGAGAGTATAATAACATTAGAGTGACGGATAAATATTTTCCGGACACTAAGATTAATGGTCTAGGGACATTCCGGTTTGAGAATAAGTTTGAGCTTACAGATAAATATGGCAAGATACAGGCTTTGGAGCAATTAGGATCCATGCTTGTCACTCTATGCGAAAGAAAGATATTCAGTGCAGGTATTGGATATTCTGAGCTGTACAATGCCGATGGTACTACTAATATGAGTAGGATTAATCAAGCACTAGGATATTTTAGACCTCACGCCGAAGATTATGGATGTCAGACGCCTCATGCTATTGTTAATACTGGTAGGTATATTTATTTCGTAGACAAGAATCGGCGGGAGGTAGTACGTAAAGCTAGTAATGGATTACAAACAATTAGTGGAGATCTTGGAGCTACTGGATATAACTTTAAGATGGACGCCTTCTTTGATGATTACTTAGCTCAAGATGGAGATTTCGTTACGGGGTATGATCCAGCTAATGATTTATTATATGTAGCCAGAAGGGCAGCCTCTACTTTTGTTTATGGAGCTATATTTGACGAGCCATCTAATCGGTGGATTAGTATGTGTAACATGTATGGTACTATTCCACAAACGCCACCTTTAGAGCCAACTGAGGCTGGTATTGATATCTTATTCAATTCTCCCGCGAAGATGTTCTCTGCTTTTACCGGAGATATTTATGACCATAGTTATGGTACGTCTTTTTATGGTGTTGCTCCAGAGTATTCTGTTACATTGGCAACCAATGCTAACTCTAATTTTGTTCATGTATTTAACGATATAGAGATTCATGGAACTATTGATTGGGAGGCTAGTGAGATTAAAATTCCAGCTACACTCAATAATAGAAAGATGTTGAGCCGCATAAAGAATGGTAAGTTCGATAAAGAAGAAGGAGTTATGAGAGCTCCATTTATGAGGAATGCATTGACTTCTACCAGTGTTGATGTTGTATTTAATACGTATAACTCAACTAATATTCGCGATTTGCATATCGGGGATCTTCTGCGTGGGCATTACATGACTATTAAGTTGGTTAATTCAGACACAAAAGAGGGCTACTTATTCAAGGTGAATGTTGACTCTGAATTGAGTAGGTAATTTTTTGGTATATTTGTAGAAAATAAAAAGATAGTATATGAAAGGGGCTAGCATGATAGGAGGTATTGGCGAAGGAGTAACTGGCATAGTGCAAGCTATAGTTGGTTCTCGTCAGTACAAAAAAAATAAGGAGAAGCTAGATGAGTTGCTGGCTAACAGACCTGATTATGATATTCCTGAAGGATATTTTAGCAACGTAGAATTAGCACAGCAACAAGCATCTAGGACGAGACTCCCGGGGCAGTCGCTGTATGAACAGCAGATTGGATCTCGTACCGCTTCAGGTATTCGTCAATCAAGGGAGGCCGCAACATCTTCTGGGGATTTGTTAGCAGCAACTAGTAACTTATATGGGCAGGAAACTGATGCGTTAACTAACCTTCAGATACAGGCAGCTCAGCAACAAACTCAGGGAGAGGCCAATTTGATGTCAGCAAGAAATACGTTGTCTGCACAACAGGAGAAGAAGTATAATTGGGAAGTTGCAGTGCCTTATCAAACTAGAATCAATCAATATGCGAAAAGTGCTCAAGCTGGATTTAATACTTGGGTTGGCGGAGCTAATAGAATAGGAAGTTCATTCCAGACATTCGCCGGGGGGCAAGGAGAAGGATCAGGAAACGTTCAGCAAGGGTTTGACATGCAGAGTGGAGGTGGATGGTCTCCTCAGGGCAGTGGCAATTATGGAAGCTTGTCTCAGTATAATCAAGCTAGCGGTCAGTATGGAAGCCTATCTAATTGGAAGGCTAGTCAAAGTCAAGGTGGATTCAGTAACCCTAGTCTAAATGCGGGAGGTTTAAACTTTTAATATGGCAGCACCAGTAAAAATACCAATACTATATACAGGAGAGAATTATCCAGTGATGGACTTCTCTAAGTACGATGCAATGGCTGAGCGTAGGTTGGAGAATATCCGCCGTCAGAATGCCCGTAAGCAAGAAATGGAGGCAGCTCAACGTCAACAGATGGCCAAGACATTCTTTGAGCAAACAAACGCCATAGAACGTCGTGATTTAGCCAATGAAGGGCTGAGGGATGCTCAGGGTCAGTTGATTGATTCTTATGTATCTTCAATGACTGAGTTGTATCGCAAAAAAGGGGGTAATGTTTCATGGCAGGATCTTATGGGTGCTAGACGAATGGAGAATGGTATTCAGCAGCAGATACAAGAGTTTGAACAGTGGGAGAATCAACATGATGAAGATCTTGCATACATCGAGAAGAATCCTGATAAAGTAGATCCAGATGCAGCCATTGAGATTGCGGCGTGGGATGGGACTACTCCTTACAAGAAATCAAGAGTGAAGCAACGCAAGCTTAGTGGCTATGAAATAGCAGGTAAGATTAAAGAAGATCACATGTCTAGGTATGAAGCTAATTCATTCTCTCAGGACATGCAGGAAGATGGGGTGAAAATAACTGATACTTACGAGTATTTAGATTACTTTCATGAAGTATCTCCTGAAGGTGAATCTGTTATTGGGGCTAAGCATAATGTTCAGATGGACTTCGAGGGAAAGATGATAATGAAAGACCCCATGATGCGCCAATCGTTGATGAGTGAGTTTGATAGTGAGCTGGACGAGGATGCTAAGGCGTTCTACATAAAAGCAGCTATGCATGGGCATAAAGGAGCCGGGCTAGCCAGTGATTCTGATTTTACAGTCGAGCCTACAGGTGTTAAGTCTGATGCTTATAAGTTCTACTTTCATGACAGATATGGTGACATGTTGTTTCCTGTAAATAAAGAGACAAGCAGTCGCGGCATAGATAAGGATAAAGGTGATAATAGTGTTAAATATAAGAGTGGCCAGTCATATTACAAAGACAAGCCATATCTAATGAAGACTAAGAAGGTTAAGCTGGGTGGAGAGAGTCAGAAGAATTACTTTGGATTCGTTAAGCCTGTATCTGGTCAAGGGTTGATTAACTCGGTATATACCGATCCTGTAGAGGGTGAAATGTATGCTGAGTCTATGAGTGCTGAAGATTACGATGTTGTAGGTCACTGGGAAGATCGAGATGGAAAAGAGTGGATCAACCTTCAGGTTAAAGTGCGTGGTGAGACTAAATCGAGAGATGGTAAGGAATTGTATCGACTGGGAACTAATAGGAATTTAACTGAGGCACAGGTTCGCAGTATGCTTGCTAACATGTACGAAGGTAATGATGCTGAGGAGACAGAGCAAAATGTTCAACAGGAGTGGGAACGGTTATCAACTTTAGGACAGTTGTCTCAGGAGTATGCTACCACTCAAACTAAGAACGTATATGTTCCGGCAGAGGAGAACGAGGAGATACGCAACAGATATTTTATTAAGAAGGATGCAATCAGTCCCTATGATGACAAGCCAGAGCCAGTGGCAGGCGGCGGGGGAGAGAGCCCTATCTTTAAGAATAGCACAAAGAAAAAATAACACATAATGGAAGATAAACTAGAAAAACTTTTATCAGATTTTTATTCCGAATATGACCCACAGGCTTATAGTGATGAATTGGTGAAGTCGGTTAAAAGTCATTATGGCGACGATTATGATGGCATGATTAAAGACCTGTATGCTGAATATGATCCTGAAGCCTATTCGGTGGATGCTGCTAATGAGCTAAAAGACTATTATGGCATAAAAAAAAAAGAAAAGACAGACGAAGAGGTTCGAGACTTTATGCGTCAAGAGATCGAAGGCGTATCTCAAAAACCGTATGAAGGTAATGACTTCGTAGAGGAACCGAAATCAACTAAAAACTTAACGATAACAACCAGAGATCTAATGGATGAGCCTGAAGATGAAGGCATGTCTAGAGATCAGGTTAATGAACTTAGATTAGCATCTCAGTATAATCCTACCTTTTTAGAAAAACTTGGGTGGTCTTTGTCTGCACTAGAGGCCTCGGGGCTCCCCGGCGGCGCTGGAGCTGAGCAAGTGAAGGCTGGTATAGCTGGGGTGGCTACCGCTGCTTCTGCTGTAATGAGTTTGCCTGAGATGCTTCAGCAAACATTAGATGAATATATTGCTAAACCTATTATACGAGGACTGGCTCCTGACGATGCTTCTAATGAGAAGATAGAGCAAGCTATGAAGACGTATGAGGCACGTATGGACATTGCCTCTCCGGGGCTATCGTTATCTGCTGATGTGTCGGGTAAGGTTGATGATAGGGTGACAAAAGGCGTTGAAGGCCTTAGAAATACCATGAAAAAATATGACGCAGGAATTGTTGAGTCATTTTCTCAAGGTAATGTTGGTGATGGCGTAGAACAACTTGTTAATGGGGCGATAGAATCACTCCCATATTTAGCAATTGTTGCTGCCACTTCCGGAGCGGGAAGCGGTGTTATGATGTCTTCAGTGGGTGCTACAGCTGCTAGTGCCAGGTATGGTGAGATTAAGGATGACGATCGATTATCGGAGAAAGGTAAGCTAAATAGTGCATATCTATACGGTGGAGCTGAGGCTGTGGGTGAATTGGTTACTTTTGGTATTTTAAGAGGGTTTAAGTTTGGAAATAGTAAATTGTTCACTAAGGAAGTCGCTGATAAGCTCTCTGGTAGTATATTGTTACAAATGGGAATGGAGGGATCGTCTGAAATGGTCACTGAAGCATCTACTCAGTCGGTTGATTACGTTCAAGGATTGAGGGATAAGGTAGATTGGAATCAAATCATGGACGCTGGAGCTATTGGCGCGGTGGGATTATCTCCTGTAATAGTTGGTAATAAAATAAAAGGGCGAGAAGCTGCCTCTAAGGCCGATAGGTTAGAGGTAATGAAGGCATTGGATGAGATAGTAGACTTGAATGCTGAGAAGGTTAATAGCGATAATCCAGTGTTAAAAGAAGCCGTTGATAGCGAGATAAGCAATAGAGTTAATCGTATAGATGAAATAGCCACTAAGAATGCTGAGACGGGTGCTAAGCTAACTAAAGAGGAGTATAGTAAACTTAAAGACATTAATAAGGCTGTAGCAGTTTATGATGAGAGGATCGTTCAGAAAGAATCTAAAGGCGAGAATGCGGATTTAGATAGACAAATAAAAGCTAAGTTAGAATCAGATAAACAAGTATTAATTGAATCAAAACAAGATGGCAAAGAAGAAGGGGTGCAAGAAAAAGGGCAAGAAGTAGCCCAAACTGAAGAAACAGCTGAAACAGATTTAGAAGACGTAGCCCAGCCTGAGGTGACTCAAGAGGCTGCGATGGAGCAAGATGCGGTACAACCTAGCGAGCAAGTTCAGGATCGGGCTCCACGGGATGCTGAGCAGGATATGGCGCAGCCTGCCGAGCAAGTTACGGATGAGACTACACAAGATGTCGAACAGGAGGCCGCTGTGCCTCCACAAATTCAACAAGATGCCAAAGGGGACGAAAGTATACAGATGCGTGAAGAAGCTCAGCAAGAGCAAACCGAAGAAGTCGGCGATCAAGATATGTCAGTCGTCGACGAAACAAAGCTACAGGAAGAAGAAGTAGAGACCGAGGCGGCGCGGGAGATAAAAAACAAAACCCTCAATCAAGTAAGCGAGATAGAGTCAGCTACATTGACAGAGGAGGTAGCTCCTCCTAGTGCTAAGAAGATGCAAACCAAGGTCACTAAGCTTCAGGAGCAAGTAACTAAACTAAAGCAAGAGCCTAAGAGGATTAAGGACGCTATCAGTAAATTCTTAAAAGCGAACGACAAAGCAATAAAGGAAGCCAATATATCTAGAGGTGATATTGATGCACTTCAAAAAGCTAACACTTGGCAACAAGCAGCTAAGGCTGTTAAAAAGATGTCAGGCAAATTACAGCAGCCCACGGTAGCTGATATGCGTAAGAATCTAGCAGACTTTATCAAAGAGAATGAGTCTGAGCTTAACAACCTAGGGAAGCGAGTCGTCCCTGCCATGCTCAGGAAGGTCAATAACGTCAAATCTGAGGCCACTTTAAAGCAAGCCACTGATTATATCCGCAAGGTAGTAGAAAGTAAAGAAGAGCGTGCTAAATTGAAGGATATTGACAAGATTAATGAGCTTACTGCTCCCGATGAAAGGACGTCTAAGTCGAAACAGACTAAAATTAAGAAAGGGAAAAGCGATACTGAAGCTAATATTAAGATGCAAGACAGGCTCGATGACATTCGAGAAGCAGTTGAAATGCCAGTGGAGGAAGCGTCTCAGAGAGCTAACGAGTTGATGGAGGAGGCTGCTAAGCAATCTGAGACTGGCGTAGGGGAAATGGATCCAGCTATAGCCCGAGAGCTTCAGAATTTAGAGTTTGCTGGGCTTGAAGAGATGACCCCAGCGGAGGTTAAGTCTAAGCTTCAAGATTTAAAAGACATTCGTAAGGAGTATGCAGAAGACATTGCTAAGCAGAGAGAGGAGAAGTCTGAGAGGATAGCAGCTGAAAGGCAGGAGTGGGTAGATGCCATACGCAAAAAGAAGTTTAAGAAAGGTAAGGTTGTTAGTGTCGAAGAAGCCCCGAGAACTTCAGCAGAAAGGATGTCTCGTGGAGGGAAACGACGATCTCCGTTTGTGTGGGGCATTAACCAAAACTGGTTCTCTATGCTGGATCGTATCACTAAATATGATCCACGTAAGACGGAAGCTATGTCGGGTCCTTTGTTTGACAAATGGGCGAGACGCCATCGTAGGGCGCAGTTGACTCATAGTCAAGGCAAGATGGATCTTAACAATGAGTTAAAT
>Ga0209924_1000769_pt1 | contig 13453 bp, 14 predicted proteins | sample SalPonR1_C_D1_MG_FD_185700 | JGI IMG/M metagenome (GOLD analysis project Ga0209924, IMG submission 185700) | Salt pond soil microbial communities from South San Francisco under conditions of wetland restoration - Salt Pond MetaG R1_C_D1_MG... ...
CGCTGCGCTTTGACTTGACAGTAGGATACACGTGGTGAATGGAAGAATGAACTGGACATAACACTAGATAAGACGGAAGCCACCCTATCGGTTGGCCTCCGCTTATCATTCACCGTTGTAAACAATTAGAACCATATCATAATGGAGTACTTTAACCAGCAGAGCGAAAGATTAAAATATAGAAAATTAACAGAAGAAGATATACCTACCTGGATCGAGTTCTTTATTGATAATGATCGACTACAATATCTCGGCATGGATTTACAAAAAAGTAAAGAGACTCTTGCTGAAGAATGGATTAAAGCTCAATTAAATAGATATGAAAATCAAGGGTTAGGTCATTTGGCTGTTTAGCTTAAGGAAAGTGGTGATTTTATTGGTATGGGAGGAATTCTACCCAGAGAATTGAATGGTAACAAAGAATACGAAATTGCCTATTCTTTAAAACCTAACTACTGGGGGAATGGATATGCAACGGAAATAGCAAGAACAATGAGAGAATTTGGCTCTAAAAAAATAGATGCGAGTCGTTTCATTTCAATAATTGACGTTGCAAATATTGAGTCAGCCAATGTTGCTAAGAAAAATGGAATGGCAGTACTTTTCAACACTGAATACCTTGGAATGAAGGTAGGCGTATTTGGAATAGATAAAACTGTTTACAACACGGTATATAGCAAATAGGGCGTTCAGTGATTTCCGAGAGTTATATGCTATTTACGAACACCGCCAAATCGTTGATTTGGCTTTTAAAAATGAATAAATTAAAAACAAAATACAACGCTTTGGCTCAGTGCAAACTTGAAAGTTTATTGCTTTCTACTGCCCTACTTGCCATATACTAAACGTTGAGTACAATTAAACCAAAGAACAGAATTAATGTCTAATCAAGAAAGGATTAAACAATGATAAAAAATATACTCGTAATAATTTTGTTGACCATAACTGGGGTTTCGACAAATGCACAACAGAATGTACAAGACAGTCTTGAACATCAAAATCTGCAAAGACAATATATTGTTCATTTGCCACCCGGCTATAACAGCAATATTTCTACACCTGTAGTTATTGTTCTTCACGGTGGAAGCGGGAACTATCAGTCTGTGCAGGGTTTTACACAAATGAATTTTGTTTCTAATCAAAATGATTTTTTGGCAGTATATCCTCAAGGAATAGGGAATGCACCTCCCGGATATTCATGGGCGGATGGACGAAATACTACAGCCGACCAAGCAGGTATTGATGATGTAGGATTTATCTCTAAGTTAATAGACACTTTATCAGTTAATTACAACATAGACACAAATAAAGTTTATATCTGTGGCTTTTCCAATGGCGGCTTTATGACCCAGCGACTAGCATGCGAAATACCAGAACTTTTTGCCGCAGTCGGTGGACTTGGTTGCTCAATGGATACGAATCTTATCCAAACCTGCACCCCCAATCAAGCAGTTCCAATGGTCTATTTTTCGGGAACAGCAGACCCCGAAGTACCGTACAATGGCGGTGCAATGAATAACCCTACCGTTACCCCAATTGTTGCTGTTGATACAGCAGTGCAATTTTGGGTTGAAAATAATAATTGCCAAATGGCTGAACCAGTGGTGAATATTCCGAATACAGTTCAATCTGATAGCTCGACTGTTGAGCTTTATAAATACACTAATTGCGACTGCAATGCAGATTTCTATTTTTATAAAATAATAAACGGTGGTCATACATGGCCAGGTGTCCCAATTTCTCAGTTCCCTCAATTAGGAAACACTAACGAAGATATACACGCCAGCTATGAGTTGTGGGATTTTTTTAATCAATTTTCTTTATGTAATAATGTAACAGGAATTACTGATCAGACAAGTCATGACAATTTCGTAGTTTATCCTAACCCTACAAACTCTACTTTAATTATCCAATCAGAAGGAAAAATTGAAAGCCTTAAGCTCTATAACTTAATGGGACATGAAAAGATTGTTAGGCAAATAAATCATGAACTTCTTGATTTGACCGATTTGAGTTCGGGTATCTACGTGCTTTGCATTGAGTTGTCTGATGGCAAAACAAAAACCATGAAAGTGATAAAAGAATAACTGCCCCCAACAATGTATAAGCGTAATGCGGGCTGAATGGGTAGAATGATCATTTATACTCCTAAGATACTTTGCATTAGGCCGACAGTGTAGCGCCTTCTAATCCCGCACTACGCTTATACGAGACCGTTGATCGTTCATGCCTCCCTTCGGTCGGCACGAAACGAGTTCTGGCAGCGAGACCCTATCCTTTCCAAAATACCTCGTATCTTTCCAGCGGACGGACGTATAGCCACCCGGACGTTAGCGGCAATAAAAACTAACCAAAATAAATAATCATGAATCACTCTAAACATATCTTATCAACAAGTCCTAGAATAATAGGACTTCTATTCATTGTGGTTATGTGCTTTCTATTTCAAGCCTGTAAAAGCGATAAAAAAGAAACCACGCCAGAAGTTAACATTGAGAATAAATCGAATGTAATAGTACAAAAGAGCCAATCTTATGAGGAGATTTTAGCACAAGAAAAGACATGGGCTGAGGCTCTTGTAGCAAATGAAATGAACATAGTAGCACCTATAATGCACCGAGATTTTCGGCTGATTAGAGCCTATGGAGATGCCCCACCAATTAGTAAAGAGATGTATCTTGGAATGAAGGGCATGAGTGCTTTATCAGCAGATTTAACATCATTAAACATTTCTGAGGAAATGGATTCAATAGTTGTGGCAAGAATAACAATGACACTGGATTGGGAACAAGAGGGTGTTGGCAAATTACCACCTCATTTTGATATGATTGACATATGGAAACAAAATGATGTTGGTATGTGGCAGATTCTTTCAAGAATAAGCCAAATTGCCGAAGAACCATATGCTGAAAACAAGAATACGGATGAATAAAATACTGCCGCTAACAATCTATATAAAAAATAGGCGAAATAGTTGTAATATCAAGGCTTTCCGCTCGAATAAAGGTTTGTGCTTAACCGAAAGTTTGGTGCTTCGAAATCGCCTACTTTTCATATACTAACCGTTGATCGTTCATGCCTCCCTTCGGTCGGCACGAAACGGTACCCGTAGAGACAAGGCGCGCCTTGTCTCTACTATACGCCATCCACTTGCAAGATCCTTCGTATCTTTCCAGCGGACGGACGTATAGCCACTGCTCCGTTATGCAGGATGATAAGAAAACTTGTTCAAAAAGTTGAATGCAATACCAAACATTGGTATATTTGATCCAAACAGATAACATGGGCAAGAACACATCAGTAACTTTAGGAGAACATTTTGAAAATATTATAGAAAAGAGCATTAAATCAGGAAGATATTCTTCAGCAAGTGAAGTCATAAGAGCAGGCTTGAGGCTTGTTGATGAACGCGAACAAAAAATTCGAATTTTGCGAGAGGCAATTGAGGCAGGTGAACGAAGTGGATATGTAAAGAACTTTGATCCTGTTAAACATCTGGAAAAATTAAATGAAAAATTCCAGAAATGAAACTAGCTTATGAAATAAGTAAAATAGCCTTAAATGACCTGGATGAGATTTGGAACTACACGGCTAAAGAGTGGTCTGTTAATCAAGCCAACACGTATTATAAACAAATCTTAAGTACTATTGATCAAATTTGTTCAAATCCAGATTTAGGAAGAACTATAGATGAAATCAAGCAAGGACATAGGGGGATGAACACAAACTTCCATATGATAATCTATAAAACGTCAAAAACTAAACTATATGTTGACCGAATTTTACACCAAAAAATGGATTTAAGAAAACAACTTAAAGAATAAAGCACCCTGCATAATAATGTATATGACATCAGACTTGCTATCGCTGCGTCCGCTGCATGTACTGGACGTTGATCGTTCATGATGAGAAAGATGAAACAAATTAATTTGCTGATACTGGTAATAATGCCACTTATCGCGTGCAATTCGCAGAAAAACTTTCCAATTGAGCCAGCTAACCTATACCCAATTGGAAAACATGAGCTTTGGGGATACGCAAATAGCGCGGGCGACATAGTGATACCCTATCAATTTGAAAGTGCCACGTTCTTTATTGGTGGTAGAGCCTCAGTGAAGAAAGATGGTAAATATGGATTCATCAACAAACGCGGCGAATTTCTGATTAAGCCTGAATACGATTCCATAGGGTATTTCAACTCTGACCAAGCTAATGTAATCAAGAATGGAAAAAAATTGACTATCAATCGAAGGGGACAACGGCAGGATGAAGGTATACTAATATCGTTTTGTGGGACTGGCATAGAATATGTTTCTAATCCTCTTGACTACTTTAAAGAGGTTGATGATCAATATGTACTTCGCTCAGGAGAGTTTGAACAGCAGCGAAGACTAGATCCCGCGGCAAATTTTCAAATAAGTGACTTCACTTTTGATGAGGTTATTCCTTTTTCCGCAAGAAGTGTTATTATTAAAAAAAATAATAAATATGATATATACGTGCATTTCAATTATGTGGGACTCAAAGGGATTTGGGCTGACGAGATAGTGCCATATTTCGGTGATAAGCATGGATCAGGAGAAATGATAGCAGCGCAAAATGCGAAGTATAGGATTGGCGACAGGTGGGGTATTGTCACAAGTTTGGGACAAATTTCTGTAGAACCTGAATTTCACTCAATTAAAGATCGAAATGGAATATATTACCTTGTAGAGTATCGACACGATCATTGGGGATGGATGACAGGTCGAAATCGGTATTTTAAAACAGAAAGTGAAACTCCTAAACAAAGTCACGAGAGATAACAAGCCGTGATGATGCCATCCGCCCTTCGGTACGGCCATCACATAAGGCCGGGCCGTTCGGGGAAGGCCTCCGTCACTTCCCCCGAGCAATGGCTAAACGCCATCCCATTCCAAGATGCGAAGTATCTTTCCAGCGGACCGACGTATAGCCGCCCTGGCCGTTGGCTTGCATAAAAAAGGACTCGTAAGAACTTTATATCTTCAATTAAAAAAACTAGCGATAATTAAAAAGAACCCGTTAAAAGAGGCGATAAAAAGCATTCCCGATGAATTCACACTGGAAGAGTTAGTGGACAAGTTGGTTCTTTTGGATAAGATAGAAAAGGGGAATCGAGACTCAATCGAAGGCAACACAGTAAGCGAAGTGGAACTCGAAGAAGAAATGAAAAAATGGTTCAAATGAGATGGACCCGTCAGTCGATTAAAGACTTGTCGGACATATTTGAATATATCAGTATCGACTCGAAAAAATACGCGAAGCGCCAAATTGTTAGAATTAAGGTTCGAACTCAAATTCTGAAGAACTAACCCCAGAGTTGGAAAACTCGTGCCTGAATTAACCGAGAGTGACTTTCGCGAGCTGATTTAAGGTAACTATCGCATCATCTATAAAGTTCTGAACGATGATCATGTAGATATTTTGACTGTTCATCATTCCACGCGAAATTTAAGTAGAAGAAAAATATAAAAGCCCCAGGCCAAAAATGGGTATGAAAACATAGAGCGGTTAGAGCTTTCAGAAAGATTCATTCATTTAGGAAACTTCGGTTTCGGTGTACAGGCAATCGCTTCGAAAGCCCTACGTTTCCTAGCCGAGAAGTTACGTCTCTCCCATAATCAAATAGGTGGTGTAGACCAGATAAAACCCCAGCAGCAGGGCTGCCTCCCATCGGTCTAGTTTTTTTCTTTTCCCCGTAAGCATTGCCAGGAAAAGGAAGACCGTCCCCCCGATCAGGATATATACGTCGACATTAAATTGCGAATTATAATCAATAGGTTGAATCAAAGTGGAAATAGAGAGAATCAAAAGAATATTGAAAATGTTTGATCCAATGACATTCCCGATCGCGATATCCGAATTTTTCTTCACTGCCGCCACGATGGAGGTGACTAACTCAGGTAAAGATGTACCGGCGGCCACAACCGTTAGGCCAATAATCTTTTCGCTCACCTCCAAACTATTTGAAATACTCACGCTATTCGTGATCACCAGTTGTCCGCCGAGGACCAGGCCTCCCAATCCAATAAGGATAAGGCCTGCTGTTTTAAATGTAGAAATGGACTTAGCGCTTGGAGAGGGCAGGATGTCAGTTTTCATTTGCAGGAAGACGTAGTAGAGAAAAACAAAAAATAGCAAGAGTAAGATGCCTCCTTCCCAACGACTGAGTGCGGTGGAGCTGGAAAAAGTAAAGTCGTTGATCAAAAAAAGCAATAAGGCAGTCACTCCTAAGGAGATCGGAATTTCCCTCCAGGCTGTTGAAGATTGCACGGTTATCGGTAAAACCAATCCCGAAATGCCTAGAATAATAAACAGGTTGAAGTTGTTGCTTCCCAGAACATTGCCCACAATGATATCCGAATACCCCTCCACAGACCCGATAACACTGACCACTAATTCGGGAGCCGATGTCCCAAAAGCAACGATGGTCAAGCCAATAGCAAGATCTGACACCCTAAATTTTTTGGCTAAGGCAGAGGCCCCATCGACCAGGGCATTCGCTCCAAAAATCAAGCAAGTAAACCCCAGGATGATGAGCAGTATCTGGATGATCATGATAGATGGCTTTAACCCTTAATGTACCAAATTCTGCTTGCATTTGAATATTTTTCTGATGTATTCAATGTGCGCAAGAAGCTTTTTGACCCGGGATATCGTTCTAGCCTTGATAATTGAGCTGTTTCTCTTGTAGCTGAAAAAACCCTACTCCGTAGGTTTGGAACAGATAATTATAGCGACTTCATTTTTTACCTAAAAGTGGGGCACTTTTTTTATCGGTTCTTAATAATCTTTCCTGTGTAGAGGCCTTCCGGAGTATGGAGGGTTAAAATGTAGGTGCCTTCGATGAGTTGTGCCGGCAGGCGAAAGTGTAGTTTTTGGTCTCCCGGCATATACGAGAACCCATTAAACTCCTTAACTTTTCTGCCATTGATATCATAAAGGCTTATGTTTTGAATGGATTGTATTTCGGGGGGAATCAGAACTTGTAGTTGGCTTCGGACGGGGTTTGGAAAAGCGATAAGAAATTTTTCAGGGTATGGCTCTTCCTGTATGTTCAACATAGGCAGTGTATATTCACGCAAAAGTGTGGTGCTGTAGTCGTCCCGGTCGCCCTGTGTAATAGCGGCATATACGGTATTATTGTCTTTTATAGCGGTCTTGCTTACAACGCCAATTGTGTTGGAATCCACTCTACTTTCGATGAGGTTCAGGTCATCATCTAAAAGCATCTCAAAAATATACTTTAAACTCGATTCCTCATTGTGGTATTCGCCTAAAATAAAGATGCCTTGATCCGTATAGTTGATAGTTTCGGCATTATAACAATAGGTGTGACCCGGGACCTGATGCTCAATGGTTTTAATGGTATTTCCCAGGGGATCAATTTTTTTAATTTTGACATCTTCCCCTGAAAAACAGGCAAAAGCGTTCCCATCATCATCATGAGCGATTCCGTTAAGTTCTCTATATCCGTCTGCTTCAATATTTTCCCAAAGGATTTCACCAGAAGAGCTCAGTTGAAAAATAATAGGATCGTAAGTAAAAAAATCTCTGGCCCATGCAGTAATGTTTTGCTGATGATTGATATTAAAATCGAGGTTCTCCAAATGTAGGCTACTTGTTATTTCTCGTGTCCATTCCAACTCACCCTGTTGGTCAAACTGGAGTATATTATTTTGAAAACGTAAAAAAGAAGTGTCTATATCAATTATAGCAACCAATTTGTTTTCTCCTGAGACGCTCATACGGAAGTTGGAAAAGCTATTAACACTGCCCGACACTTGATAATCCGTCGTCCAAAGTAGCTGTCCATCAGCTGCGATCTTTGAAAAGGAAATTTGATAATCTTCATCGTAATAGCACACATAAATGTTGTTATCGGTATCTGTGGTAAGTGCCGCGGGTGTTACTTGTTCGGTAGTATCAAAAACAAACGTAAACGCCCGCTTTCCTTCGGGATTGTATTTTGCAAGTGTGATGAGCTGGTTTTCACTTTGGAGCAGGGAGTCATATACAAGGAGGCTATTATTATCCGAATCTAAAGCGAACAAATTGGATCTACTCGCAGACCATTTTACTTGTTTATCTATAGACCAGATCTCCTCTCCCTTGCTGTCCAGTTTGTTTATAGAAAGTATCCACCTGCTGTTACTGGGGAAAGAAATATTGTATGTCCAAATAAAATCATCCTGTGAAACTAATGATGAGGTTTGCCAGTCGCTATAGGGCTGTCCCGTTTTCGCTGACACAAAATACTCTGTCAGGCTATCTGCCGAAAGCGAAAATACAGCAGAATGGTTTTTTGTGGGGTGATCTATTTTGCAAAAATAAATATACTCCTTATTGGCGGAGAGACTTCTAGGGCGTTGTGGCAATTCAACGGGACCTGTTAATGCTCCATCTGAGGAAAATTTTAATAACCTTCTTAACCATTGTCCATCGGGTGAGACATTGGCAATGTAAACAAAAATCTCCTCATTCTTGGTCACTTGAACTTGATTTACCCTTGAGATTTCTGTTTGAGAGTGGTCTTTAGTCCATATTTCTACACCATTAGAATCTAAGAGCATGAAACGGATGAATTCCGGACTGTCTTCAATCTCATAACACAAGAAGGTTTTGCCCTCACCCAAAGCCGTTACATAGACTCCTTTCGAGGACTCCCCACTATCTTCTTTCAGACTCCAGATGATCTTTCCCTTGGGATCAAGTTTAAGTGCTATCGCTTCCAAAGGACCAAATTCCTCAAGCTCCTTCTCCCCGGCCAGCAGCCAATTCCCCTGCTTGTCCGAAGAAAAACTATTAATAGAATACACCTTCGAGTATAAACTATCTTTTGGAAAACTACCTTCCATCTCACCCGCTTCATTGAAGATCATGAAAAAAGGATAAGAAACCCCTCGAAAGGATCCTAACACACCAATCTGACCTTGAGTATTTATATGCAGGTGTCTCACATAGAACCCTTCGCCCTGGTAGTCAAACGACTGTTTCCATTGCAACTGCCCCTGAAGGTCCATCCTGGCTATCCAATGCTGATGGCCCATTAAGGAATGTTCCTCTCTACCTCTGATATATATTCCTTGATCCGTAACTTCAAGTTGTGAACCGTATGCAAAGATGTCCACTTCTTCACCTAAATCGTAATGCCAAAGGAGATCGCCTTCCAAATTGAGTTTTGCATAGTGTATGGGGTTGACATCTGTTTGGCTCCTACCTTCATTACCCATGATATATATGTGGTTATCGAAAAAAGACATGCCTACAAGTCTCGTTTTAATATCAGTTTCAATAATTCTTTCCCATTCAATTTCACCCTCAACATCGTACCGAGCTACATACATTCTATCCCCATTAATGGTGCTAATGGTTCCCGCTACTATGGCTGAGCTATCCGTAGCTTCCACATATAGCAGTTCTAAATGCGTTGAGCCCTTTTCATTTATTAATTCCTTTTCCCATTCTATTTGAAGGGTTTGTTGTCCCCATAGCGAGCTTGCACAAAGAGAAGAAAGGAGTAAAAGGCTAAAGGCGCGTAAAATGGATTTGCCTGGCAGGAGTGCTTTTATCGTGCTGGAATATAAATACATAATATCAATTTAGGGGTCATTTAACTTTCAGGAATTATATTTATCGGAACTCTTTTGATAAAGGTATTGATTCTATCTCTATCAGTAAAAGAATTTTTTTCTTTTCGCTTAATTGCATTCATGATTGAACTTACTCGTATTTAAAAAGGTCTCATATCTCGATTTTGACTGAATGTTCTTTATTTTAGTTTCAACCCCAATCAAAGTAGAATAGACCGTCTCCCCCGTGAGCGATGCGGAGGGGCCGCCAGGGTCGCCTCCGTATTTCGGGGGTGACCGAGCGAATAGCGAGCCCCAAAGCGTAGCGACCGCCGTCCCGAGGAGCGCGCAGCGATCTCGAGGGCGGGGGACACGGCCAAAAAAGAAAAAGAGAATAGAGGCCCAAGGGAATTTGACGGTGAGGCTATGAAGCGACCGCAGGAATACTGTACTTTTGTGTTCGGAAAGCACGAAAATTATGCGAAATGTAAAAGACTTATTTCTGGCGCATGTGGGTCAGACGAGTGATGAGCCTTTTGGCTTGACGGTAGATCGCGCAGAGGGGGTATATATTTATGACGATCGCGGGCGTCGGTATCTGGATTTGATTTCGGGAATCGGGCCGGCGGCGGTGGGCCATGGTCATCCGGCGGTGCTGGCGGCGGGTCATGCGCAAATGGACCGTTTTATGCATACGATGGTGTACGGAGAGCATATTCAGGAGCCGCAGGTGCGTCTGGCGGAATATCTGGCTTCATTACTGCCGGAATCGCTGTCTTCGACCTATTTTGTAAACTCGGGAACGGAGGCGGCAGAAGCGGCCCTAAAACTGGCGAAAAAGGCAAGTGGGCGCCACGAAATTATCGCCTGTAAAAAGGCCTATCACGGCTCTACGCACGGCACCTCGGGGCTGATGTCGGACGATACTTTTGCCCGGGCTTTTCGACCGTATGTGCCGGGAACGCGCTTCATTGAATACAATGACATGGTGGATCTGAAGCGCATCAGCGCGTCCACGGCGGCGGTGATCATGGAGACGTACCAGGGAGAGGCAGGCTGCCGGGTGGCTGATGTAGATTGGCTGCGAGCGGTGCGTCAGCGCTGTGACGAGGTGGGTGCGCTCCTGATTTTGGATGAGATTCAGGTGGGTTGTGGTCGAACGGGCCAGCCTTTTGCCTTTATGCACAGCGGTATTGAGCCCGATATTCTACTGATGGCGAAAGCGCTGGGTGGTGGGATGCCCCTCGGAGCATTTGTTAGTCGCCCGGAGTTGATGGCAGAAATGTCTAAGGATCCGATTTTAGGTCATTGTACGACTTTCGGTGGGCATCCGGTTTCCTGCGCGACGGGTGAGGCGGCACTCCGTCTGATTATGGAAAATCGCTGGTACGCAGATGTGGAAAAAAAAGCGCAGGTATTTCGGGAGGCGCTAATCGGCCATCCGAAAGTAATAGGCATTAGCGGCATTGGGCTTTGGATGGCGGTGGATGTAGGCACATTTGAGCGAGTGCAAGCGCTAATGTGGGCTGCCAAAGAAAAGGGGCTCATCACCGATTGGTTTCTGTATAACAACCACAGTTTTCGGATTTGTCCGCCTTTAAATATCCGTCCGACGGAGATTGAGGAGGCGTGTGAGATCCTGCTTTCGGTCCTCGATGAGCTACCGTAGAAAATATCACAAAAATAATTCATGTGAAGGGCGTGGAATCGCAACGATTCCGATATATTTGTATTATTATATATGTCTCTATGTATCCGTTTTGAGATCCCATTTGTGGGGAAATGGAACGAATTAAGCTGACATATACACTCATTACTGAAAAAAGAAAAACGAATAATATGGCTAAGAGCGAAAAAGATGCGAAACTGAAATCGTTGAAAATGACGATGGACCGACTGGATAAAACGTATGGAAAAGGCACGGTCATGCGATTGGGTGAACGAAAGGTCGTGGATGTAGATGCCATTTCCACGGGATCGTTAGGGCTGGATATCGCCCTGGGTGTAGGCGGATTTCCTCGTGGTCGTGTTGTAGAAATTTACGGGCCGGAATCATCAGGAAAGACGACGCTAGCTATTCACGCCATAGCCGAATGTCAGAAAACCGGGGGTATCGCGGCCTTTATTGATGCCGAGCATGCCTTCGATAAGACCTATGCGGAGAATTTGGGTGTAAATACACAAGAATTATTGATTTCGCAGCCGGATAATGGCGAGCAAGCGCTGGAAATTGCGGAGAATTTGATTCGCTCGGGTGCCATAGATATTTTGGTCATTGACTCTGTGGCGGCCTTGGTGCCTCGCGCTGAAATCGAAGGTGAGATGGGCGACTCTAAAATGGGTTTGCAGGCTCGACTAATGTCTCAAGCCATGCGGAAACTTACAGGTACGATTGGCAAAACCGGCTGTTGCTGTATTTTCATCAACCAGTTGCGCGAGAAAATCGGGGTCATGTTCGGGAATCCCGAAACGACGACAGGTGGAAATGCGCTGAAGTTTTACTGCTCACAACGGTTAGATATCCGTCGTTCGGGACCGGCCATCAAGGACAAAGAAAATAATGTCGTAGGAAATCATGTAAAGGTGAAGGTCGTAAAGAACAAGATTGCGGCGCCTTTCCGTGTAGCTGAGTTCGATATCATGTACGGCACGGGGATTTCCAAATCCGGCGAATTGGTCGATCTGGGCGTAGATCTGGATGTCATCGGGAAAGCTGGGTCATGGTATTCCTACGGTGATGCTAAAATTGCACAAGGTCGGGAAGCAGCCAAGCAGTTTATGGAGGATAATCCGGAGGTGGCGGAAGAGATAGAAGAAAAAATCAAATCGATCATTAAAGGTGAGATCACAGAAGAGGTCGTAGAAGAAGAGGAGGAAAAAGAAGAGAAATAGGTTTTTCAGCGGAGCATAAGCTCCGCTGAGGGTGGCGCTATCTTCGGCTTTCTTGCGGGTTCGCTTCGACCTCTCGGCTCCGCTCAAGTCCCTGTCACTTCGGCCCAGCTCAAACCTCTGCTCACTTCGGCTCCGCTCAGTGAGCAGGGCTGTTGAAGACAATTGGGCTTGAAGCGATTAGGTTAAATCGGCCTATGTCTTTCGCGTGTGGGCACTCTATGTAATCGCAAATCCTATTATTGTTCTTCCCGGAAAGGTATGATGCTTCTTTTCGAGTAACTAATGATCGAATTTTTGCCTTTTTTCCTTAATGGTTCCCCATCTTTCTGCCTAGATGATGTACGACTATGTTCTGAAAATAAGAGGTGCGCCGTTTACTATCTTTGAATCAGTAAGAGGCGTGTAAATTGAGTGCCCTCCCAAGTTCGAAACTGAATCCAATACGAGCCCGGTGTAAGTTGAGCTACTGGAATTTTCTGATATGCCCGCTCGGCCCGAATGCAATCCCTTTCTTTCCCTTGAGCATCCATGACTCTAATATCCTTTATGGTATGATTATCAGGAAGTCGAACTGATATATAATGCGTGGCTGGATTAGGAAAAAGCTGCAAATCATCAAATTCGCCAGAAGGGAATACCGACGTTGGACAATCTTTACGGTGACCGACAATTTCCCATCCTTTATTGAACAAACTGATGACCGCCTCCTCTGCTGCACAATACCTCAAACCTTGCGCCCCAAGGATGCGTGCCGAATAATCAGCTTCATCCCAGGCAATAAGAGTAGAATCATAATTGTCTCTGCTCATACCGCTATTTCCAAGCATTTCCATCATCGAGCTTACATTCCCGACATTCCAGTTGGATAAGTTTTGATCAAAGGATGCTGCTTCCCAAAACATATAATCCATATTTGAAACGGAGTCAAAATCCCAGGCACTTAAATCTTGATTAAAAGAAGAAGCGAA
>Ga0209924_1000771_pt1 | contig 13431 bp, 10 predicted proteins | sample SalPonR1_C_D1_MG_FD_185700 | JGI IMG/M metagenome (GOLD analysis project Ga0209924, IMG submission 185700) | Salt pond soil microbial communities from South San Francisco under conditions of wetland restoration - Salt Pond MetaG R1_C_D1_MG... ...
CAGTAATACTCGCCATATTAACATTAGTGCCCTTCAACCCGGGACTTATATTGTAGAGCTTACTCACTCCATCACCGGGCAAAAAAGCACTCAAAAAATCGTGGTTTCCCGATAAGAGACCCTCGAACCAAAACGGCAGAATACGCTTCGTCTGTTTGCCATCCTTTTCCGAAGGCTTTTCAGCGGGCGGGCGGGTGGCCAGTCGGCCATCGAAGCGCATTAAAAATGGAACACATCCATTAGAGTTTGTACCTTAGAAGAAAATATTGTGCTTCTTGTAAAAAGAAAAGCATGCCTGTATAGCGATAGCATTTATGGTTCCGGGTTTTCGACCCAGATGGGATTGGGTGCTCTGCCAGAAAAATGATGTTTATCACAAACAGCACATAAATGAAAAGCCTTTGGGTTCCCTTAATTATTAGTATTGCGGCGGTCAGTCTAATATTCGTCTTTTTCGAAGGGATAGAAGGCCACTTTAGAGAAGCTTTGGAGTCGGCTCAATCTAAGGTGAAGGTGTATGCCTTGTTGAGCTTTGGAATTCTCATTTCAGACATCTTGCTGCCTGTCCCCAGCAGCATCATTTTGTATTTAAATGGATGGGTGCTGGGCTTATGGAATGGCTTTTTCCTTTCTTACCTTGCCCTTCAGATTTCTGCATGTTTGGGTTACATTCTGGGCATGAAAACTTCTTTCGGAAAGCCCCAATCCTTTGATAAGTCAAAACTTTGGATTGAAAAATATGGCTTCGTAGCCATTCTGGTTTCCAGAGGAATCCCCATACTCTCTGAAAGCATAAGCTATACGGCTGGTTTTAATAAAATGAGATGGAGAACTTTCCTTATTTCCAGCCTGATTGGTTATTTACCTATTTGCCTTTTATTCAGTTACTTTGGCAGTTTGGGGCAGGACGAAAATGCTTTTCTTTGGTCATTTGGTGTGTCTTTAATTATAGCTGCAGGTTTTTGGTTTTTTGGAAAATCATTCTTAATGAATCGAAGGAATGATTAGGGGGGGTATCATATTATTCCTTTGGGTTGGTGTCTTGATGAACTCAGCGGTGGCAAAAGATACCACGCGTATTCGAAAAATCACTGTTCTTCCTGTACCGACCATTGGGTATGCTCCGGAAACCGATTTTTACTTTGGGGCCGTCACCCTTTTTACGCTCGATCTATATCAAGACTCGTGCACAAGAACGTCGAATGTAGACTTAGAGTTTAATTACACATTGCGTAATCAGTCTATCCTCGAGACGTCCTGGAACTATTTTTTCCGTGAGGAAAAATGGTTTACAGAAGGCCTTATTCACGGATCAGAATATCCGGACTTGTACTATGGGATAGGGGCACAAACCAGGGAGCAGGATGAAGTAAAGTTTTCAAGCACGCGTTTAAATCTGCAAGTAAACCTATATAGGAAATTAAAGAAAAGCCTTTTCCTAGGCTTTGGAATAGGCGCAACTCGTTATAACAATATAAAAAGTGATTCATGGGATCTCCCTGAAGAGTTGCGGTCAGGTAGCTTAAAAGCTGTAAGGATAATCCTATTATACGACTCCAGAGATCGAATATTAACCCCCAGAAAAGGGTTTTACTTTAAGATCAACTCAGCATTTAACTTTTCGCAACAAGATTACCCCAGAGTGGAAATGGATATCCGAAAATACTACACCGGTGAAAGCGGGTTTACGATTGCAGGTCGATATTATCAATCATGGGTGGGTAACACCCCTCCCTTTTTTGACTACCCGGTTATGGGCGGTGATCAAATTGCTCGCGGGTATTTCTACGGTCGATTTAGAGATAGAGCGTTGTCTACCATTCAAGCTGAAATACGCACACCTCAATTGTATCGCACTGGTTTAGCTTTCCTTGGGGGAGTATCAGCTCTATCGCCCCATTTTTCCTTAGGACAGGCCTCTTACTTCCCCAATTTTGGAATAGGCCTCCGGTTTATGGTAGATAAAAGTGAAACAACAAATCTCAGAATAGACTACGCCATAGGTTCAAAGAACCAAAGCGGGATTTATATTTCTTTTGGGGAGTCTTTTTGAGACTACTTATTTAGCCAGGCTGTGGCTTCATCCTCCGTATTGAAGTATTGGCGTCTCACAGCACCCTTAGTTGAGATCAGGTTGAAATATTCTTTATTGTTCGGGTGAACAACAGCAATTTTATCTACTCCAGCTTGAAGCAATGGCAACTCTAGGTTTACCTGTGCCCAATTCTGGAAATGAGGACTAATATGATGACCCAGGTCGTGATTGTGAATCATGACTTTTTTTGCTCCTTTATCAATAGCATCATTCACAAAAGACAAAAAAGTAGCTTTTAAATGTTCTTCTCCCTGGCTTCCGGAAAGGTGAATTTTCATGACCTCATCGCTATGAGATACTTGATGGTTGGAGGTTGTTGTTTGTGACATGGTCGATTATGCTTTAAGGTGATGAAATAGAAAAATCTACTGCAATATAGCTAAATTAATGAATATTTCATAGGGTAAATCCTGTTCGCTCGGGATTTAATGAGCCTATGAGGCTATTTTGTGAATCAACAGCATTTTTCATGTTTTTAACGGAGGTGGCCATTTGTCCAAAATAACACTCGGGCTTATCTGCCATAGAGGGGTCGGCGTAGTTCACATATACACCCTCATTTAGAAAAGGTCGAAGTTTTTCCATCGTTTGATTTGCCCATCTCAGAGCTGCCCCTTTATTCTCTTCAGTAAACCAAACCCCCATAACACTCACGATATAATCTGAGTTGCGATGTGGAAACGCACTGGATTCTGATTGATGGTGAACTGCCCCATTAATCGTATCAACGTTAATTCGACAATAAGGAGTTGGCCTTTCTGCATACATACGAACGACGGTTTCAATAAATTCGTTACTCATTTTACCGTCTAATAAGCCATTTTTCCAGAGAAAGCAGGGACTGTCAACGATGGTAGACTCATTTATTTTTTGCATTTCCAGGTAAGAGTATATTTTGGCGTTATCAAAAATGGGCTCCCCCCATGACCGAAGTTCTTCGAAATACGCCTCGCCCTCTTTAATATCGCCACAATACATGCCATATACTTTGACCATGGGCCCCTTTTCCTCATTGATACGACAATACAGGTTCAGTTCGTTTGGAGCTGAACGGATAAGCTCGTCGTATTTTTGAAGGATACTATTTGCTTGTTTAAAATCCCAGCAAATGTTTCCTCCATATACATTTGTCGGAACATCAATTAAGTTAAAAGTTAACTGCGTAACTACCCCAAAGTTGCCCTGTCCTGCGCCCTTTAGAAGCTTGAAGAGCTCAGAATTTTTTTCATTCGAACAGATTTTTACAGTCCCATCCGGAGTCACGATTTGTGCCTCCATCAAATAGTCTATGGTCAGCCCTTTGGATCGAGAGATAAAACCTACACCCCCTCCAAGCGTTAGACCACAAATACCTACGACGGGACAGTCACCGAGCGGAATGGCTTTGGCAAAGGGAGCTGTAGCCTGATCTACTTCATGAGCCAAACATCCTGCTCCTACCTTAATTTGGGACTTATCTGTTGTAATGGAGATGGAGTTCATCTCTTGCATGTTCAAGACGACATTTCCATTATTTAATCCGGAAGCAACTGTGCTGTGCCCACCATTAAAAACAGAAACTTTTTTACCGATCGAACGGCTTACCTTCAATGCTGAAGATACGTCTTGTGTATGATTGGGAAAAACAATGCAAGCAGGCTTCTTATGGAAATTGCCATTAAAAGCTTTACTATATTGATTGTATTCCGGGTCTTCAGCGGTAATTACCTGACCTGTGATTTCAGAAAAATGCCGCTTCCAAACGCTCATTTAAAACCGCATTCAGTTCCTGGTATTACTCTGTTCCCGAAGATACCAGCCCGGCGTACTTTTCTCTTTTTTATACCATCCGGGGTTTTGCTTTTTGGACGCTAACTTTTCAGTTTCCTTTTCAAGGGAGTCAAAGTTATTTAGTTCTTCTGCTGTCGGTTTACCCAGGTTTTCGTTTTGTCTAATACGTCTCATACTGTTAAGATTTATTCTCCCAAGTTAGTTTAAATCTCATAGAATTCCAAAAAAGTCTCTAATATGGTTAGTATATTCTTTTTTTCTTTAGTACGGTTTAAATTCATTCTGCAGGTAGCTATGACTTTTTTTGTTATTTTTGGAATCAACTCCTTAATGATGGAAAAACGCTTTTTAGGTTTATTTCTACTACTCTTGCTGGGATATGTCGGTCGCAGTTCGACCATCAATGCCCTAAGTGAGGATGATAACCGCGTAGATATTGAGTTAAATGCCAGCTTGGCGGATCCAACGGAAACCTTAAGTTTAGAAGAGGCGAGAGCATCCATTTCGGGGAAAACAGATGCTTTTCGTGAGGACTGCGATGTCTATTGGGTTCAGTTTAAAATAGCCAACCAAAGCATAGAGGATAGGTACTGGTTCCTGATTTTTGATAAGTGGACAGAAGTTTCCTTGTATGAAAATGACTTAGATACACCCAGACGAACTGGACATTTTGTACCCTACAACGACCGGGATATTTCTTATACCAAGTATAACTTGATTGAGGTTTCTATAAAAGCTGGAGACACAACGCAGATTTTGGCTCGATTAGAAAAATCTATCAGGCATTTTGCCGTGCCCTCTGCTTTAGAAATCGTGGCCCATGAAAGGAGTAGTTTTTTGTTTGAGCAAACACAAAAACGGCTGCTATTAGGTCTTTTCATTGGTTTTTACTTAATCATGTTAGCCTATAACTTTTTCATTTTTCTCTTTACCCGAGATCATTATTACGTTCATTATTTATGGGTTTTGTTTGCACTATTGTTCCTCACGCTTCATAATTCAGGGTATACCTTTGAGTTATTTGGTCACATTGATGCGTATTCCCAATGGAATGCAAAAATTCAATTCATTCTCAGCGCTATATTAGGGGTTAATATTATCCTGTTCACCCAACAGTTTTTGAATCTTAAAGAGAACTTTCCGAAAACCTCAAAGGTCTTGCGGGTCTTAATGATTTTGGTCATCCTAATGCCCCTCCCATCTTTCTTTGGTCAGGCTGTGATAAACGAGGCAATTTCTGCCTTTTTGGGTACGCTTGTCATGGTTATTATTATGATTACTGCTATTCGTGCACAACGGTTAGATCTTCCTTCTGCTAAATATTTTGCCATTGGATATGGCGCTTTCTCTCTGGGGATTATTATCTTACTATTCTCTCACATTGGCCTTTTGCCAGAGGGCACTTTAGATTTATATCCCATGAATATTGGCTCTAGTATAGAAATGATTTTCTTTTCCTGGGCCCTGGGGAATCGCATCAACATCCTGCGAAAGGATAATGAGGAACAACAGGAAAGAATTATTGAGCACTTAAGGGTAAATAGAGAACTCCAAACCAAGGTCAATAGAGAATTAGAAGAAAAAGTTAGAGCGCGTACGAAAGAAATTGAGGGCCAAAAAGTTGAAATTGAAAAGCAGCGTGATTTAATTTCTCAGGAAATGAAAAAATCAGATGAGCTCATCCTGAATATCTTGCCCAAAGAGACAGCTGCAGAGCTGAAAAAGAAGGGAAAAGCTACTCCGAGATACTACGAATCTGCTACTGTCATTTTCACAGATATTGTTTCCTTTACCAAGAAGGCTATGGCCATGGAAGCTGAAGACATTGTTAAAGATTTAGACCATTGCTTTGGTGCTTTTGATGAAATCATGAAAAAGCACAATGTGGAAAAAATCAAAACCATGGGAGATGGTTATATGGGTGTAGGCGGTATTCCTACGACCAATAAAACGCACCCCAAGGATACTATTCTTGCTGCCTTAGACATCATAGATTTCATGGAAGAGTTCAGAAAAGATCAGGAAAAACGAGGCGTACAGCCCTGGCGAGTCCGAGTGGGGATTCATACCGGTCCGCTGGTCTCCGGAGTGGTCGGTAAAAATAAGTTCCAGTATGATGTCTGGGGGGATGCCGTCAATTTAGCTGCCAGAATGGAGTCCTCTAGTGAGAGCGGGAAAGTAAATGTATCTGAAGCCACCTACATGGCTTGCCAGGGTGAGTTTGCCTTTGAACACCGCGGTAAGGTCTTAGCCAAAAATAAGGGTAAGGTTGATATGTACTTTGTTGAGAAATTAAAAGGTTAACCACATGAACTTATGGCCCAATTTGACTTTCCAAGACTAAATTTTAGCGGTAGCTGCTCCATTGATCCTGCTACTGCGAATAATGGTTGGTATATGCCACTCGTCATTTTCCAGCCCATCAGTATTGAAGGTGTTTGTCCCCCTAAACTTTATCTTGAGGATCAATACATTTTGTATGGCAACACCCTAGACGATGTAAAGCAGCTCTTGCCACAGGGAGTAGAAGTGAAAATGGAGATAGATGGAAGTCAAAAAGAAGTTCCCTATATAGAAATAGCGCCCATAGATACCGATGAAAAGTTTAGAGAATGGGCTTCCGTTCCTTTGGGAACCCACGGATTAGACAAGGAGTTTGCTCCTATATATAAAATCACAGGCCCTGGGAGTAATGGGACGACAGATCTTTTTGGCTCTGTCCCAGGGTACTGGAATTACTATGGTACGATGCAGTACCGGTATCAGGATGTTTGCGTGCATAGTGCAACCACGGGGGTTGAAAATGATGAGCTAAAAACGGTTACCACTGCGGAGGCCTCCGACCCTCTTCACAATCTGTTAGGCGCCAAATTGGACATGAATAAACGCCTGGGCGACGATTCCTCTAATGCCGCAGTTATGGTCGACTTGCTTCCCACCATGGCCATGTATTCCCAAATTTTTTGCGATCAACTCAATCTCAGTAAAAATCAAAAAGTACTTTTCTCCGGGGCGCCTAAAAAAGCGAGCCTCAGGCTAGTTAACTCCTTTCGAGTGGTCAACGAAAATATGCCTCAGGGTGCCTCAGGCGTGTTTTTTTCTGTCATTCCGCTTGAAGATTTACTTCCAGAAAAACAGAATGAGTTATTACAGTTTTTTAATGAGCACCGAGACAAAAAACGAGAACTTAAAGGGGTTTTCATCCAACAAATCATTTCCGAAGTCGAAGAGATTCGAGAGGTAGATTATCATGCGGTAGGCAAAATATCCAACCCCGCCTATGGAAAAGTGTCGGGCACCCTCTCGCCCTGGTATGAGGAAGACTTGATCAATTGGCCCGAGTGCCGGCAAATGAACGGAGTCGTTCCCTTTCTACACCATAAAAGCTCTAAGTATATGGCACCTATTGCCATGCTTACTCCCACTGCTTTTAAAGTATCCGCTGACCATAGTTATGTGCAAGTGGACTTTCTAAATAATTTTCCGATTATTAATACAACAACGGATAGTGAAGAGCCTCAAGAACCCAGGCCAGATGAAAAAAACACCTACGAAACCTATGATCTGGGAGAACTGGAACTCAGTCTAAGGTATTCAGAAAATAAGGACTCTGAGCCGGAATTCATTCCTATTGGAACCTTGGAAATTAACAACACCAGCTGGCCTAGGGAAAAGTATTATAAGAAAGGAGGAGTGCTTCTTTTCTCATTAAAGTCAATTCCTGAACTGGATTCAAAAAAGATAGAAAATGGAGATTTCGTCTTTAACCTAAAAACTCCGAAGAAGACAATTCCATTGCTCGCAGAATCTCCCATGATTTATGTTACAGAGCAGTGCGGCATGTATACGAATGTGAATGATGATCCCATGAAAGGGTTTCTGAGCAATTCCGCAAAGAAAGAGCTTTGTGTTTTAAATGTTTTCAAAAGAGGAAAAAGGTATAAAAAGCCGACAGCTCTTTCTATTATAGAAAGCAAGATGGCTGACGGTGGGTCCCGCAAGTCTGAAAAGGTGTTTAGAAAAGACTATTACAAAGATGGGGATATTCTCATTTTCCCCAATGCTGAGCCCAGTAATGCCATCTACCTGTTTACCAATAAAGAGGTCCATGATCCCCTACCACCTCAATATCCTACCGAGGTAGTTTCGACTGGGTTTTATGTCAACTTAAAAGTATTACCTGCTCATGATTATGGCAAATACTTAAATCCAGGTCACCCCGACTATCAGGAAAGCATCTCCTTCGAAGAACTATATAATGAGGTCTTCCACTGTTATGCATTAATCATGCCCGTGATGCGCTTCAATAAGGAAAGCTGGGATAATGAGCACCTGGCTCAGCTTTTGGTTGAAAAGACCCATCCGAAGAATTGGGCCTCTTCCGGCTACATGCCCATCAGCCGGGATCTATCTTCTGATCAAATCCAACTCATTCGAAAGTGGGCGAATTCCTTTAAGAAGCTCGAAAAGGATTTTCCCCTGGGCGTTATTTTTGAGGAACTAGAGGAGTTAGAGCATTTAGAGACGAAGGAGAAATTAAAGGACAAACAATTTTTTAATAAATGACGACACCCCTTAATTCAGCCTTTGCCCCGGAAAAACTGAAACAAGTAGATATTTACCTCAATGGGTCGGATACCTTTATTCGGAATGATGGGGAAACTGTAAAGCTGAAGCCCGGAACCCAAGCTCAGTTTTTGGCCTTGTGGAATGCGGTTGATGGACATTCTGATATGGAGACTCTTTTTGAACGAACTCAGGGACATTTTTCTCATCAGCGCGAACTTATCGCTTTTACTGCCGACTTAATGGGTGTCGCTTTTGCGGGTTCTGAGGATTCGGATAAGATCCCGACCTCTGGTGATACGGGCGAGGTCAAGTTGGATTCCTCAGCGTATGCGGGAGACTTTGATAATATTCACCTGAACCTCGACATAAGCGAGGACGAAAAGTATAAAGAGATTATCATCCTGGGAGGAGGAACGGCGGGCTATTTTACCGCTTTGGCCTTTAGGAATCAGCGGCCCGACCTCAATATTACCTTAATCGAGAGCTCAGATATTCCCATCATAGGCGTAGGAGAGGCCACTACTCCCGTGATTTTACCGTTTATTCATCATGTTCTCGGCATCTCCCCGGCAGAGTTTTATGAGAAAGTCAAACCCTCGTGGAAACTCGGAATAAAATTTGACTGGGGAAAAAAGGATCACCCGCCGTTTTACAATCCATTTGGGATCAACAACTTGCTGGAGACGTATGGGATCAACCAATCTTTGGAAGATGCCACCCTGGGCACATCCCTTATGATGGATGGGAAAGGCCTTTTTGCCTTGAGTAAGAAAGGGGTGCCCCAGAGTCTCTTAGACCAGGTTGGCTATGCCTATCATTTGGAAAATAAACAGCTTATCGCCTTTCTCAAGGATAAGCTTCTGGAATCTGGCGTCAAGTGGTTGGATCGTCGGGTGACTGATGTCAATCTCACAGAAAGAGGTGAAATAGAAAGTCTTCAAACCAACCAAAATGAGACCTTTTCGGCAGATCTCTTTGTGGATTGTACCGGATTTGCATCTATTTTGCTGGAGAAAACGATGGGCAGTGCGTTTATATCCTATGGCGACAGTTTATTTACAGACCGAGCTGTCACGGGTAAATTCTCTGATCAAGGAGCGCCCGATCCTTATACGCTGGCTCAAACCATGGATCACGGCTGGAATTGGCAAATTCCCGTTCGAGGGGAAAACCATAGGGGGTATGTCTTTTCTTCGGACCACTGCACTGAGGACGCAGCCCAGGCAGAAATGCAGGCGAATAATCCCGAGATCAAGGAGTTTCACACCGTCAAATTCAGGTCGGGGCGGCATGCAGAGTTCTGGAAAAAGAATGTAGTAGGTATTGGCAATGCCTATGGCTTTGTGGAGCCCCTGGAGTCTACGGGTCTGCATATGATCATAGAAAGCATTCAGACGCTTATTCAAAATTTGCCTGTATCCAAGAACAATGAAAACAACACGCTAAAAAGGTTCCTCAATGAGAAAATCGGAAGCCAGTGGGATTATATCAAAGGCTTTCTGGCTATACATTATAAATACAACGAACAGAAGGATACAGAATTTTGGAGAAGGTGCCGGCATGAAACAGATGTATCTCAGGTGCAAGACTTATTGGATATCTACCGAGACTTAGGCCCTTTGACGGCCGTTGAGGAGCAAGATCCCGAAATACTCAGGCCTTTTGTGTTTGACCGTATTTTTGGTACCCATGGCTTTGATTATATGCTCATGGGTCAGGGCATACCGTACGGGAACCAATTCAAATTTAAGCCGGAAGAAAGCACGTATCCCAAGAAAAGAGCACATTGGAAAGCAATTAGCCAGCGCGCATTGAGTAATCAGGAAGCCCTTCAGTTTGCCTATTCCCACGCTGATCAACTAAATGGTTTAGTAGAATGAAAAGAACAAAACAAGAGGTGAAAAAGGCCTTACGCGAAAAGCTTCATACCGCGATAGAATTAGAGCATTCCACCATTCCGCCCTATCTCTATGCCTATTGGTCTGTAAAAGACGATACTTCCGAGGCAGCGATGTCTTTACTCGAGGTGGCGAAAGAGGAGATGAACCACATGGCTATGGCCTGCAATATTATGAATGCCGTAGGCGGATATGTGAATTGTGCCAACCCCAACTTTATTCCATCTTATCCTACGGAGTTGCCCGGACACAGTGAAACCGTTTCCAGTATGAAAATCGGTCTACACAAACTCTCGAAAGAGTCGATTGTTGGTTTTTTGTACATCGAATTGCCGCGAGACCCCAATGATGACCGAGACCCACAAGACGGCTGGACCACTATTGCAGATTTTTATCTGGATATATTGGCGGATATTGATGAATTAGATGATGAGGACTTCAATCACGGACGGCAGCTAAATCCCACAGACTCGCCTGACGCCTCCGGCATTTTGATCCCTGTCCAAAATAAGCGTGATGCTAAGTTATGTATCGCTGAAATCATAGAACAAGGCGAAGGATTTAGTCGTGCAGAAGAGTTAAGCTTTTCGGAATCGGACTCCCTTGAGCCTCACTACTATCGCTTTTTGGATATCTATAAATCTATGGGAGGATATGGCGAGGTCGACCTCGATGATTTCAATACAGAGGAGCTCATTGCAAAAGTTGATGATACTCAATATCAGGAGTTCATGAAAGGCATACATAAGCTAATTTCTAATCCGGGGAAGTCTGATTTTGATGCGCCTTTATATGATAAAGAAAACCTAAAATTCAATTCGTTATATAGTTACATGCTCGACAATATGCACACCCATAAAGAGAAGCGACATCCCGATATGAGTGCCGCTATTCAAACGATGTTCTCTTTGGGCAGGCATGCTGTGGCTATGCGAAGTATTCATTTAGGAGATGGCCAGCTGGGCGGGCCGAGCTTTGAGTATCTCAACAGAGCTGAAAGAGAGTAGTTTTGTTACCCTCTCCCTAAATAACACCGCTTTATATAAATTACAAGTAGAAAAAATGCCTTTTGATTAGATATTGCTGGTTTTAAGAATCAGCAAGGTCGACAATTTTTGTCATCGTTTAGAGGTGAACCGGAACCTCATGATTGGTGTGGACTAAGCACCAATATTTTTTTGGCTAATTAAAAAGTAATCTGTCCACCCAATACAATGCCGTGACTTTGAGCATCCCTTTCACTATGCGTCTCACCAGGAGGGAACGGCGCAAATGGACCGCTTCCACTTACCCAGTTTAAAGGAACATATCCCTCTGTTCGAAATAGCTCTAGAAACAACTTCGAGGAGTTTTTTATCATCACAGCATATCCGACAATAAATTGGTTTTGCCGTTCCCATGGTGCACCATCGGGTCCTGCCCTAAAATCAGAAAACTCTCCTGATAGTGAATGCCTTAATGAAGAATTGCTTGCAAAAGTATATTTCAATCCGAAATCTTTAGAGGACACCTTAGCGGCTTCAAATACATCTAATGGGGGGTTCGGGTTCTTGGTCCCTGGCCACACCTTCTGGGTCTGCGCATAACCTCCTTTAATTACAATTCGATCTCCTAAAGACACCTTTCCATATGCGGTCCAGGCGGGATTATTATCATTACATGGATCGAAGTGGAAAACAGGAAATTGATGGCAATAAGCACTGCCGTACAAATAGGATCCGCCAATTTTTACAGCTACTTCGTTTCCTAAGTCGAGTGTATAGTTGATGTCAGCGGTAAAGTTATTAAGTTGCGATGGCACATTCGTTGAATCGCCCACCGGCGTGCTTAATGCTCTAAATTGCGCTCCACCCTGAACAAGCATGACTGTGGCGTGAAGGCCTCCCTTCTTATATCCTACTTGTGCTCCATATCCCAGTCCGCCAAATGCATGCCACATGGTAGTGTTGGTAAAAGGATTTACTGTACCCATCTGTCCAAAGGGTGCATCCATTTTCCCAATAGCACCGTATATAGGAAATCGGTTTAGATCTCCGAATAAAAGAAAAGCCTTTCTTAACTGCACTTGATTTCGCTCTAGCCCCGTTATCAATCCTGTGCCAAAACTTTGTTGGGGATTGTAGAGCATTTCAGCGTGCGCTGCCAACCAAGAGTTTACCGCCCCCGAAAACGAAAACTGGAAAGAATGTATGACCGCCTCGCTGACCTCCTTTCCAATTTGGTTGCTCGCTGTTGGATGTCTCATAAGGTATCCAAACTTCGAGTCTCTATTAGATCTTTGATAATCCCCAAGGGCAATCAAAGAGCTCCCGATAACCAAGGAGCCAGCGTCGACATTTCCCTTTTGGCGCTCTGTTATAAAAATGAATACTTTGCGTAAGTTTTCGTTAGGCTCTAGCATCTTATAAGAAAACTCCGAATGGAGGCCGATTCGTTGTTGTTCTTTTGGCTCTTCTATGTTTTGAGCCATAGAACAAGCGGCGATAAGACAAGCGAAAATAATCAGAATGTATTTGAACATGAATACCAACTTTGAAGGTAAGGTTTGGGTTTGTCTTCCAAATTTAAGTGTTAAAAGCCAAATATGCTCAATAAATAAGGGTGTAAATTAAAATTATCAGTTTGAGCTGAAGACTTCTACCTATAAAATATCTTGCCTTTAGCTAATTGCAATCTTACTTGTTCATTTCTGCCTCTTTTCTGAACGTCCACTTCGGGGTTAATGACTTTGAACCCGTCTCCGACAAATGCGTCAACTTAAGCAGATATCACTTATAAAAAAATACTCTCTTTGCTTTACGCTGATGCTCTTTCAAGGCCCGCACGCTAAGCGTCGTTCATTATTACTTTTTGAGTGGCCAACCCCGCCGTACGCACTGTCGTTCGTAGGTGGGACCGGATCGCACGATGTGCGCTCCGGAAAGGCCAAAAGCCTTCGGGCTGGTCCTCAAACCCTCACTTGGATTCACACTAAACCAAAAAATTATTCCTCATTCCGCCTGCCGATGCGGAATCTGTATGTCGAAAAACGATAAAGATGTTAAGGATCCCGCGTCAAGCGCGGGATGAGGAGTGTTTTTGTTATTTTCGGTAGTACGA